>Ga0326513_10001128_pt1 | contig 21717 bp, 29 predicted proteins | sample 2_2465_0518_D_FD_203654 | JGI IMG/M metagenome (GOLD analysis project Ga0326513, IMG submission 203654) | Bovine rumen microbial communities from UC Davis, California, United States - 2_2465_0518 | ecosystem: Host-associated > Mammals > Digestive system > Stomach > Rumen | place: USA... | reverse complement strand
TGATGATATCTTTCAAAGAGAAATTGATTTCATGGTTAAAGAAATGGTAAGCTAATAATATTTATATTAAAAACACCGATGACAACTATAGCAGATGTAAGAAGTGCAATAAAATCTAAGCTTGATAATCTAACTGGCGACGGTAAAGTTTTCGTTCAAGATAGTAATATTTTCACAACGAAAGCAACTGGGTTTCCGTTCGTTATGTTTGAACCTTCTAACATGTCTTCAATCTATGAAGATACGACTTATAATTATAGAACTTATACATTTCAAATAGTTATCGTTCAAGAAATGACTGTAGCGTCTAGATCAGACGCTATGGATATTTTGTTAAAATGTTTTGAACAAATGACAATCGCTTTTGATAAAGACCGAACACTTTGAGGAGTTGTTCAACATGTAGAAGCAACTAATGGAGAATTCGGTGAAATAGATATGGAAAAATGACCGGCGTTGTATTTATCAAGCAATTTAGCTTGTAAAGTTTTAGTTCCTATTACTAATTAACATGAAAGATTTTGTTTTTTATCCTAGAGGGAAAAAGGAAGAAGAAAAAGTAGCTGATAAGAAAAAGAAAACCTCTAAGAAGGAGGAATTTACTTCTAAAGAAGATAAAGAAAATGAATCTACTAAATAATATTAAGAGTATTTTTTCTACTAAAGCTTTTATAGAAAAAGATTCTCAATGAGAATGAATTTTCGTTGATATTTATAACGAATATTCTTCAAGAGATCTCCATAAGATGTCTAAAACGGATTATCTTAATTTTTACAAATGACGATGTTTTGTTGCTGTAAATACTATTGCTCAAGCAGTAGCTCAGCTTGATAAACAAGTCACCGATTGAAAAGGGACTCCAATTAATGATCCAATGCTAGATTTAATAACATACGATTTGTTATTAAATATTGTTTCTTTTATGAAATTAAATGGAGGAGTATATATCCGAAAGAATATGGTTGGGAAGAAAGTAGAATCATTACATATTTTAAGAACTGACTTAGTGAAAACAGTTCTTAACGATTCTAAAACTGAAATAATTGGATATGATTATACTTATGGAAATAATAAAACTAGAAGATTCCTAAAGGAAGAAATTATATCTATTCAGAATTTTAATCCTTTTTATCCATATCCATTAAACGTTGAATGATTATCAGATGTTCAAGCAATAGCAACAGCTATTGACGCTGATTATCAAGCTAGTAAATGGAATCGGAAGTTTTTCTATAATAACGCTAACGTAGATTGAGTATTAGAAACTGATCAGAATCTTTCTCAAGAATCTATAGAGCAAATTCAAAGAAAATGGGAACAAAAATATAGAGGAGTAGATAATTCTCATAAAATCTGAGTTCTTACTGGTTGATTAAAATATAACAAAGTTAATGTATCTCAGAGAGAAATGGATTTCGTAGAATCTAGAAGATTCAATAGAGATGAAATTCTTTGATTCTTTAGAGTTCCTAAAGCTATGATTTGACTTTGAGAGGGTGATAATGCTCTTAATGTTCGTAGCTTTGAACAAATATTCGCTAGACAAGTTGTAAAACCTTTAGCAACTAGAATCGCTGAAGCTCTTAATTATGAATTATTCGGTGAAGGTAAATGGTTCGAGTTCGTTAATGTTGTTCCTACTGATCTCGAGCAAACAAGACAAGATTGGATTGCTAATTCTATGACTCTTAATGAATTTAGAGCTACAAGAAATCTAGCTCCATTAAAAGACTGAGATAAGCTAAGAAGTGCTTATATTATGTGAATTTGATGAGCTTGAAGCGACGCTTGAAATGAAGAGCAAGAAGTTGTTGATCTAGATAAACCTTCAAAGACTGTAGAATCTCCAATTAAGAAAGATTTGCAAAATATTATTGGTAAAAAGTTAAAGGAGCAAACTAGAGGTACTGAGGAATATAATCAGAAATATTGGGAAAGGAAAATGGAGAGAAATAATAAATTTAATGATCTCTATTTCGCTCAATTGCAAAAAGTCTTCAACAAGCAAGAAAGACAACTCTTAAAGGATTATAAAGAGTGGTATAATGGGAAAAAAGATGTTAAAGCTAGTAAGAAATTCCCTTTATTAAATATAGCTAAGTGGGCTATCGTTTATGGTGAATTCATGAAAGATCCACAAGAAAAGCTTGTTAAAACTGAATGACAAGAAGCTTTAACTGAAGTCTGATTTTTTGAAGATTTAGTAATCGATAATGAAGTTAGCAAATTCTTAAAGAAGAATATTCAGAAATTCTCATGAAGTATTGACGAAGATACTAACAAAAAGCTTACTGATAATTTCAATACTATCTTAAATGAATGATTAAGCTTTGAAGAAGGGAAAAGATTACTTCTTAATACTTTCGAAGAGCTTAAAACTACTAGAGCTGATTTAATTGTAAGGACTGAAACAATTAGAGCTTGAAATTATGCTAGTGAGCTAGGTTGGAAACAAAGCGGAGTTGTTGAAAAAAAGCAACGATACACCGCTTTAGATGAAAGAGTGTGTGAATTTTGTTGACCTATGAACTGAAAGATAGTAGGTATTAATGAAAAATACTTTAATAAGTGAACTGTTATGATCTGAGCTGATTGACATGAATTAAAGCTCGATTATTCAGATACACCTTATCCACCTCTACACCCTAACTGTAGATGTGTTATTGTACCAGTTGTTGATTAATATTTTATATTCTTATACGGCATAAAATGGAAAAAACGTTTGGTGAAACTAAAATTATCTTTAAGGAAGCTCTTAACATGAGGGAGTTTCAAATAGTGACTAGAGCTATTAAGGAATTCCAAGAAATTAAAGATGAAATTGAACTTGTATTTAAGCTATTCCCAGTATTTGTAGTGAGTATTAATGGTGAAATGCTTTCAGATGAAGCAAAAAGGAAATGGATTGAAGACTTAACTGACTTAAATCAATTCCAAGAAATATCTGAAGTAATGTGAGATCTAGAAAATGATTATGTTAAATGATTAGATCAAAAAAAAAAGACGAAATAGCTTATGAGTTTGATAAAATCTACAACGCATGAAAATTTAATTGAGATCCTTATGTGCTAGAAGCTTTGTTTATAGATAAATACCACCGAACTCATGAGGAATACATGAATACTCCTTATTCGGTTATAGAAATACTTCTATTAAAACGAAGTTCGGAGGCAAAAATGCAAAAGAAACAACAGACTTTAACTATTAGAAAAAAATAGATGTCAACCACAAAGGAAGTAGATATAGTTATTAAATGAAAAGATGAGGCTAGTGGTACGCTTAATTCGGTAGCTAAAAACTCATCTTCTTTTGCTGATACTGTAAAAAAGAATCTTAATAAAATAAAGATAGCTTCAGCCGCCGTCACGACTTGACTTGTTGCTTTAGGTAAGAAGTTTATAGACGCTTCTATTGAAAATGAACCATTGCAAAAATCATTTGAAAGACTTTCTGAAAGTGCTTGAATAGCTAGTAAGGATATGCTTGACGCTATGAGAAAAGCTTCTAAATGAACTGTAGCTGATACGAATCTTATGGCTTCAGCTAACAAAGCTTATGCTCTATGAATCGTTAAGAATACTGAAGATATGGCTACAATGATTGAAGTAGCGAGGTTAAAGTGACAAGCGATGTGAAGAACTATGGAAGAAGCTCTTGATGATATTACAACATGACTTTGAAGATGATCAGCTCAGATTTTGGATAACTTATGAATAGTTGTTAAAGCTGAAGAAGCTAACGAAAAATATGCTCAAAGTATTGGAAAAACTGTTAAAGAATTAACTGATGAAGAGAAAAAGCAAGCTTTAGTAAATGCAGTAATTGAACAAGGTAAAAAAGAACTAGCTGAAGCTTGAGACGTTCAGTTAACTATGCAAGAAAAGATTGCTAGATTGAATACAGCTTGGGAAAATACTAAGAATACAATCTGAGACGCATTAATCCCAGTATTAGACAAGTTATTAACTAAACTTCAACCAATTATAGAAAAGGTTGTTGATTGGATTGAAAAGAATCCAGAATTAACAGCAAATATTTTATTGTGAGTGACTGCTATAGGAGCTTTAATGACCGCATTAACTACTTTAGCTCCAATGTTAACAACAGTTATAGCATTACTTAGTTGACCGGCTTGACGGGTTGTTGCTATTTGAGCTGTTATCGCATGATTACAACTTCTTGATAGTAAATTGAAAACAAGCGATGAAAAAGTTGCTGATTATAAAAAACAATTAGAAGATCTACATGCTGAATATGAAGCATGATTAATTGAGACTAATCTTTATCAAGCTAAGGTTAAAGAATTAACTGATAAAATCGAATTAGCTGAAGCTGAACATAGAACTCTTTGAGGATATCTTAAAGATGAATTTATTGATACTCTTCATTCAGTATTACACCCAATTGAAACATGGAAGGAGATATCTCAATGATTAAGCGAAGTGACTTGAGAATTACTCGCTAAATTTTGAAGTCGAGGTATGGAATTAGCTAATAACGTTATTCCTAAAGTTCAAACATTGGTTAGTTGGTTAAAAAGCTTAAGAGAAATGCTTTCTAATCTTTGAGCTAATATTTCTTCTACTGTTTCATGAGTAGTAGATAGTGCTAAAAATCGAGCTAATAAACAAATTAATTCAGTTAAAAAATTGGCATGATACGCTGAAGGTTGAAGTGTGACTTGAAACGTTCCTATTGTTGTTGGTGAACAATGACCGGAAGTTTTTGTACCTAGATCTAATTGAACTATTATCCCTAACGATAAAATAGTGAATAACAATAATTGAGTCACAGTTAATATGAGCTGAATAACAATTAGAGAGGAAGCTGATATATGAAAACTTGCTGATGAGATCATAAGGCAAACAAAGCTTGAGAAAAATTATTGAATTATTTCATAATATTAAATCAGAATGAATAGAACTATAAATACACAATTATTATGAACTGCTCCTAAAGTCATTGAATCAGTTTCAAGCGATAGTTTTTCTTTTAACGACTGGAGCTTGAATGACTGAATATCTATCAGAATTAAAGAGAGTAATCATGATGATATTTGAAATATAGATTTCTCAACATATAAAACACCTCTTCAAGATTGATGAGGTGTATTGTGAAAATATTATAGAACTAAAACTATAAAACTTCTACTATCTTTAAGTGCTTTAACTGAAGAAGCTCTTAATGATCTAGTTGATGAGATAAAATATAGAACCGATGAAACTGAATGAAGACTAAGAATATCTATTAATGGTAAAGTAAGAGAGCGAAACGCTACAAGAACAGCATTAAAATTTAATAGAAAAGGTTGGAATATTACGTTTTTAGGAGAAGTTGAATTAACTTTCACTTGTATTAATCCACATGCACATTCAAACACTCAGACTATGACAAGTATAATGTCTCAGACTTGAAGTTATCAAAGTGCGGTTCAATACGATTGAAGGACTTGAGCTTATCCTTCATTATATTTGACAATGGATTCATGAACAAGTGCTTGAATGAGATATGAGCTAAATTGATACGTTATTGAAATAAACACTACTCTTACTGAGTGAGATATTATAATCTTTAATTGAGAAACTAAGCAAGTTTTAGTTAACTGAAGCGAAGTAGCTTATTCTTGACCATTTGTACCGCTAGAATATTGAGAGAATATCTATTCAATTACAAATAGTTGAACCTTTACATGAACTTTATCTTATTATTTACAATACTTATAATGAAAAAGTATCAGATTAAGACGTATAACTTAGACTGAAGTTATAACGCAACCATTGATGAGAAAGTCATTATTAATGAAGTAGCTTTTACTTCTAATATTGATTGAGGGTGCTGACAATTAAGCATTCAGACATCTTATAAGATTGATGATCCTCATGACCGATACGGAAAATATGTAAAAGTTGTTCTTTTCGATGAATATCACAAGGGAGGTAAACAGATTTATTTCTGATTTATTTCTCAAATTATCAGACAAGTAGACGCTTCTAGTGAATATACAACTTTCGTATGTTTAGGAGTATGATCATTATTAAATTCTATTTTGTTTGCTAATTGAAGTTATACTAAAACTCCTAGCGATATGGTAAAAGATGTGTTAACAGCTTTTCAGAATCATTATTGATGTATTACTCAATGAACTATCGATACAAGCGATTCAACTACTCAGAATTATAGTTGGAGTTATCAATCTTGTTTTGAAATTATTAAAAGCGTTTCAGAATGAAGTTGAAGCAAGTTCTTTATTGACTGAGAATGAAAATTAAGCTTCTTTAAGACATGAAGGAATCATTTCCTCCACTTGCATTATGATGTTGAGAAAATGACCATAACTGACACGATAGAATCAGTAGTTAATAATTATACGTTAGCAAGAAATTGAGCTGTTGGTGTTTATACCGATTCAACAAGTATAGCAACATATTGAAGGAAGGATAAATACGAAATGAACTCAAGCTTAAATTCTACAGCAACAATGGATCAATATTGAAATCAATATATTGAAGACAATAAGAATCCTAAAGAAGAAATGAGTATTACATTAAATACTAAAACTCCATTTGAAGACATTCAGCCTTGAGACACAGTATCAGTATTAAATGCTTGAATAGTTCTTGATAATAAGGTAGTTAATAAAATTTCATATAAACCAGATCAATGTATATTAACTATCGATAGATCAGATACTTTATGGAATGTTATTGAATAATTTTATAACTTACGAGTAATTCAAAAATGACTTATGTTTGATACAAGACTTGAAATAATATCAGTTCTTATCTTACAAGTGCAATAAGTGCAAGTTCACATAGTATAATGGTAAATGATTGAGGGATTTTTCCTTCATCATTTCCATATTTACTCACAATCGAGCAACAATTAAACGGAGTAGCTGAAGCTAGAGAGATTGTTAAAGTGACTGCTAAAAATGGTAATACTCTTACTGTTGTTAGAGCTGTTGAGCCTTGCGTTTGAGATGATACTGCTAATCCAAAATCTATAGCTCAAGTTGCACATAACTTTGAAGCATGATCAACTGTTGCATTGACAATGACCGCATGAACACTTGAAGATGTTCAAGAATGAATTGATATTAATGCACAATGAATTGTTGATTGCAATGCAAGGTGCGATGATTTAGATGATAGAATTGATAATATTGAAGAAGATATTGCTTTACTTCAAAACCTATAATATAGATGTTAGCAAATAAAAATAATCTTAGAAGTGAGTTGACTTCAAATGTTTCTTCAAGTGCAACTTCTATAAATATTACTTCATGAGAATGAATATTGCGGGAAAATGATATGGTTGCTTGTTTAGAACATTATGAATGAGAAATTTGCACGAAAAGAGAAATTGTAAAAATCACAGCAAAAAATTCTGATTCTTTCACTGTTTCAAGATGATTTGCAGTGTGTATAATGAACGACCAGACAAAAGCACAAGGAAACACACCTCAAAGCTTTTCAACTGGTGATTTTCTTTCATTATATTTTTCAAAAGAATTATGGGAAAGTATTACAACTTGATGTGTAAATAATGCAAATGCAATTGCACAAATGAGCGAACATATTACAACAATTAAGAATTGCATTGATTGATGTTGCAACAACCGAATAGCAAAAGTTTGATGTTTGAATGATTCACATTTCACAAATGGTTGATTCTGAAATGCAAGTGATTGAGATTGTGTTGTTGAAGCTTGAAATCATTTCCGAGAAGCAAATAAAGTATATAATTTCAGAAACTTGACTATTTGTGAATGAGCTTGTATTCGTTTTGAGGGTGAATGAGTTCCTCAAATCAAAGTTTATGACCATTACATAAATAATTGAGTAATTGATACAAGAGCTTGATACAAGAAAACTTGTGCTTGTTGAAAGCAAATTTGTTTCTGAAAGAATTGTTGTGCTTCATGAAAAAATACTGATAATAATTGCATTGTTCCTTGAACTTTCTGATGTTGATGACTTTGAATGGTTTGATGACGAACAACAGAAGCAACTTGAACTTGAAGGGTGCAAGGTTGTCAATGATGTTGTGCTTCTTGAAGTTGCGGTTGAGCATGATGAAAAGGTTGAGATAATTATTCATATTGTTGTAATTGTCGGAACGAATGAGCACCAGGTAGTCAATGAGATTGAGAAAATGGTTGAGCTTGATGACATTGAGAATGATACCATGTTCTTTCATGAGGTGATTGTCTTTGATGATGATGATGAGGTTGAGGTTGAGCTTGAAGATTCTGAAACGGTTGAAATGGTTGAGTTGGTTGAAGTGGTTGAGGTTCACCCGCATTATGGACTTATTGAGGAGCAAATGGTTGATGTTGAGGAAATTCTTGATTATGGTGATGTTGAGGAACTGGTTGACAATGATGAACTTGAAATTCACCTACTTATTGATGAAAAGGTTGAACTTGAGGTTGTTGATATATAGGTTGAAATTGATGATTATGATGAACAACTTGATATACAAGTTCTTGTTGAGGTTATTATTGCAGATGATGATATGGTTGAAATTGAAATTGTTGAGTTATAAGTTGATGAAAAGGTTGAGATGGTTGACGGTGATATGTTGGTTGATCATGTTGATGAAATTGAGGTAATGCTTTAACGAATATTTATTGATTGATTATGAATGTTCGTTGTGTTTCTTGAACTGGTTGTATTAGAGCATGTGGTTGATATTGAGGAGAAGGTTGAAATGCTTCAACAAATGGTAAATGTTGAACATGATGAAATGGTTGAAACGGTGCAAATGGTTGACAAGTAATTTATGCATACATGCACGGAACACCAGAAACAATTTGTGTAAATGGTTGAGCATGATGATGTTGAGGTTGTTGAAATGGTTGAACAGATTGAACACCATGAACAGCTTGAACAGATTGACGAAAGCTTGTTTATATGGTATCAACAGACCTTGACCTTGCAAGATTCATTGCAACACAAGATGAAGAATATTTGTTGAGATTGCTTTCAAGTGAAAGTTGAATTGAAGCGGTTGCATGAAGCACGGAAGCATTAAGAATAATTGCAAATGATACTGAATTACTTTCTGATGTTCTTTCATATACAACAATTGTGAATGCTTTGATTTCTGATTCAACTTGCTTGTGATACATTGCTTGAAGTCATACAAGTATGGTATTAGTGAAAGACAACACAACAATCATGAATGCATTAATAGTTGATTCAACAGCATTATGAGCTATTTCACAACAAGATTTCTTTGATTATGTTCTTGAAAATGAAACATTCCTTGCAACTTGTGTATGAAGCACAGCATGAGCAAATAAAGTAAACAGTATTGACGCAGATGATTTGCTTGACCCAATATACTTCTATACATGAGATTTATGATATGATTCATGGACGACTTTGAGCGAAGATGATACAGCTATGGAAACCTTGGAAAACAATGCAAATGCAATGCTTATTATAGAAAGCAATGATGAAGCAAGTTCATATTTCTCAAATGTTCCTAATGAATATCAAGAAGTTGAATATATTCAATCAAGTTGAACTCAATATATTGATACATTATATCACCCTTTGACAACAACTGAATTTGAAATTTGATATGAAATTGTTTCGTATATAGCACAATATTGAGTTCCTATGTGAACAAGAAAAGACCATAATGTTCAAGCATATTACATTTGATACGAAAACAACAATAATTCATATTATTGATTCTGAACAAACAAAGCAGACCCTTCAAGTGTTTCTTTTGCATGAGTTTGAACTCGTAGAGATATAACATATCATGATTGAGTATTATCAAATTGAACTCAAAGTGTGAATGTTTCGGTAAATCAAAACCCATATTGAAACATAAAAATATTTTGAGAAGAAAGCAATTGAAATGTTCAAGAATTATGTGCTATGAAATTATATTATTTCAAATTGTTTGAATGAAGCACATTGAAATTTGATTTCATTCCATGCTATAGAAAGTCCGATTGAGTAATTTGATTGTATGATAAAGTTTCAAAGACTTTCTTCACTAATGCTTGAACTTGAACCTTTACAAAGTGAAAAGATGTGAATGTAAAACGAAGCGAATTCCAAAAGGTTGAATATATACAAAGTTCTTGAACACAATATATTGACACTCAAATTTCCGCACCTAATTGATTTAGATGAGTATTGAAAGTAAGTGCAGTTGAATCCGCTTCCGCTTCAAAAACATTAATTTGAACACACAATACAAGTTCACCATATTGAAGAAATAATATTAATTTATTTACTGAATGAAATACATGGTGATTACATATGAATGATGAAATGATTAATTGATTGTGAAGCATTGTTCTTTGACAAATTTATGATGTTGACGGTTCAACAATATTATGAGCTTCATATTTAGATGTTGATTGAGTAAGATTGACAACTTGAAATAATACAAGTCCGATGAGTTCAAACAACTTGTTGATATTTGCTAATCAATATGAAATATATGCTAGTCAAGTTCACTTAAAAGCAAAATTATATTCTTGTAAATTGTATAAAGATTGAACACTTGTTCGTGATTTCATACCATGCTATAGAAAAAGCGATAATGTGATTTGATTTATTGATGATGTGAACAAAGTATTCTATACGAATGATTGAAGTTGAACATTCACTAAGTGATGAGATATTAATTAATAAAGAAAAGCACCTTTGAAATGGTGCTTTCTTTGTTTTTTATAATGAATATTCATAAATATATCAATCTTCTCTTGAAGCATACATTTTTTTTCAATTACTTGTGATATTTGCATATCAAATCGTGAATCAAACTGGTCATAATATATGTGTTTCAGTTGGTGAATTTTCGTTCAGAATATCTCGATCATATTGATGAACTTTTCAACTTGAAGCATTATATTCACACATAATGCAATGCTTCATTTTTTTATCAAAGAATATTCCATGAATATTGAAAGACATTGTTGCTGTTTTTATTACTGTTGCGGTTGAAATATCTCATGGAGTTAACATTTGAAGCAATGATATTCAATGTCAATCGTTTCAAGTTCAAGCAACGACAACATAAGTTTCAGAATCATCAATCCAAATACATTGAACAACATCTCAAACATCTTTTACTTTTGAATAAGTCATATTTTGAACATTCCAATTTTCTGTTGTATATTCATATATTGCTTTTCAAGAATGTGTTCAGAAATAAATATGAGTTCAATTTTTATTTCAGAATACACAATGAATTAAACTGACTGGCTGTTTTGTTCAATCAAGTGTTGCTGTTGAAATATCTTTGTTGGTGAATGAATATCATCTAATAGTTCAAGGAGTTCAATATTGAGAAGTTAATGCAATATCTTCTTGCGGGTTTATGTATAATCATTGGAATCAATATCAAGTTGCAAATTGCTTTGAAAGTGTTGCTGTTGAAATATCAAGATTTCATCGTCATCAAACATAATTCATTGCTTCCTCATTGCTTTCTATAAAAAGCACTCTTGACTTAGAAAGATTGCAGAATATAAGAGAATAGAAAAACAAGATAAAAAGCAGAATTTCAAGTTTGTATTTGGAGAAATCAATAATCATGAGTATAAACAAGAAACCATTTATATTCCTAAGGCAAGAAAAATGGAAAAGAAACAAGAGAAAAAACCAGAATTACAGCCTTTAGTAATTCGTATAGATTGAGGACTTGGTAGAGTAATTGCAATGAGTTGAGCAATTACAGAAGTTGCAAAAAAAAGAGAAGTAAAAGTAATTACTTCCCGACCGCTTGTGTTTTGGTGAAACCCCTATGTAGAAGTTCATTGATTAGATGATAGAAGATTATTTGAAGATGTGATAAAATGAAACGACTATATAGAGCTTGAACCATATACAGACCCTAAGTTCTTCAATGAAGCGGAAAACTGGTTGAAAACAGCTAGTAGAATACTTTGACTTGATAAGGTTGCAGAACCCGTTTTGTTCCTTGCAGAACATGAAAAAATTCTGAATAAATTACAAGGAAATCAAGATAAGATAATATTGTTTCAACCTTTTTGAAGTGTTGTGAATGATTCAATTTGAGCAGATAAATCTTATAGAAGTCTTTACGTAAAAGACGCACAATATATTGCAAATCAACTTATAAAGAAAGGGTATGAACTTTATGAAGTAATAAGGAAATGACAACCAGAAATTGCTTGATGTCATATACTTGATACAGAAGATTTGAGATTTGTTGTTTCTCTTTGTGCAAGATACCCCGTTCTATGATGTGATTCATGTTTACATCATGCAAGCAAAGCTTTCTGAAAACAAGCAACAGTAATACGAGCTTGAACAGATAAAGAAAGATATTGATACGAAAGCAATAGAAATTATAGAGAATTCCCTTTAGTTGCACATACACCGCTAAGATTGAATATGAATGATTTCAACTTTGATATATCAAACCAACACACGAACCAGTTTTCAAAAGAATTTTTAGATAAAATAATTGCTTTATACTAAAAATGGAAACTAAAAACGAATACGAATATAAACATTTAAGAATATGTGAGAAATGATTGCAAATTGAAAGTTGTAGAAAATGCTTATTTGAAGTATTATGCAACTATGAGAAAATGAAAAAAGCTTTAGAAAATAATGATCAATAAATGACTGAAACTGAATGATTATTCACATGATTACTATGATGAATTTGAGTTGCTTGAATTCTTGATTATTTCTGAATAGTTCATGATTGATTTGTGATTATGAGCATTATGCTTTTCATTGATTGGTGATTCTGAATTGCTAGTGCATATGTATTATGAGAAAAAATAGAAAGCAGAACAATGCGACTTTGATTAGTAAAGAAATGCACAAGGCGACTACTTCCATTTATTGTTGCATGAGCATTGAAGCGAACATGATTCCCAGTAGATAAATTAATTACAGCAATTCTTTGAATAATAGTATTTTCTGAAGCATATTCAGTAATTTGACACATTTATTCAATCAACACTAAGGAAAAATTACCAGAAATTGACGCATTCAAAATGCTAATATGAAAACTTTCATGATTATTCAAATGATTGATAAATCAAAACGCATGACAAATTGATAATAATGATAGTTCTGATAAGGAACAAAATGAAAATAAAGAAGAATAAAACAAGAGAGCTTTTAGTTATTCAACTTGAATAATGAAACGAGCTAAAATAATATTATTGATATTAATTGTACTACTATTTCTAATGCTAAAATAATCAGTTTTATTTTTTTAATGATAAAACATGGAAGAAAACAGAAATGATCTAGCTTGGGATTATTGAGATGAATATGCTTTCTGAGAAGATACTGAATTTACAATACCTACTATAGATCATAATATTCGACCAAAAACTAATCAGAATCTAAACGAAGAAACACATTCAGCATGTACTATCATTGGTTCATGGAATCAGATTATTAGATTATTTTGATTAGATCTAGATAATAAAGAGCAAGATAAAATCTGAGTAGAAATAGTTAATTATTGTACTCAATTCTGATACAAGATAGGTCAAGGGTGGAGTTCTCCAGACGCTATCAATGCTGTAAGGAAATGGTGGAATGAAATCGGAGCTAAAAGATTCTGAAAAGAAAATATTGCTACATTTAGATTATCTCGAGGAGATCAAAGAATTCAAGAAGCTCTTAAAAAATGACATCTAGTTGGATTTACATATAGATTAAATTGGAATACTGATAGATATGCTTGATTAGTTTATAAAGATAGTTATCCTCAAGGAACTGGTCATAGGACGAATATTAAAGCTCCTAAATTTGTTAATGCTACTTCATGATTAAAGCTTAAAGAATGAGAAGCTAATGAAGGAGTGCATGATAACTATTATATCTTCACTAACGAATATTATATTAAAGATATTAATAAATATGTTAATAAGTGAGTTTATGCTTGATTCTATATCGTTGTACCGGTTTCTTGTTTGAAGTCTTCAGTAGAGGAGGAGAAAAACAAGATACAAAGATTAAAAGCTATTAATGCTACCATTTGAGTGTTATCAAGCACATGGTGAGACCTTAATTCTGAAGAGCAATTAATGAGTAGTGCTTTAGCTACTGAATTAAGAAATACACCATGATCTAGAGAAAAGATTGATGATCAATCTAAAAAATCTTATCAAGCTGTTATTGATTTATTATCTTATGCTTGGAAATTTGCGGGAGAAGAAGAACAGAGAAAGTATAGTGAGCTTGCGAATTTCCTTAGAAATAAGCATAATCTTAAATAGTTTCCAATTCTTGCCGGAATAGGAATATAAAAAAAAGAGGAGCAATCCTCTTTTTTTGTTATTCAATGTTATCTATTGCATATTGAGCCTCTTCTTCGGTGAATTGTTCTCAAGCTTCCGATGTTAACTGAGTGAAAATCTTATTTTTAGACATATTCATTTCTTGATATACTTTAGCTTTATTTAGAGCGTTTGTTTTATAATCTCGCTCTAGATTATCAATAGCGTATTGTGAAGCTTCTTCAGTAAATCATTCTCAATTTTCTGATGTTAATTGTTTATAGATCCATTTCTTTGATAAATCCATTTCAGCGTAGATTTTAGCTTTATTTAATGCGTTTATATATTCTCTAGGTATTGAAGATTCTTCAGCTGTTTGGATTTCAGTATTTTCTTTTCAGCTATCTGATAGAGATCAGAATATTATTAAAAGAAATACAAATCAGACAAATCAAATAAGAATCATTTTAGCTACGTTAGGTTTTTTTTCTTCTTTATTCTCCATTCTTTCCGGATTAGGATATAAAAATTAACTAAGATATAACAAATCTAATAAATAAATTCAAGAAAAAATCAGACCTTATAGATCTGATTATTCAAGCGTATCTCGTAGATCAGAAAATCTTTTATTCTCATCTTTAAGAGCTTTATTTTCTTTTCTGAGTTCTCTATTTTCTTTCTCTAGTTTTTGGATATACTCTTCTTTCTCTTTTAAGATTTCCTTCATTCATTCAACCTCAATTTCGGTATAATACATTTCAGCTAATCTCATTCTGTGTTTTTATTAAGATAAAACTTTATCTATAAGGAGTATAAATGACATGATCAATATAAAAGAAAGTACGCAAATAAAAATTGTAAATCATGTAATAAATCATTCTTCAAGCACTTGAAACTTAGCATGAATATAAAGAACGCTTAAGTGAAATATTATCACCATAAGAAGTAAGCATAATAGGATTAAGAATATTTTCATGATGTTTTATATTAAGGAACTAAAAAACTGATTTATCTTTTCTTTGTAAGATTACTTATGAAGTGGTATTATTCAAAAAAAGTTAATTTTCATAAGCAATTAAGATTTAGATTTATCTAATCAATATTTTTTAACTTCATAATCTGATTTAAGAGCTTGCCAATCAAGATATAGCAATATAAAGAAACATATAACTTTTTTTATAATTTTCATTCTCTAAATAATAAGAATTAAAAGTCTGACTTATCTTCTTCTTTTGTTTCTTCCATATGATAATTATGTATAGCGAATCAGATTTCTTTTCAGTTTTTATCTAACTGAATTATTTGTCTATCTTCTTTCCATTGAATTAACTCTCTTACTATTCTTTCTAGTTCAGCTACTCTTTTTTCTAAATCTTTCATTGTATAATTAAATAATATAAATCTATCATCTTTGATATTTTGTATAATCTATATCAGCTTTGCAATAGTATGCTCATGGACGTCATGGAATTTTATCCGGACTTTTCCTTCGGTTTTTATAATCTTCAATCCTTTTCATTTCTTTTTCATATTCAACCCTGCTTTTAGGTTTTCATGATCATTTAATAATCCTTTTTATCAAAACAAAAAATATTCAAATTAAAACTCCTATTAAAAATCGTTCTATGTAAATCATTACTTTAATATAGAAACTAAAAACTCTATTGGATTATCTTGTATTGATAACAATGCTAAAACTTCATAGCAGTCATCTCATAATTCTATTCAATACCAATCAGAATTATCTTCTAATTTTGTAAGGTCTATCTTATCTTCATCAAATAACCATTTGATAAAACCATAATACTTAGAATATAAATCTGAATACATTGTAATCTCTGTTTCTCAATCACAATCTACTCCATATACACAATTATCATAGCTATCTATACTTCTCCAAGTAAATCAGCTTTTTCTTTCTTTTTCATATTCATTAAGCAGTTCTACTAATTTCTCCATTATTGCTCATATCATTAAATAAATATTAGTTTTTTATCGTTTTTTGCTCATATGCTTAATCAGTATAACTTCAAACATTAAAAGTATTTCTTTCTAAATCTTCTCTATGTTTTCTTCTCCTAATTCTCTTAATTATCAATCTATATTTATCAGCTCTTTCTCTGTGTTTATGGTGTTTATTCCGTCTACCTAAACTATCTTTCCATATTCTTCTACAAGCTCTACACTTGCACAGTCAAAATCACATACTTATTTTGTTTGAATTATACATTCAGATTTCTTACTTTATAAAAGTATTTTTCTACAAAATCGGGAATTCCGATTTTCTTTTCAGTTATCCGATATTATCGGACATGTTAATATTCAAGAGAGAGGGACTTTCACCCTACAAGAGTTCTGATTCTCTTAGTGTTAGTAGTGTTAGATGAAAAAACCTTTTATATCTTTTATACTAATCCATGAAAAGCATTTCTAGAAGCGTTTTCAGATTTGTTTTCTCTCTTGTTAAACTACCCTATTTTAGGGTAGTAATATTTTAGGATTTTACACAGCTTTAGATCGTCTTCTAAGTGCTTTAGCGATACAATTACCAGTAAACCCATATTTAGCTCAGATGTCTTTACAGATCATTCATGCTTTTCTATCAGCAATAATCTGTTTCTTGTAATCAATCGTCTTCTTGCTTGTCTTTCTAAGAGCTTGATCATAAGCTAATCTATAAAGCTCAACTTCTCTTCTTATTCTTTGCTGTTTAGAAAGAGATAAGAATAACAAGATTAAGCAAACGCAGATTACAATAATTAATCAATAGATTGCGATTGTTTCGTTCATGATGATATTGGATTAAATGATAAAAAAACTTTATATTGTCGGTTGATAAAATCTAATTCTTTCAATAATTTTTCTACTATAGCATAATTCTCCTCTTGATATATTTTCTCTTCTAATTCATTAATCATGCTACGGTAAGACCTATGATATATTAACGCTTCTTCTTCCTTTAGTGTTATTTCTATTAGATAATCAGATTCTTTATAGATTCTTTTGTTGTCTTTATGTGGATTAGATACTGGATTGGTTGTCTCTACATATTTCTTAGGTCTTATTGCTTCATCTACAGTCATTCAGCGACTCAGCCTAAGTACAAAGGAAGAAAAACCTCTTTTATGTTCGCTCTTATATGCCTTATAGATTTCCCGTTCTTTAGGATAGTAATCAATCACCGTTAACCCTTTTTTTATTGCTTGCTCTTTTGGAAGTCAGCATTGAAGTCACTTCATATAGATTCAATATGTTGCTTTTTCTCACTCGTAATCATCAAAATATTTCTTAGTTGGAGACTCTTTAACATTTTTTATTTCTCTTTTTCTTACTATTGCTTCTTCAAAGCTTTCTCACTTATAGACTCTTCTAATATACGTAGCATAGCAAGCTTTAGGGTAGGGTTGCTTATGGTAGAACTCATAAGCTCAAACATGTTTTGTTTTTCTTCAGAATTTCCATGACATCTAGCTATTCAGTAAATGTAAATCTATCATCTACATATTTTGAACACTTAACTCACTTGATTATTCTATTTGGTCAATAAAATATCGTTCAAGTGCTTCGTTTCTGATAACAATACTCAACTTGTCTTTGCCAAGATGTATCAAAGTCAGACGGTATGTCTTTCTGATATAGATCATGAGCTTGACAAAGACCATGAGCATGTCAATTATCTCCAATAGCTGTAAGACTCCAATTTCAGTTTTCACATTCCAACATCTTAACAAAATCTATTCATCATAGTTTATAAGCGTATTGGACATATTTTTGTCTTATATCATCTTTACTAAATCATTCATGCACTATTTTCACTCCTTGATATTCAGATTGTGACACATTGTCACGAACTGGATTTTTGTTAGAGCTTATCTGCTCATGAGTAAACCCAGTCTTTCATCTATTTCTTCAATTCTTCATGAATTAGCTTCAATTTGCATTTGTCTCTTAATGTTGTTCTTATTTCTCTCAACTTGCGAGTCTTGAAAGCTTTTTATACATTCTTCCATTCAATACTGATCAACCCACCAACCTTCAGACTCATCTTTTTTTTGAGCTTCAAGTAGTCTATTATCTTCAATTAAAAACCATTTTTCTTTTTCTAAGCTTGCGATTTCTTCATTTGCATTAACCTTATTTTTTAAGACTCAAATCCATGTAAATAAGACTAATATGAAAGCTATTAATACCATACTTCAAATAGTTGTTTTCTTCATTCTCCGGAATAGAAAGTAAAAGTTAATTTTTCCAATATTTAAGTGTTAAAACCATATTTATGAACATAAATAGGGTAGCTAATACAGTTAACAATCAATAGAACACTAAATCAAAGTTCGTAGTTCCTATAACCATTCTATAAAATGCATAGTTTAGGATAATTGCGAAGATTAACGTTCTATTGAGATAAATTTCTTTTTTCATTTTGCACATGGTGAAGTAATTATGTTATAAATTTCTCCACCGACTAAGCTCCATATTAGCATTAGTCGGCGGGAGTGTCATTCATCTTAACTTTCTTTCGAGCCTTTCGATACGATTCCAGTCAAGATGAACTTCTTTAGAAGGGTAGATCTTCTTCGACTTCCTTCTTAACTTCGTTAGGCGACTCGGTATTCTGATTAGTATTACCGTCTTCTTTATTTTCGTAGTTATCTAGCATGTCAGCGAAGATTCTTCTTGAAAGATATACACAATTCTGATAATCTTCTTCTTTCTTGTAATTTGCGAAACCGATTTGGAATGCGATACTTGTAAAGTATCATCTTTGATCTTGTTTGAATTCTCATTTTTTGAATCAGTTTTCTTTAATTTCCTTCCATTTTTGCTTTCAATTGTCGTCAGTATATTCTTCGTAGTTTACACTATCTCCAGTTTTGAAAGCGTCAGCCTTCTTTTTCATGAGTGTTATTGTCTCTCAATTATCTAGTTTCATCTTGATAAAGAACATCGGTCAGAATTTAGATCATGCTCGCTCTCTTGTCTCAAGAATTTGTTCAATTTTTGCAGTTTTCATCGTAATAATAGTTTGAAATATAAATTATTCAGTTATGTTGTGCTGTTGTCTATATTGCTCTAGAACCTTTGTTATGTAATCTTGATAATGGATAACTCTCCATAGATCACATTCTCACTTGTCATGTTGTTTCATTAGCTCTCTAAGGTTCTCATAGAGTTTTCTTTTTAATTGTTCGTATGTCATTAAAATGGTGCGTTATTAGGTAAAGAATCTTCATATTTTTGAGGTTTACGGTCATGTATTTTCATTATTCTTCATTCACAATCTAATTCACATTCTCACACATTCCCGTTTCTATTTTTCCTTACATAGAGCTTTAATTCTCTAGGTGTTTCTTCTAAATCTCTCTGTAGCATGATTACAACGTCAGCGTCTTGCTCTATAGATCATGAATCTCTCAAATCTGATAGAGTAGGTTCGTTTAATCATCTTTTCTCAATGCTCCTTGATAATTGAGAAGCAATAACAATTACAACGTTTAATTTGATAGCCAACATCTTCAAAGCTCTTGTAGTTCTAGTAATCTCCATGTTTCTATTTTCTCAGCTTCATTCAATTAACCCAACATAGTCAACAAAGAAGATTTCAGTTCATTTTTTCCAATTCAGATATTTTATTTCTTTGATAATATCAGCCAATTCTACTACTCAATCTACTACATCGATATTATCGTTTTCATATAATTCCTCGCATGCTTTAGAGAATTTATCTAGTGTATCTTGTTTAGCGACTTTTCTTGTCTCATACATTGAGAATCCTCATAAGTTAGCAACGATTCTTTGATAGATATCTAGTTGAGACATCTCTAATGAGAAGTAAGCCACTTTCTTTCATTGTTTCCATTGATTAAGCATGATATTTAATCAGAACATTGTCTTTCATACGCTTGGTCTAGCTCCTATAACGTTCAATTGTCAAGGAACGAATCCAACTATTAAATTATCAAGCTCTTTATATCCAGTCTCATGAAAGATGAAGTCTCTAGATCAAAGCATAATATCTCAAATCTCTTGTAATACTTCAGTCTTAGTTTCTTTTCTTAGTTCTTCAGTCTCGAATTCTCATACTTTTTCTTTAATTACATTCATTGGAGTGTCACTCTTACAAGCTATTTCTATCCCCCTAGCTATAGAGTAGAAATCTCTTCTTTCTTTGAGTTCTTTTAGCTGTTCAATATCTTCTTCCCGATTCGCTCTAATTCAGATTAAAGCTAAGATTTCAAAATATTCAGTCTTTTCAGCCTCTTCAAGCTTTCAAAGTATTAATGCTTCATTAGATCAATAAGTTTTCATTAACTTGAAGATTTTCTTGTGTGTAGTTGTTGTGAAGTAGTCCTCGTTAATCTCTGAATCTAGCAAGACGTTATTATCCATTGAGATTATTGATAAGACAGCTCTTTCTAGTTCGATGTTTTCCATGATTAAGATTTTAATTCTCTTAAAGCTCTTGTAGTTGTATCTTGTTTAGTGAACCTCGGTATTATCTCTTCGAATTTCCCTTCGAATTTGTTTAAGTGTTTCATGAAGTCGTTAAATGTTCGGTTGTTTAGATTAAAGAAGAACAATGGTTGTAAATTCTTTTCATTTATCTTGTCTCTAATCCATTTGAAACGATCTAAATATTTATCAATCATATCTAACACCGTTTCTTGACTTCAATTGTCACTCTCAAGTGAATAGAAGTATCTCATGTATTCGGAGTTTCGCAATTCATCTTTATCAAGCTTTTCATTCCATTTTTTTAAGATAAGAATTCCTAAACGTTCAGCTTTCATTACTCTTCATGTTTGTCTAAGTTGATTTTCTCTTTCTTGGATCATTAGTTCTTTTTCTTTTTCATCAACTTCGTCGCTTGCGTTCCCCCTTAACTCTAAATCATTATCATATTCACTATCATTATCATATTCGGCTTGTTTCGGTTGTTTTGGGTTGTTTTTTCAACCGTTCGCTTGTTTTGGTTGTTTTTCCCAGTTCTTCCTTGCATTTTGGTTTCATTTTTTAGCCCCTCATTTCATTCAATTTATTCTATTTTGTTCACAAACTTGATCATATTTTTCATTATCCTTTCACCACTCCTGGATCATCAAGGATAGTAGCATAGCAACTAACGGATCTAGATTCTCCATTATTTTTCATGTTGCTTGCCGTTCGAATACAGCGTCAACTCGTTGTGCTTTTTGTGTAGTAGATAGCATTTGGAGTTGAGTGTTGTATTTCTTTCTCATAATGAAAGAATCTCTTTCCATTAATTACTTGCCGAAATAAAATTCATTCTTTTTTAAGGGTTCGCCTTGTTGAATTAGTTCTCCATTTTCATTCAATTTGCATATGAAGAACCAACCCCCCTTGCTTTTCTTAACTTCAAAGATACGTCATTCTTTATCGTATCAGTAGAAGTTAATTCCATTACCCTTGCTAGTCAGCTTTAGTTTTCTTTTCATGACTGCTGTAA
>Ga0326513_10001127_pt1 | contig 21739 bp, 16 predicted proteins | sample 2_2465_0518_D_FD_203654 | JGI IMG/M metagenome (GOLD analysis project Ga0326513, IMG submission 203654) | Bovine rumen microbial communities from UC Davis, California, United States - 2_2465_0518 | ecosystem: Host-associated > Mammals > Digestive system > Stomach > Rumen | place: USA... | reverse complement strand
CCGCAGGCGGCGAAGATGTCCTCGCCCCGCGAGGCGCGGATGGTGGCAGTGATTCCGTGATGGTTGAGGATGTCGCGGAAACGTTCCATCCTGTCAGTGTCCGAAGTGTGGAGATCCACATTCGGGATGGCGTGGAAACGGATGAGATTGACCTTGCAGTCGAGCCCCGACAGCAACCTGATGAGGGCGCGGGCATGGACGGCATCGTCGTTGAGTCCGGCAAACACGATGTATTCGAACGTCAGATGCCGCTGGTGGCTGAAATCGTATTGCCGGAGCAGGTCGAGCACCTCCTGAATGGGATAGGCCCGCTGGACAGGCATGAGTGACAGCCGTTCCTCGGGGAAGGGGCTGTGGATGGAAACGGCTACGTGGCACTGCTGCCCCTCCAGCAGAGCGGGCAGATGCTGCATGTCGCCGATGGTGGAGACCGTGATGCGCTTGGGGCTCCATGCCATACCCCAGGGAGCGGTCATAGCTTCGAGGGCGGGGAAGAGGCCTTCGGGATTGTCGAGCGGTTCGCCCATGCCCATGAAAACCACATTGGTGAGGTTCTCCGATTCGGGAATGGCAAAAATCTGGTTCATGATTTCGGCAGTCGTTAGGTTGCCGTTGAATCCCTGTTTGCCGGTCTGGCAGAACAGACAGTTCATCTTGCATCCCATCTGGGACGAAACGCAGAGCGTAGCCCTTTCTCCGTCGGGAATATAGACCGTCTCCACGAGTTTGCCGGTAGAGGTGCGGAACAGGTATTTGATTGTACCGTCCACGGAAACCGCTTTGTCGGCCGGCTCTGTGATACCGATCTCATAGCCTTCGGACAGAAGGGCACGATGCGCTTTCGAGAGATTGGTCATCCCGTCGATGGAGCGCACCCGTTTCTCATAAATCCACTGGGCAATCTGTCTGGCGGTGAACTTTGGCATGCCCAGCGAGGCGCAGATTTCCTGCAGCCGGGCGAGACTTTTGCCTAATAACGGTTCCATATAAAAAAGCGGCGAGCCGGAACCCGCCGCTTATCAGTTAAGAGTTATGAGTTGACAGATTAATAGAAAGTCACGCGGTAATCTTTGATGTCAGCCTGCTGCTGAAGCGTCGAGATGGGCTGAGCAGCGGAGGTATATTCGCGGCTGGAAGCAACAGCCTTAAGGCGTGCAGCCTCATCATACTGAAGATCCTTGCCGGCCTTGTCGATTACCTGGAGCACAACGACATTGTTCTTGCCTGCGATGGGGCCAGCCACTTCGCCCTTCTGGGCCTTGAGAGCGGCAGCCACAACGGCGGGCTCGTTGCCGAGACCAGAGATAGAGCCGAGGTTGAAGTTGACGAACTTGGCGGTGTCGATGTCGGCCTCAAGCACAGCGGCATAGCCTGCGAGGCTCTTGTCGGTGGCGGTGTTGGCTTTCTCAACCAGGTATTCCACTTTCTTGAGAGGCATGACGCCCATGGAGCGGAGCTGCTTCTGGAAGGTGGTGTCCTTGAGCGACATATAGCCGGCTTTCACTTTGCGGACGGGAGCAACCACGAGGAGGTTGTCGCCACACTCAAAGATTTCGCTGATGCTGTTCACATCATTCTCAAAGGCGAAACGTACTGCCTGGCGGGCATCGCTCACACGGCCAACGCTGTAGGAGTTGGTGTAAACATTGGTCTCCAGCATGTTGAACCCTTTGGCACGTGCGCTGTCGCGCATAGCCTTCACCGTATTGAATTCGGTGAGGAAGTTGTTGAGTTTGCCGTATTCCTCGCGGCGTGTGGCCGACGAGGGAGTTACCGAATTGGCATAGATGGCAACTTTGGCCTTCTCGACGGGAGCGGTAAGGTCGGTGACGCGGCCGATGTAATAAACAGGCTGCACACCGTCGGTCTGGAATTTGAAGAGACCACCCTTGGGAGTGGAAACCACCTGGTCGCGGAGATCCTTGCCGAGCTGTTTGAGGAGCTGTACCTCGTTGACCCATCCCAGACGGCCTGCCTGCTGGGCAAGCTGAGGATTCTCGTTGGCGGTGAGGGCAGCTTTAGTGAAGACGCTGTCAACCTTCAAGTTGAGGGCGGCTACAGAGTCGTATTTGGCCTTGTCGGCAAACATCATCAGTTCCACCTGGAAAGAGTCGGGAGCCACGGTCTTGTCGATGATACGGGCCATGACATAGGCGCTTTCGTCCTGGAGGGCGGGCTCCATGAAGTCATCCTTCTTGCCATTCTCGACAAAGGTCTTCACGTCGCCTTCAAAGGTGTTGAGACGTACGAATGCGTCCAGATAGGGAATCTCGGAGTTGGAGTTGACGAGGTCGCTGATGTCGGCACCGGTCTTGAACTCTTCCTTCACAGTCTCCATGTCGGCAAGAACGGACTGATAGTCAGCCTGCGAGGGATGGAGGGGAACAGCGATATAGGCAACGGAAACCATATCGGGGTTCTTGTAGAGACGCTTGGTAGCCTGATAATAGTCCTTGAGGTCGGAGTCGCTCACCTTCACGAGGCTGTCGGCTACAGTATAGGCCGATTTTCTGACGTATGCGAAAGTAGCCTGCTCGTTGTCGCCTGCGAAGTTGTCCTCAGCTTCGAGTTTGTTGGGCTTGACGGCAGCGGAAACCAGGGCGTTGTACTTCTCCATGGTACGCACCAGTTTGATCTGGTCCTCAATCTCGGCCCAGTTGCTCTGGGTGGCGAAAGGCATCTGCTGCTGGGCTTCCTCCCAGGAGTCGTTGACAATCAGGTTGGTGAAATACTGACCGGCCTGCTTGGCGTTCTGTTCGCCGAAGAGCTGTTTCAGCACCGTGGCGGTGTGGGCGCCCTGCACCATTTCGTTCACCTCGCCGGGGGTTACGGCCAGGCCCGTTTCCTCGCAAGCTTCGTTGAGGAGGAGCTTGGTCACGAACTCGTTGTAAACCTGCTGGGTGAGCTGTTCAGTAGCGGCGTTGTCAAGGTCCTGATTGTACATGGCCTTGATGAATTCCTGTTTGCGGTTACGCTCGGTTTCGAATTCTTCGTAAGTTACTTTCTTTCCATTCACAGTGACGACTTTGTCGCGGTTGCTCTGCATAATGGAGCTCGAACTGGTCAAGAGGTCACCGATGATAAACGCTGCCATGGCCAATCCCACAATCACGAGGAGGGCGACCGAATGGTTGCGAATACGTTGTAATGTTGCCATTTCTTAGTTTAATTATTTATTTGTTTGTTATTTTTTTCTTACAAAAAGCGCGCAAAGATATATATTTTTTTTGACATAACGGGTATTCGGAGTCAAAAATCTTTCATTTTATGTGATTTTTGCTGCAAAAAGCACCTGTAATTATCATTTCGGGATTGTCATTTCTCCATTTTTACGCGAATGAGTTCAATTTTAGTGGCACTCGTTTTGGTGATGACCATGTGGATCTTCTGTTCGTGGAGGTCCACAAAATCGCCTTCGTGGGGGAAGGTCTGCAGTTCGTGCAGCACGAGTCCGGCCAGGGTCAGATAGTCTTCCGATTCGGGCAGATTGAGGTTGAATTTCTCGTTGATGCGGTCTATCTCGGCACGTCCCGAGAACTCCCATTCGTTTTCGCCGGTCTGTTTCTCTACCAGCTGGTTGTGGTCGTGCTCGTCTTCGATGTCGCCGATGATTTCCTCGAAGAGGTCCTCCATCGTCACAATGCCGGCCGTTCCGCCGAATTCGTCCACTACGGCCGCAATGCTTCGCTTTTTCTCCATCAGGATTTTCAGGACGCGGTTGGCGGGCATCGCTTCCGGTACAAAGGGCATCGTCAGGATTTCGGGTTTCTTCGAGCCCTTGAACAGTTCCGACGAGTGGATATAGCCCACAATGTTGTCGATATCACCTTCATAGACAGGAATCTTGCTGAATCCGGTCTCGGTGAAGATTTTGATGAGCCGTCCGATGGGTGTCTTGACATCGACGGCGGTCAGTTCGTTGCGGGGAATCATGCAGTCGCGCACCTTGATATTTCGGAATTCAAGTGCATTCTGGAAGAGCTGCAGTTCCTGTTCCTGCTCCGATTCTTCGGGCGCATGATCCAGGCTCTGCTGTACGAAAAAGTCGAGGTCCACACGCGACAGTTTGCCGTTTGTTTCTTTCTTGACCGTCACGCCCATCAGTTTGAGGATGCTGTGGGACAGCCACGTTGCAAATGACGAGACGGGGTAGAGGAGCCAATATATAATATATAAAGGTATTGCAAAGGTGCGCAGCATCGTGTTGGGATTCATCTTGAACAGGGATTTCGGAAGATACTCACCCGTAATCAGAATGATGATGGTGGACAGGATGGTCTGTAGCAATGCGACCAGGAACGGACTTCCGGTGATATGGTTGTGGATCAGGGGACCGAACAGTTTGCCCATGAAGATGCCGTAGAAGATGAGTGCGATGTTGTTGCCCACCAGCATTGTGGAGATGAAGCGTTCGCTGTGGTCGTAGAAGTATTTCAGGATTCCGGGCACCGTTCCGCCTTTCTGGTTGTCCAACTCCAGCCGGACTCTGTTGGCCGAGAAGAAAGAAATCTCAGTGCCCGAAAACAAGGCACTGAAAAGCAGGGTGATGAGGATGGAGAAGAGCAGTGATGTCATGGTTTCTGGGGAGTGCTGTTCAGGCTGTCGGCATTCTCACGCGAGAAGATGCCCGAAGTTTCCCGCAGCGTATATTCCGTAAAATCGTCGTTCGACATGAAGCCTATGCCCTCGATGATGGCATCGGGGCGTTCGATGTGGATGAACGAATCGCTGTAAACCTTGTGGCGGCGCATGTCCCAGAACAGGTCGTTGGTCATGAACTTTTCGTTCTGGAGGTTTTCAATCACGACGTCGTTGATCAGATGCCACAGCTGTTTGTTTTCATAGTTGTAGGCCGTGTCAGCCACAATGCTGGCCTCCGGGTTCAGCAACGAGTCAACCATGACGATGTGGATGCCTTCCGGGAAATACTGGTAGCGGTTCGATGCATCGAGGCTGTAGTTCATCCACAGCGGGGCGGTGGCCAGATAACGGATGACCCCCGAGTCGCTCACCTGCATCGAGACATCGCGTGTCACCATGCCGGGCACATTGCCCGCCAGGGTCTCGTCTTCTGTCACTGTTTTCGAATCGTCCATGCACGAATATAGGAGCGAAACGGCAAAACAGACTATTATAAATGATAGAATTTGTCTCATTTTTGTAAAAAAACGCCACAAAGGAAAGAAATTTCCGTTTTGGCGGTGCAAAGTTACGAAAAAATCTTTATATTTGCAGCATAAAATTCGAAAAATTTACATTATGAGACAATATTTAGACTTAATTGACCGGGTTTTGAAGGAAGGAGTGCAAAAGAAAGACCGCACCGGAACAGGTACCATCAGTGTTTTCGGCCATCAGATGCGTTTTGATTTGGACGAAGGCTTTCCGTTGCTGACCACCAAGAAACTGCATCTCAAGTCCATCATCTATGAACTTCTGTGGTTCATCCAGGGCAACACCAATGTCAACTGGTTGCAGGAGCGCGGAGTCCGCATTTGGAACGAATGGGCGGGCCCGGACGGCGAACTCGGTCCCGTCTATGGCAAGCAATGGCGAGCGTGGCGCGACTATGACGGAGGTACCATCGACCAGCTCATGGAGGCCATCGAGACGATAAAAACCAATCCCGACTCGCGCCGCATCGTCGTTTCGGCATGGAATGTGGCCGATGTGCCCCAGATGGCTCTGCCGCCCTGCCACATGTTCTTCCAGTTTTATGTGGCCAACGGCAAGCTCTCGCTCCAGCTCTATCAACGGTCGGCCGACATTTTCCTGGGTGTGCCGTTCAATATTGCGTCATACGCCCTATTGCTCATGATGGTGGCACAGGTTACCGGACTGAAACCCGGCACTTTCGTGCATACCCTCGGCGATGCCCATATCTATCTCAATCATCTGGAACAGGTGAATCTCCAGCTTTCGCGCGAGCCGTATCCGCTCCCGAAAATGACACTCAATCCCGAGGTGAAGGATATCCGCGACTTCCAATACGAGGACTTCACGCTCTCAGACTATCAGTGTCATCCCCACATTAAAGGCGTAGTTTCTGTCTGATTCCCAAGCTATTTCGTTTTCTAAACAAACCCTTATGAGAAACGCAACAGGTGTACCTGGTTTAATGCGTCTCGGTATGTATTTTATCGAGATTCTGATTGTAGCGGCCATATATGTCGGCTGCTACTACAACGTGCTTTCGCCGGGAAGCAACGGCTGGAACGATACATCCCCGATGTTCACCAACCTCTTCCTGCTCATCGTGTTGAGTTATGCGATAGGTTCGGTTTTCCGTCCCATCACATTCTTCTACCGTTCATCGCGGCAGGGCTCCATCGTAAGCAATGTGACGGTGCTGGTCATCATCATGATCCTGCTCACCATCCTGTTTATGGGCCTGCGGGGCCATCATTCCTTCCTGCTGCCCATGCGTTTTCTGGGGATGTGGGTTGCCATTTGGAGTGCCCTCGTAGCAGTGCGCTATCTGGCCCGTTACTTCATCCGAATACTCCGTTCGGAGGGCCATAATGTCCATCACGTCGTCTTTGTGGGCGGGTCGGACAATATTCTCGAACTCTATCGCGAGATGGAGAATCCCTTCTACGGCTATCAGGTGGAAGGCTATTTTGCAGAAGTGCCCATGACAACTTTCCCCGAAAAATTCAGATATTTGGGCAAAGTGGCCGACTGTGTGCCCTACATGCAGTCCCACAACATCCAGCAGTTGTACTGTGCCTTGCCTTCAGCGATGGCTGACGATATCCGTCCCATCATCAACTGGTGCGAACATCATTTTGTGCGATTCTTTTCGGTGCCCAACGTCCGCAACTATCTGAAGCGTACCATGCAGCTGGAACTTGTGGGCGATATCCCGGTACTCTCCATCCGGGAAGATCCCTTCTCGTCGCTCACCAACCGCGTAGTCAAACGGTTTTTCGACCTCGTTGTTTCCGCTCTGGTCATGATTCCGTTCTGGCTTATCGTCTATCCGATTGTGGCAATAGTCACCAAACTGACCAGCCCGGGTCCGGTATTCTTCCGGCAGAAACGTAACGGACTGAACGGCGAGGAGTTCTATTGCATCAAGTTCCGTTCCATGAAGGTCAACAAGGAGGCCGACAGCCTGCAGGCCACCAAGGACGATCCTCGCAAGACACGCTGGGGAGACTTCCTGCGCAAGAGTTCGATCGACGAACTGCCACAGTTCATCAACGTTCTCCGGGGCGAGATGTCGGTTGTAGGCCCCCGGCCCCACATGGTCAAGCAAACCCGTGAGTACAGTGAACTCATCGACAAATACATGGTGCGGCATTGGGTCAAGCCCGGCATCACGGGGTGGGCCCAAGTGAACGGAGCGCGCGGAGAAACCCGTGAACTCTGGCAGATGGAGGACCGCATCCAGAAGGATCTCTGGTATATCGAGAACTGGACCCTCTGGCTCGACCTCCGCATCATCTGGCTCACTGTCTGGCATGGTATAGTGGGCGACAAACAAGCTTATTGACCAAACCGCAAAATCACATACGATGAAGACATCGGCTCTATTCTCCCTTGCAGCAACATTCACGTTTCAGATTGCAACGGCGCAGACGCCCTCTGACACCCTTGCAGCCTCGCGCTACAGTCTTGATGTCAACGTCATCAGTGAAAACGGCATGAACAACCGGGACCAGGCTACCAATGCCCTCGATGCCATTCGCGGTCGCGTGGCAGGTCTGACTGTGGAACGCAACGGCACAAATGCCATGAATGCAGTACGGCTGCGCGGTACCACGTCGCTCACCGGCGGTAATGACCCGCTTATCATTGTTGACGGTGTCATGGGCGATCTCTCCCTGCTGGACAATGTCTATCCGACGGATATCGAGTCGTTCGTCATCAAGAAGGATGCCTCCGAGACCTCCCAGTACGGCTCCAGAGGTGCAGCAGGCGTCATTGAGGTAACCACGCTTCGAGGCAGGGCCGGTCAGTTGCATGTCAACTATAATGGTTCTTTCGGTATTCATCATGTATATAAGCGGCTCAATATGATGAGCGCCGACCAGTATCGCAGCTATGCGGCCCAACGGGGCATTGCCATCGTGGACCGGGGCAGTAATACAGATTTTCAGAAAGAGATCACCCGGCCCGGCTTCATCCACCAGCACCACATCGCTTTCCAGGGAGGCACCGAAGAGTCCAGTTACCGCGTCAGTCTCGGACTGCAGCGGAACCAGTCAGTCATCCGTCGCATTCAGGACCAGACAGTTATGTCCAATATGAACATGACACGAGAGATGTTCGACGGTCTGCTGAGAATCGATATCGGCGTATTCGGCTCGACCTCCAAGAACCAGAATATCTACGACCGGCAGAAACTTTTCTATTCTGCAGCGGCATTCAATCCCACATTTCCGGCACACAAGAACAGCGAGGGTAATTACGACGGCTATGCCCTCGCATCGCAAATCAGCAATCCACTGGCACTGCTCGGCGAGAAAGACCACGACGAAATCTCTCACATCTCCACCCATGCCAAACTTCTATTCCGTCTCACCGATGACCTGAAATTCACGCTCTTCGGGGCCTATTCACACAACGACAAGAACGTCATGCAGTACCTGCCCACCACGGTTTGGAACAAGGGGCAGGCCTACCGTTCGACGGGCAAGACCGAAACCCTGCTGGGCAATGCGATGCTCAGCTATGACAAGACCATAGGACGGCATTCCTTTTCAGCCGTAGCCCTCGGCGAACTGCAGCAGGAGACCCTATCCGGACATTTTGTCACGGTAACGAATTTCACGACCGATATCATGGGCTACGACGACCTTTCGGCAGGAGCACTCCGGCCCTGGGGCGGTACCGACAGCTATTACGAACAGCCCAGGATGATGTCATTCCTCGCCAAACTGAGCTATTCTTTCGATTCGCGCTACAATGTGGGTTTCTCGATGCGTAACGACGGTTCCTCTAAGTTCGGCGATAATCACAAGTGGGGATTTTTCCCCGCAGTCTCCGCTTCATGGAATGTTATCCGGGAGGCGTTCATGAAGGATCAGAAGTTCTTCAGCGACCTCAAAATCAACGCAGGCTTCGGTGTCGCCGGCAACCAGGGTGCCATCGACAGCTATACCACGCTCGCCCTGGTTGAACCGAACGGTTTCGTACCCGCCGGCAACAACAACCTCGTGTCGTTCAGCAATCTGAAGAATGTAAATCCAGATCTCAAATGGGAGGTTTCCAAGACGCTCAACTGGGGACTTGATGCCGGGATGTTCAACGGACGGCTCCTTTTTGCGGCCAACTGGTATCACACCTGGGTCAGTGATATGCTCTATGCCTATTCTGTCAGCATTCCCCCCTTCACCAGCTCCACCGTGGTGGCCAACCTCGGTTCGATGCGTAAGTACGGTTTGGAAATCAGTGTCGGAGGAACCCCCTTAGCCACCCGCGACATGTCGCTCACCATCAATTCGAACCTGACATTTCAGAACAATGAACTCGTCTCCCTGAGCGGCTATTTCAACGGGGAGTATCTTTCAGTGCCCGGCTCCAGCGGTGTCACCATGATGAACGGCGCGGGATTCCACGGCGGAGACAATGATGTCACTTCGCTCGTTGTGGGACAGCCCCTGGGTGTGTTTAAGATGAAGCATTGCGACGGCTTCTTCTACAATTCTTACACGGGTGGCTATGAGTACAACACCGTAGGCAGCAGTGAGGTGCGGGGCCAGGCAGTTCCCAAGGTATTGCTGGGTACGAATTTCTCGTTCCGCTACAAGGATTTTGATGTCAATATGCAGGTGAACGGAGCTTTCGGACATAAGATATTCAACGGAACGGGGCTCACCTATATGGATGTGACAGCCTTCCCGCTCTACAACATCTTCCCCGAGGCTCCTGAACGGAATATCAGAGACCAGGTAGTGAGCGACTATTGGCTCGAGTCCGGAGACTATGTCAATATCGACTACATCACGGTAGGGTGGAGGGTGCCGCTCCAACAGAACCGCTATGTGCAGAATATGCGTCTGTCGCTAACGATGCACAACGTAGCCACCTTCACCGGATACAGCGGTCTGACCCCGATTATCAACTCGTCATCGCTCAACAGCACGCTCGGACTCGATGACAAACAGACGGTTCCTGTCTATCACACCTATACGCTCGGTCTGAGTCTCACCTTTTGAAACATTCCGGATTATGACAAGAATGAATAAATACCTGGCGGCTTTCGCAGCAGTCTCTCTGACGTCTGTCCTTACAGCCTGTAGCAGTTTCCTTGATGAAAACCCCCGCGGACAGCTCACCGAGGACGAGGCCTATGCCACCAAACAGGATATACTGAACAACGGAGTTCTGGCAATCTATAATTATATAGGAGGCCACAGTGATTCCCAGGGACTCCAGGGAACAGGGCGTGGAGTCTTCGACTTTAATTCGCTCACTACCGACGAGGCCATAGCCCCCACCAGATCCTCGGACTGGTATGACGGCGGATTTTGGGAAACCCTCTTCACCCACAATTGGACCCCGGGAACGGCCTCGATGAAGGACATGTGGGACTATCTGTATAAGGTCGTGATGATGACCGACAAGTTTATCGCCATGATTGAGGAACGCGATGACTATCCATCCGACCCGGATCTGGTTTCCTATCGCGCAGAATTACGTGCCGTCAGAGCTATGTACTATTTCTACATTATGGACCTGTTCGGCAACGTCCCCATTGTAACTACAGACGCTATTCTTACCGAAGATATCGTTCAGTCCAAGCGGAGTGAGGTCTTCCGCTTCTGTGTCTCCGAGCTACAGGAGGCTCTGCCCCGGCTCCTCGAAGACAAGAGCAATTTGCTGGGGGAAAGTTATGGACGTGTGACTCAGCCGGTCGCTCTCTTCCTGCTGGTCAAACTCATGATCAATGCTGAGGTCTATGCCGACGACGATTGGACCGATGGTGTAGGTGTTGACGGCCGCTCTGTCACCTTCAATATCGACGGCAAGACGATGAATGCATGGGATGCCTGTGAATATTATTGCGACCTTTTGGATTACTATGACTATAAGCTGGAGGATCAGTTCGACGCCAATTTCCGTGTCACCAATGAGTATTCCGCCGAGAATATCTTCACCATCCCGATGAATCCTGTGCTCTACAGCAACTGGTTCATCTATCTGTTCCGCTCACGCCACAGTTGCCATGGGGCGGCCCTCGGCGGCTCTTCCGAAAACGGAATGAGCGCCACAATCGAACTCGTCAAGGCGTACCGATATGGTCAGCCGGACGAGGATCCCCGCTTCAGATTCACTTTCTATGCCGACACCGTTTGGGAGAATTACAAACGTGTGCTTCTTGACGACGGGACCACTCCGCTGGTCTATTATCCGTTCGATGTGGCTCAGGATGTTACGGCTACAGAGCACGAAAAGACCGCAGGTGCACGTTTTCACAAGTATGCCCCCGATCCCGATGCAAACGCCGACGGACGTGCCTGCAACAACGATATCGTCCTTTTCAGGTATGCCGATATCCTCCTGATGAAGGCTGAGTCTCAGGTGCGTAACGGTAAGGACGGTTCAGATGCCCTCAATGCCGTTCGGGCCCGTGTCGGTCTTTCCGCAGTGGAAGCCACCCTCGACAATATTCTGGCCGAACGCTATCTGGAACTCGCTTGGGAAGGATGGCGACGCAACGACATGATTCGTTTCGGAATCTTCGGCCGTGAATATTCCGACCACGTGCCTTCCGAAGCAGACCTCTCCGGCGCCTCCGTTGTCTTTCCCATTCCTGGCGACCTCATGACCATGCACCCCAACTGGAAGCAGAATCCGGGGTACTGATATAGTTGATAGTTTCACCCCGTAAAGGGGATTCGGCGAACAGAGCCCGGAGGATAGTTCAGAGTCTGTTTAAGGAGTTTAAGAGTTTAAGAGTTAAAGGAGTTAAAGGATAGTAGAAGTTATGTTCAAGAGAATATATATCTTTTTTTTACTACTGCAGACGGTTGTCTCGGCCGTAGCTAACGACGGCGTGTTTTTCGTCAACGGCAATCACCTCGTTCCCGTCCGGGAGACCGATATCCGTCTCGACAGGGAAATCCTTACTATTACCTTAGGCGATGACGGATATGCTGACGTTGACGTGTATTACGAACTCGTGAACCAGAGGGAGCCCAAAAAAGTCACGATGGGATTTGAGGCAGCAGCACCCTACAACGACTGGGAAGCGTCCTTCAGTCACGAAGGCATACATCCCTACATTGCAGATTTCAGCGTTGTCATGAACGGAGATACCCTCGCCTGGAGCAATGGTGTTGTCCGTTCCGTATGGCAGGAGAGTTCCGATTTCCATCCCCTTGATCTTGAAGTGTGGCGACATGCTTCCGAGGACAGCACTCTTGAAGATTATGCCACAGACGTGCTTTTCAATCGTGGGCTGGACAGTTCTACCTGTTTTGCCTATGCTTATTATTTTGAAGCACAATTCCTGTCTGGACGCAACATCATACACCATACCTACCGCTACCGAATGTCCTATGGTGTGGGACGAACCTTCGAGGTGCCCTATTGGCTGAGACCCGCAGCGCGATGGGCCGGAGGCGTTATCGGTGACTTCACTCTCAGAATATGCGCCCCGGCTACCGCCAAACATTTCGCCCTGCCCGACAGCGTGTTCCGAGGCTCCGATTTTGTGATTCGGGAAGGGTGGGGCAAGACCAGGCGCAGCCGTTATTACAATGATATCTATATTGAGATAGCCTTACGTAACGGAACCGCCGAATGGCATGCAGCGAACTACAGACCAGCGGCCGATTTCACACTCACCTCAGCCGATCTCATCAGTCGGCACAGTAGCGAAATGCCTCCCGTCGGCACATTCTACGACCGCAGCGACAATTATATGCCCAACCCAGATATCGGTTCATATTCTGAGTGGCAGAAACGTATCATGCGGAACCTGCCCTATGCCAGCCGGGGTTATGTATTTACAAATCGCAAACTGCGCAATTATTTCCAGCGTCTGTGGTGGTATATGCCCGATGGGCAGGCAAGGCCGTCGATGTCAGAGTTTACGCCACGAGAAAAACGGCTCATCCAAGAATTTAAATGACTTGCAAAATAATACTCACTTAAAGTCAAAAACCATCTTGACATAATTTATAGAACTACCCTAAATTAAAAAGGAGACCGGAATGCCAGCCTCCTTTATTTATTCGTCAAAGAGCGAAGCCTCTTCACCGAACTTTGTGCGGTGGAGATGCTTGTAAGCGAGAGGCGTAGCCTCACGTCCGCGCGGGGTGCGTTTCAGGAAGCCCTCTTTGATGAGATAGGGTTCATAGACATCCTCGACGGTGCCGGGATCTTCGCCCAGTGCGGTGGAGATGGTGGTGAGTCCTACGGGACCGCCCCCGAACTTGTCGATGATGGTTGACAGCAGTTTATTGTCGATTTCATCCAATCCATAGGTATCCACACCCAGCGCTTCGAGGGCAAACTTGGCAATCCGGATATCGATGTGATTCTGTCCCTTGACCATAGCAAAGTCGCGCACCCGTCGGAGTAGCGAGTTGGAGATGCGTGGGGTTCCGCGTGAACGCAAGGCAATCTCAATAGCCGCCTCCTCGTCGCAGTCCATGCCCATAATCTGGGCAGAACGTCCGACTATGCCGGCAAGCACTTCGGTATCGTAGTATTCGAGGTGCATATTGATGCCGAAACGTGCACGCAAGGGGGCAGTGAGCAGACCGCTGCGCGTGGTGGCCCCGATCAGTGTGAACGGTTCGAGATCAATCTGGATGCTGCGCGCCGCAGGTCCTTTGTCAATCATGATGTCGATGCGGTAGTCCTCCATCGCAGAATACAGATATTCCTCGACGACGGGGGAGAGGCGGTGTATCTCATCGATGAAAAGCACATCGTTTCGTTCGAGACTGGTGAGCAGACCGGCAAGGTCACCAGGTTTGTCCAGTACAGGACCGGAAGTGACCTTGAACCCTACACCGAGCTCGTTGGCAATGATGTTGGAGAGGGTTGTTTTGCCAAGGCCGGGAGGACCGTGAAAGAGGGTGTGATCGAGGGCTTCGCCACGCATCTTGGCTGCCGCCACGAAAACGCGGAGGTTCTCGATGACCTTGTCCTGTCCTTGGAAATCATTGAAGGTCAGGGGACGCAGGGCCTTGTCGAGCTCTTTTTCCTGCTCGGAGGCTTTGGTGTTGCGAATATCAAATTCCATATTTATTTAATTGCGAAAGCGTTGGATAGCGCGAATCATCTCTCCGACAAGGAAGACGGGGAGGGTCCACAAGAGTAGGGTCATCCACTCCTCAAAATCAAGGGGCCGGATGATGTTGAGCATCTGTCCGCCATAGGAGACAATGAGCCATTGGCCGACGAGGATGAGCAGGGCAATGGCCCAGAAACCTGTGCTCCAATGGGCATCCCAGAACAGCATGCGGGTGTTGTAGAGACGTGCGTTGAAGAGATTCCAGAACTGGAGGAAGACGAAGAAGGTAAAGAACCATTCGTGGGGCATCCAAGCTGGGGAGAGCCAGGCAGCGATGAGGACGGCCGACAAGAACAGACCCCATCCCAAGATGTTGACGGCCATCTTGCGATCGATGATGCGTGCACGCGGCGAGCGGGGTTTATCCTTCATGACGGCAGGATCGGGAGGCAGCGACGACAGTGCCATTGCCGCGAAGGTATCCATGATGAGGTTGACCCACAGCATCTGGGTGACCGAGAGTGGTGACTCTCTGTCGAGGAAGGCTCCAACAAGGACAACCGCACAGGCCGCCACATTGACGGTCATCTGGAAGAGGAGGAAACGTCCGATATTCTTATAGAGCGAACGTCCCCACATGACGGCCTTGACGATAGATGAGAAGGAATTGTCGGTGATGGTGATGTCGGATGCCTGTTTGGCCACAGCCGTACCGTCTCCCATCGAGAGTCCCACGTGGGCTGCCTTGAGTGCCGGTGCATCGTTGGTGCCGTCGCCGGTCACCGCCACAGTCTCACCCCGGCGTTGCATGAGTTTGACGAGCCGTTTTTTGTCCAAAGGACGGGCTCGGCACAGGATGCGGAGCTTTTCGGCGGGCGCATCGAGAAACTGTTCGTCGGAGAGGGCTTCAAACTCAGCGCCGGTCATGATTTCCCAAGGTTGAGGTTCCCCTTCGTGCATGATGCCGCACTGGCGTCCGATTTCCGCGGCCGTGCCCAGGGTGTCTCCTGTGACAATAATAACGCGGATGCCGGCATTGCGGCAGGTACGGATGGCCTCGGGTACTTCGGGACGTACGGGATCCATGATTGCGGCTATGCCAGTGAAGACGAGGGGGCCGTCCTCAATGCGATAGGCAAAGCCCAGAGTGCGCATGGCCTGGGTTTGGAAACGCAACAGCATCTGCTGAATCTCCTTCGCCGTAACCTTCGGGCCGGAAGGAGGTTCTGCGATGGCATCGCAATCGGCGAGGAGCAGTTCGGGCGCACCCTTGATGTAGGTAACCTCCTTGCCACCCAGAGCAACGCTTCGCACTGTCGTCTCCATGCGTTTGCGTTCGGTGGAGAAGGGTATCTGGCGGAGGACAGGCAGCGACTGACGGATCGGGAGATAGTCCATGCCGCGGTCGCGGAGCCACAGTAGTAGGGCTCCCTCGGTTGGATTGCCGAGAATGGCAGTCTGCTCCTCTTTGTCAGAAAGGTATGCGGTGGTATTGGCAGCCAGACTCTCAGCCAGTACTTCGGGATTGCCGAGCCAGTCGGACAAGTTCTCGACGTGCATGCGGTTGAGGGTCAGTGTTCCGGTTTTGTCGGTGCAGATGACAGTGGCGGCGCCCATGGTCTCGCAGGCATGAAGTTTGCGTACAAGGTTGTGCTCTTTGAGCATGCGCCGCATGGCCAGGGCCAGACTGAGAGTGATGCTGAGCGGCAGTCCCTCGGGAACGGCAACGGCGATCAGGGTGATAGCCAGCATGATGGAATTGAGACCGTAATGGATGGTCTCAAGCACCGTTTCTTCCTTTCCGTCGAAGAAGAGGAACCAGATGATGCGTCCGAACACGAAAGCCGCAGCTGCAACGAAAGCAATGGTGGACAGCCGTCGGCCCAGGGCATTGAGCTGTCGGTTGAGAGGCGTAGTGACCCCATTGTCGACGAGGGTGGCCTGAGCCACATGACCCTGTTCGGAGGCATCGCCTACGGCCGAAACTACCATAGTGCCGTGTCCCTCGATGACGGTCGTGCCACGCAACAGCTGGTCGACGGGATAGGCGGTAGCTTCGCCGGAGGTCTGTTCGCCTGAGGGCAGGAATTTGGGCGTCATAGGCTCGCCCGTGAGAATCGACTCGTTCACGGAGAGCGATACAGCCTCGATGAGAATGCCATCAGAGGGAATCTCATCTCCCGTCTCTACAATCACCCAGTCTCCTTTGACCACCTCCCATCGTGCAATCTCGACCACGCGGTCCTTACCGTCAATATTGCGGATGACTCGCACGGGAGTATTGTCGTTTACCTGGTTGAGTATTTCGAACTCGCGTGAGGCCTTGACCTCGAAGACGAAGCCGACACCGGTGGCCAGCAGCAGGGCAATGAGCACACCGAGAGGTTCGAGGAAGACTTCTGTGCCTACATTGGGCAGTTTCCAGAACTCAAAGCAGGAGACGCCCATAGAAACCACCATAATGGCGAGGAGGACCAGGATAAGAGGATCCCGGAACTTCTCGAGGAAAGCTTTCCAGAGCGGTTCTCTCTCTGGCGGTGTAAGCCGGTTGACGCCGTGGAGCTGTCGTTGTCGGGCGACTTGTTCGGGCGTAAGTGGAGCGCTATGCTGTCTGAGTTCGTTCATGAATGTAAAAAGACACTTAATTTTGCCGTTTTTGTGTGGCAAAAATACGAAAATTTTAGGAGAAACACAAATCTGAGGACAAATAAAATGGAAAATATTTGCTTTTTTATGATTATTTTTGTATCTTTGCACCGATTTTGCATTCAAAAGAACCGTTTATGGCGGTTCGGCGAGTCACGAAACGAAGTTCAGGGTTGGATAGTTCAACGGATAGAATAGAGGTTTCCTAAACCTTAGATCTGGGTTCGATTCCCAGTCCGACTACAAACGAATTGCGAAGAAACGAAGCATTTTAAATTTTAAATGGAGCAACTGGATTTTTTCATTCAAAATCTTCAATATCTCTGGCACTACACGGGTATTGCCAATGTGACCTGGGGTAACGTCATCATGACGCTGGTAGGCATCTTCTTTATCTATTTGGCCACTGCCAAAAAGTTTGAGCCGATGCTTCTGATTCCCATCGGTTTCGGTATCCTTGTCGGCAATATCCCCTTCCCATTGGGCGCTGATTTGCGCATTGGTATCTATGAGGAAGGCTCGGTACTGAATATCCTATATAGCGGTGTGAAGCAAGGCTGGTATCCTCCGCTCATCTTTCTGGGCATTGGTGCAATGACCGACTTCTCGGCTCTGATTGCAAATCCTAAACTCATTTTGGTCGGTGCTGCAGCCCAGTTCGGTATCTTCGGAGCCTATGTGCTTTCGCTTGCACTGGGTTTCTCGCCGAGCGAGGCAGGTGCCATCGGCATCATCGGTGGTGCAGACGGCCCTACGGCAATCTTCCTTTCGTCGAAACTGGCTCCTCACCTGATGGGTGCCATTGCCGTAGCTGCTTATAGCTACATGGCCCTGATTCCCGTCTTCCAGCCGCCCATTATGAAACTGCTGACTACGGACAAGGAACGTCGCATTCGCATGAAGGCGCCTGGCGCCGTTTCCCACAAACAGAAAGTGATGTTCCCCATCATCGGTCTGTTGCTGACATGCTATATCATTCCTTCGGGACTTCCCCTTTTGGGCATGCTCTTCTTCGGCAATATTATCAAGGAATGCGGCGTTACAAAGCGCCTGTGCGACACCGCCAAGGGTCCCCTCATCGACATCGTGACCATACTGCTGGGCTTCACCGTAGGATGCTCAACCCAAGCTTCGACATTCCTGACGGCAGACTCCATTCTGGTGTTCGGTCTCGGCGCCCTCTCTTTTATTGTAGCCACTGCTTCCGGTGTGTTGTTTGTGAAGTTCTTCAACCTCTTCTTGAAAGAAGGAAACAAACTGAACCCGCTGATCGGTAATGCCGGCGTGTCTGCAGTACCGGATGCTGCCCGTATCTCGCAGAATGTGGGTCTGGAATACGATTCCACGAACTATCTGCTGATGCATGCCATGGGTCCCAATGTGGCCGGTGTGATCGGTTCGGCCGTAGCTGCAGGTATCCTGCTGGCCTTCCTAGGATAAAATAATGACGAAATGTCAAAATGACGGCATATCGTTATAACGAAATATCGGAATAATTTAATCAATTTAATCTGAATTAATTATGTCAATGCTCAAAGAATTCAAAGAATTTGCCATGCGCGGCAACGTCGTAGATATGGCAGTCGGTGTTGTTATCGGCGGTGCCTTTGGCAAGATTGTCACCTCTTTGGTGAATGACGTCATCATGCCCCCCATTGGAATGTTGCTTGGCAACGCCAACTTCACGGATTTGAAGTGGGTCATGAAGGAAGCAGTTATGGAAGGCGAGAATGTTATTACGCCTGCCGTAAGCCTGAACTATGGTAACTTTATCCAGGTGATTATCGACTTCCTGCTTGTAGCCCTTGCCATCTTCTTCCTGGTGAAGGCCATCAATGCACTGAACCGCAAGAAAGAAGAGGCTCCTGCAGCCCCCGCACCTGATCCGGAGCCCACGAAAGAAGAGAAGCTCCTGACCGAAATCCGTGATCTTCTGGCTAAGAAATGATCAACCGTCAGCTGATTCGTATCAAAACCGTACAGCTCGTCTATTCCGACCTGCAGGCCAACCGGCCCAAGCATGAGGTGGACGGCGAGATGCTGAGCGCGGTAGAGTCTTCGTGGAAACTCTATAACTATCTGTTGGCTCTCATCGTGAAGGTAACAGAGTGGCGCCGCCAACAATTGGAGGCGGGTCGCTCGAAGTATATACCTTCGGATGAGGAACGTATGCCGAATCTCCGGTTTGTGAACAACCGTGTGGCACGGCTCATTGCCGAAGATGGGAAGGTGCTGAATTACTGCGAAGAGAACACCCTGACCTCGGATTTCGATACGGATCTGTACCGAGCCCTATGGGAGCAGATTGAGGCGCTGCCGCTCTATCAGAATTACATGAGTGCCCCGAAGGCCCCCGATTTCGATACCGACAAGGCATTGTGGCTGGAAATCCTGAACCAGGTGTTCCCCAACTGCCAACAGTTGGACGAGACACTCGAGAGCCGCGACATCTTCTGGAACGACGATCTGGCAGTAGTGCTGTCGTATGCAGTGAAAGCTGTGCAGCGCATGAAAGAAAACGACCAAACCGTACATCTCGCCAAGATGTTTGCCAGCGAGGAGGACCGCAAATTCGCCAACGAACTGTATCACCAGACATTGGATCACATCCACGAATACATTCCGATGGTGAATGAAGTGGCCTCCAACTGGGAAAGCGAACGTATGGCTGTGATGGACAAGGTCATCATGGCTACAGCCATTGCCGAGTTGCTCCACTTTGCCGACATTCCGGTGCGCATCACCCTGAATGAATATATTGAGTTGGCGAAACATTATTCTTCACCCAACTCGTCGAAGTTCGTCAACGGAGTTCTCGACCGTGTGGTGGCCAAACTGCGCGAAGAGGGCCGTATTATTAAACCCTAAGATAACAAAAGAACATGTTAGAAACCATTTTACTGCAGGCCGGTCAGCCCCAGGGCAACGGCTGGTCCAGTTGGATTTTCATCATCCTGATCGTTGTAGTGTTCTACTTTTTCATGATTCGTCCCCAACAACAGCAGCAGAAGAAACTGAAGGAGGAACGCAACAGCATGAAGACAGGAGACAACGTGGTAACGACAGGCGGTGTTTACGGAAAAATCGACGGTATCGTGAAAAAAACGAACCGTAAGGGAGAGGAAGAAGTGGAAAGCTTCATCCTCCGCGTCAAGCCCGAATACACAACACGTATTCAGGTGAACCGTGACTGCGTTTACAAGGATCTGTCCGACGTTCAGCAGGCCAACAAATAAACAAATCCAAAATACAGACCGCTGACGTTTCAGTCGGCGGTCTTTCTGTTTTTCCGATGGACCGCAAATCCCCATTTGTACGAAGTTTCCGTGACCTGAAGGCCGTGTTTAAGCGAACACGTCGCCGTGAGGTGCTCATCTTCACGGCATTTATCCTTATGTCGCTATTCTTCTGGGTGGTCGAGACGGCCCGCGAACAGAACGATGCGGAGATAACGGTTGCTTTCATCATCGAAAACCAGCCCGATAACAAAGTATTCACTACCCCGGTGCCCGAAAAGATACATTTCCATATCCGGGACATCAACATGAACCTGCTGTCGTATGACTATGGCAACGAAGTGAAAGACCTCCGTGTGGATTTCAACCGCTATGCCGACGTGTCGGGCAATTTCCGTATCTCAGCTGCCGAGATGCAGTCGCTCATCCTGGCGGACCTGTTGCCTACGACGCAGATTACAGCCGTTGCGCCGGCGCTCATCGATGCACGCTATGCGACAGCTGATGGCAAGAAGCTGCCTGTGCGGCTCAATATCGACTATCGTCCGGCCGACAACTACCGGTGTCAGCCAGTAAGATTCAGTCCGGAATCGGTGCTGGTGCATGCACCAGCTGTGATGCTGGACACGATGACGATGGTGACGATGCTTCCGAAACGGTACTATCAGTTGACGGACACGCTCTCAGAAAAGGTCCGTCTGCTGTCTCCCGTCGGTGTGAACCTTTCGCCCGATTCTATAAATATACGCATCCCCGTACTGCAGTATGTTGAGCGGACGTTCAGCAACCTTCCCGTGGAGACTTCTTATGTGCCCGACGGCCATCGGTTGAATATTTTCCCCGACAGGGTCACGGTGACCTGTCTGGTGGATGTGTCCCACTACCGGAAATTGTCGGCCGACGACATTACGCTGACAGTGTCATATCTGGACATTCTGTATGAAAAGAAACGCAAGATACCCATCCGGTTGAAATACCGGCTGCGTTCCGACCTGAATGATGAGATCATCACTAACCTGCGCGTCATTCCCGACAGTGTGGAATATGTGGACGAGCGGGGAGTCTGGTGAAAAATATTGAACCCCATATGTTGACAGCCATTACAGGAGGCATAGGTACAGGAAAATCCATCGTATCGCGACTGCTGCGTACGATGGGTTATGCCGTCTATGACTGCGACCGCGAAGCCAAACGGCTCATGAACGAAGACCCCAGTGTGAAAGCGTCGCTCATCGCTGCCTTCGGAGCACATATATATAATAAGGAGGGACAGCTCGACCGCAAGGCGCTGGCGGCTGTCATCTTCAACAACAGCGAGTCCCTGCAGCGTGCCAATGCCATTATTCATCCGGCCACCTTTGACGATTTGGAAAGGTGGAAACAACGACAGCAGGGGAGATGTTTTTTCGAGAGCGCCATCCTGTGGGAAAGCGGTTTCGACCGGCAGGCCGACGAGATATGGAGCATCACTGCCCCGCTGGAACTCCGTATCTCCCGAGTGCAAATTCGGGACCACAGTACCCGGGAACAAATTCTGGCCCGTATCCGTTCCCAAATGCCGCAGGACGAGAAAGACCGCAGGGCCCATCATGTCATCCACAACGATGCCGGCCATTCCGTCATTGCCCAGGTGAATGCCCTTCTGGCAGGAAAATAA
>Ga0326513_10001124_pt1 | contig 21760 bp, 31 predicted proteins | sample 2_2465_0518_D_FD_203654 | JGI IMG/M metagenome (GOLD analysis project Ga0326513, IMG submission 203654) | Bovine rumen microbial communities from UC Davis, California, United States - 2_2465_0518 | ecosystem: Host-associated > Mammals > Digestive system > Stomach > Rumen | place: USA... | reverse complement strand
CACCAATTCCAAAATTCATTAAACATAAAAAAGATAAATTAAACAAAAAAATTGTAGAATTTAAAGAACTTTCAGTAAATATGCTGAAATATTATAAAGAAATCAATCAAGATTTTATAGATGGTTTTAGGAAAAAAGATAAATTCGATATTAACGAATACTTAACAAATAAGCGAGTAAAAAATTACGTTAAACGTAAACATAACAATTTTGAATATGATAGCGCTGACCTTGAACTTGTAAAGTTTGCGGAACTAAAACGCAGTAAGTTTAATAGTTTTTGTCTTGTTCCATGAAAATGATTAAATGAAAACGATTTTAAAAAACAACCTTTAATATCTGCTTCTTTTACCAACCTTCACAGACCTTATTTAATGGGTATTAATATTGAAGAATATGAAACACGTGAAGATTGAATAAAAAAAATTATTGAAGTTAATAACAATTACATGTTAAATACTCTAAAAACAATAAGATTTAATATTAAATTAGTAAATATTTATTTAGAATATTTGAATAATAAATTGAAATTATTAGAAGAAATAGAAAATATTTTTTTAACAGTAATGATGAAAGATGATTATAAAGAAAGCATGAAGAAATATTATTCTTCCGAAGCTTTAAAAACTTTGATACGTAAAATTAGAGAAAGCAAAAATAAAATAAAAGCAGCAACAGAAGAATATATTAGTGATTTAAAATATAGTAATAATATGGAAAAAACTTTAGATATTTACAATGATAATATAAAACATGAATTAAATAAAATAAAAGAATTATCTGATCATAAAAGAGTGTTAGAAAAGCATTTTAAACTATAATAATACTTTTACCCTCAAATCTTTCTAATTCGTCCCTAAACGCTTAAAAATGATGTTTTTATGAGTATAAATAAAAAAGCAACCAATTAAGGTTGCTATTTTTATTAAAAAAACACCAACTTTTTACATTGGTGCTTTTATGAAATATACTTTAGTTCAAAAAAAGAATAGGAGATATTATGAAAAAAAAGTATGTTGGTTTTAACGTCTTGTCCTTGACGATAACATTATACTATTTTTTATAAAAATCTTTAATTTTATCAACAACATCTTTAGCACTACACTTTTTCTTGTTAGGCAAAGATTTATTTAGAAATTTAATAAGCTTATCTTTTTCAATAAACTCTTTTTTGTAATTGCTAATAAATATTTCTTTTAATAATTTTCAAATTTTTTTAAATATATTCATGTTTTTCCTTTATAGCGAACGAACATAATTTCTTTCTATAATCGTTGAAAAGTTGGTCTTTGAAAAACTTCCTTCCCTCAATTAATATTACATAAATGCTCGTTCTTTTTAATTATATATTTTTTTATGTTTATCGTTGTGATCTACTCGATTTCCTCGTTCTTTAGTCTTACCACTACCAAATCGTTCATTAAGCGCTAAATAACCTGTTATACGGCTAATTTCAATGATATGGGTACTACCACACTTAGGGCACTTCTTTTCTCACGGTTTAAGATATGTTGTTTTCATTTTCAATTATTTTTAAATCTCTATTTCGTTTTTCTCCAAATCTTTTATGAATGTTTGGGTGTTTTTTCCTTCATTTTGTTTTAGAGATTAATCGCATATTAATCAATTATATACTTTTGATTATCTTTTAACTTTTTTTCGTAATATTCCGTTCCACCGTATTTTTGTGTAGTATTTTCTTTCCATAATCTTCCCAATTTCTTTTCCCAATCTTTGATGATTTGCCACTTTTCAGGGTAATAGTTAATTAATGTTTTGATTTCTTTACAATTCATCAAAGGGCAACACCAACAACCACTTCTTTTAAATCGTGTATCAAATTTAAACCCATGTTCCATCGCATACTTATAACAATCTTTTTCTGTCATACCGTATTCAATTAAGGGGTACAATCAATTTTTGTGTTCTAAAGCACCACCTAATTTTGTTCGATTTTCTTCATCTTTCGCATAACCAATGTATTGATAATAAGATTGCTTATCTTTACCAAATCTACTTTTCATAAAATTTCTCATTGGTTTAACTTTCATTCAATCAGTACATCATCGGCAAGCAAAATAAGGAAAGAACTTGTAATGATTAAATAAAATATATTCAAAACTAAGTGGGTATTTGATTAATTGTCCCTTTTTATTAACAAAACTACCTTCTTTTAACATAACACACTCAATATTGTGTTTTTCGCATATTTCTTTGATTTTTTGTTGATTGTGCTTTAAAAAGTCATATTCTTCTTTAATGTCGCAAATAATAACTAAATCTAAGGGCCTATTTTGTTCGATAAGTTTAAGGAACATAGCACTACTATCTTTCCCACCACTACAACAACATATATACTTTTTAGTCTTTTTTATATATTCCATATTTTACTTTTTTATCATAATTTCTTTCATATCTCGCATTATAACAAGCAAAAGAAAAATTAAAACTTCAACCATATTCTTCTTTTCAAATACCTTCTAGTTTAATTAATCACTTTTTTAAATATTTTGGTAGATGTTCTTCGATTATATTATACTTTTCATCTTCTCCATATTCTTCATCATATATTGTTCCTACATATTCATTTCAATCATAACAAAGTTTTTTAAATCAATTTCTTATTCATTCTTTTTTTGAATTTCTAAAAACTAATTTTCGTAAAATTGACAATGTTAATTCTAACGGTATTTTTGATCGAACATCATAACAATTATTTAACATATGTTTATCATTTCCCTTTTTTTTCTCTTTTTTTAAGTTTAAATCGATATTTGATAAAAATGTTGTTGGTTTTAATGAAAAATTGTTATTGTAGGAAGAATAATAAGTATTATTTGGTATTCCTCCAAAACACCAATGATTGTAAATAAAATCTCATATTTTTGATGTTTTAGGGTTTTCAATAACTCAATATTGTGGGTTAGGCTCTAATGAATCTTCATCAATAAAATTTCGAATTATTTTAAGTGTTGCTCCTATTGTGTTAATTCCATTAATAAAACTCGTTTCTTTTTTAACAAAATCTCTTTTTTTATTTTTAAAGCAAGTGTTATTGTAATTGTCGTAATAATTTTTATTAGCAAGAAGTAAGAATTCTTTTCCAATTTCTCTAAGCATTCTTCCATTACAATCAGCATTACTTCAACTCTCACAAGGTGGTGAAGCAACAATGATATTAGGTTTTGGTAATTTAGACAATTCTTTGATTAAATTTGGGTTGGTTAGTGATAAATCTAATATAACTTTATGATTATTACCTAAACCCTTAAAATCACCAATTCCAATACAATAACATTCAACATTTTCTAATTGTTGGCAAGCTTGTCCCCAACAACAATAACTATCATCAAAAAGTGCTCAAACAATTATCTTACTCATTTTTCATATCTCCTCCCTATGATAAAATTAACTCTTTTTTTGTGTTAAAATAGCATTAACAACGTTTAATTCTTGGGCGATTTGTTGTTTAAGGTTATTAATCATTTGAATGAATTGTGAATAAGTATTAGCAACCATTGAATATGTCTTTTCTTTTTGTTCTTTTGATTTAATTACCATATCTAACAAAATACTTTTGTTTTTCAAATCTTGGCAATTTTCTAAATCTAAAAAGCTATCTTGATATAGTTTTTTCATAAATTTATAATAATTTTCATGTTCTTCGTCCATAAAGTTATTTTTTTGTTTGTCAATTAGTTTTGCTTCCAATTCTTTAAATTGTTCTACAAACTTTTCCAATTGTTCTTTATAAACTTTATTATCTTTTTTATTATCTTTAGCTTCTTTAAATGCTAAAAAAACTTTATCTAATTTGCTTGAAAAATCTTTAATTGTCATGTTTTTTATACCCATCTATTCTATAACCATTTTCTATCTTTGATAGAATATCTTTTGGAATTAAATCAATATTTTTTTTAACGAAATCTTTAATGTAGTTCTTTAATAGTTCGTAGATTGTGATGTTTAATTTTCCACAAATGTATCATAATTTGTTGTGGGTAAAATCATCTATCACTGTTTGTATATGCTTTGCCATTTTTATATTTCCTTATTCGTATTATATTATATATCTTTTTTTTCTCTCATTTTTTTTAATATTTCACTAACTCTTATATTACTTTTTTCTAACTCCTCTTTTTCTTTTTTTTCTCTTAAATCAATGATTTCTTTTTTATATTTTTCGTCTCATTCGAAGTAATAATTAATTCCTTTATTTTCTTTCAACAAACTAATTATCAATCTCGCATGAAAATCGCTAATATTATCTAAATTATCTAATTTAATATTAATATTATTATTAATAATCATATGCTTGAATTGTCAATTAGGAACATACATTGTCAACAAGATAAAAATAAACTCTTTTTGTTGTTCCGTCATTACTAAACTCCTTCACTTCTACACATTCAACGAGCTAATGCTACCACTATCACAAAAAATAGAACAAAACCTAATAACCCCAAAAAGATGCTCATTAGTCCTTTTGCGAATTGTTCTCCCAAATTTGATTTCTTTTTATCTTTCTTTTTATTTTCCATCACTTTCCTCCTTATTTCCGTCCAAAACTTTTCTATTCCAAACTTCTACCAAATTTAAATTACCATCAAAAAATAACACATGTTTATCGTCAACATAAATTATGTATTTTCATCAGTTGTCTTTATTTATTGACATTTTTATTTTTTTACCTCCTTTTTATAGCTATCAACAAATCTTGCTAATGTTCTACTAAATTCGTCCATCTTTTTTTCAATTAGTAAATGTTCTTTTGTATCATACGCATAACCTCAAACAATAATTTTGTATGTTCTTTCTCAAACATAAACTAATTCATCTATACCCACGTTTAATCATTTTTGCTCTTGTTCTTTTTTTAACTCATCGTGCTCTTTGTACTCTAATATCTCTATTAAATCTTTAATTAATTTTTTATTCATTTTTATTTTTTGTATAGTCATCAACAATTTCTTTCAATTTTTTTTCAAATTCTTTAAAATGTTCGTTTGCTAATTTTCATCAAATCAAATCTTTTTCTTCTGCATTACATAAATACGAATAAAAACAACCATATTTATCTCGTCAAAGCTTCCATAAACATTTTAATTCATCACTCAATCATTCTTTGTGTTGTTTTTTTTCAAATTCAACATGATTTTTATAATCTAAACAAATTTGTGCTAATTCACTTAGTTCATCAATTAGTTTCTTTTTATTCATTATTACCCTCCAATTCTTTTATCATGTTATTAATTTTATCTTTAGTTTTTTGTGTTTTTGCTTTATTTAGTTTATTTTGTAATGTAATTATCTTTTTAAGTACTTTATTTTTCATTTTTAGGGTGTTTTTAGCCATTTTTTTCTTTTTTGTAGATAAAACCCTTTGGTTAGTGAAACTTTCGCATTTATCACCAAAATAAGCAATATTTATCGCATCAGCAATGTTATCATCGATTTCACCATAATTATCAACATAATCTTCATAACAATAATCGCAATTTTCACTGTCTTGTTTTCATTCGATGTTTTCTGTCGCATGTTCCAAGCTTGTTTGTTTTCTTAATTCTCGGCAATCGCTTAGTTTTCCAATGTTCTTATATCATTCATTAGCATTAAAGATTTTGATTGTATTAACATGGCATACTTTTTCTAAGCATGATATCAAAATACCACATAACAAAGCGAAATCGCATGTCATTTTCGCATTTCCGTAGTTCCCCAATTCCACATAAACACTAACTTCACTCCCATTGATAAAATTATCAATCTTATTAGCCAATAAAGTACATTTGCTAATCATTGTTAGGGGGTTATTGTCTCACAAATTTGCCGTTCCTAAAAGCTTGTCTCCATTTGTCTTGACAATAATAGCATTGTCATCTAACACGGCACAACCTGTTTTGTTCTTCGCTAAATCAATTCCTAATTTATACATTTGTCAAACACTCCCTTCTTAATCATTTTTGATAAGACGTTAACTTGTCTTTTTAATTGTTCTAAAGCAATTTGTGCTGCGTCAACATCTTTTTTTTTCAAAAAATAATTAATTGTATCAATTGATGCTTCAACTCCATTTACAATTTGGAAATTTAATTGCTCTTTAACAACTTCATGAATTAGATTTCCATATTTGCCCGCTCATTCACAATTGATTGTATTTTCTAAAAGAAATTTATTTTGCTTTTGTTTTTCTCGCCATTTTTTAACTTTAGCATAGATTTCTTTTTTATGCTTTTTGTAGTATTTTTTGTAATATTTATTTCTATTTTTTTTCATTGTTTTTACACTATCTTGAAACTTCATTGTTTGTCTCCTATAATTTGTTTTTATCAAGTCGAATAACACCTTTTTTTTCTTTTTTAACGATGTTTTTTTCAATTGTGATGTATTTCTTTTTTTCTTCTTCCGTTAAGTCATTGGCAGTTATATTTTTTGGAATAGCATTGAAACTTCAATTGTTTTCAATCGCTAATTTCTTAAGATTATCAATTTGTTCGTCGCTTATTGTTAAATTAACTTCTCAAATCTTTTTATGTTCTTTGTTGTAAAGTTCGCTGTCAAATTTAACAACGGTTTCAACCTCATCATACTCATAACTTGGGTTGATACTTAACTTTCAATTTCCAATAGCAAACTTCGATTTTGCTATATTTTTTTCTTTTAATTTATCAAAAATAGCTTGTTTAACTTTTTCGTCTATTTTTTCTTTTTTTATGATAGATAAAAAAGCATAGTTCGCTATTAAATCGTCGAAATTAGATTGCTTAAAATCTAATTGTTTTTGTTCTATTATGTCATTAATGTTTATTAATAATTTCATTTTATTTTCTCCATTTTCCGCATTAGTAGTTATCTAATGCTTCATTAACATTAACTAACTCTACTTCGTCATTTTCAAGTCCATATTTATCGCATTTTACATACTTAACAAAATCTTTTTTAAATAGATTTTCGTTGTCCTCATAAAACTTGTAAATGCCGATAAATGGTTTATTTTGTTGTTTAGCAAACAAAATCAAATCATTTTTTAATATTTTCCAATCATAATTAATATTGTTATCTTTTAAGTACTTTATCAAAGCATTAACACAATTGATACAATTCTTTTTAGCATTGCTATCAATATCTTTATTTGCTTGCTTTTTTTCAAAGTCTTCCATGTCTTGTGTAAAGATTTTTGATAAGTTAGCAATTTGTACCACTGCTCCAACGAATGCTCGTTTTTGGCACATTTTGTAAGCGGCATTAACTTTCCAACCGTCGTCTTTTCCAAATTTTGGAACTTCTGCGATTCCGAATGAAGAAGCAACAAAAGCATTATTTTCTCTGTAATATAACGAACATTTCATTTTTATCAATTTAGGGTTGTTGCTTGGTAATTCCTCGTATTTTGCGAACAATCGATAAACTAATGCTATCTTTTCAGCGCCGCTCTTAAAAAGCGATGGTTTATCGCAATTTGGAATAACTCCATAGTCCTCTCCCTCAATTAAACTATCTTTAACGATTAATGCTAATTTGTCATATTCTTTTAATAGGTTAGCAATTTGGTTAACATCAGTTGAACCAACACTAACTCCTACTTCTTGCTTAATCGCAACTTTTTTTACTAATTCAATATCGTTTTTATTTTCCATTTTTGCCCCCAATTTTAATTGATTTAACGAACTTAATCATTTCTTTCAGATCTTGTTGTTGTTCTTTAGTATAAAATCCCATTTCTAATTCATATTCTAAATTACAAATTATTAGTAGTTTTGCTGTCTTTGTTCATTTCTTACTATCATTTTTTTGCTTCAATAATTTAATCGCTTCGATAACATAACTTTTTTGTTCAAAAGAAAAGTACCCCACTCCTAATACATCTTTTAAATGCGAAATTAACAACTTTTTTATTTTACTTGTTTCCATTTTATTTCTCCTATTTTATCATTTTTTATATTATATTATATTTTCTTTCTCTAATAAAATAATTTTTTGATTCAATATTTTTTAGCAAAAACTTAATTGTGTTTATTGGGCGAAAGAATCTATTTTTTATTAGATTTTTTCCGTCAGGAAAGAAATCAAAAACATATGTTCCACTCATATCTTTAACTTTAATACAAAATTGATAATTCTTTCAATCGTCAATATTTTTAATTTCTAATAATTTTTTAATTAATAATTGTTTATAACTCATTTTAATTTTCTCCTAATTTCTCAAACAATGTAAAATTATTTTTTAAGCAATATTCAAAAATTGCTTGTTTTAGTGCTTTTTCTTGGTTTTTTATCTCACCAAATTTGATATAACCAAAATGATTATTCGTTGAATAACCATAGTATTTTTGATAGTATCACATTTTTAATATTTTCATTTTACTTGTCCTCGCTTTCTAATTGCTTAATTAATTCTAATGCCAAATTGTGTCAGTCTTTGTCAGTCAAGAACGCGTCGTCCTCGTCGTCCACGTTATATTGTAGATTGTCAAGCAATTGTTGCTTTAGTCATTCTAAAATGTCCGCTTTTGTCGCTCATGCTCCGCTTTTTAATTCTATTTTTTTACTATTTTTCATAATTTTTTATCTCCTATTTTTTTATTTATTTTTTTTAATTATACAACATTTTATTTTTTTAACAAAATATTTTTTTCTTTTGTTATTTTTCTTTTTATTTATTTAATTAATATTATATTTTTTATTTATTTTATTAATAATTTTATTTAATAATTAATTTTATTAATTTTATTTAATTTAATTAAATCTAATAAATTAATTAATACAAATTGCTAAAGCAATTTGTGTAGGGACATAGTCCCTACGATAAAAAGAACGATACTTTGTATCGTAATAATTACATAGTAATTACTTTGTAATTACATAAATAAACACTTAGTAAATAAAAAACTAAAATAATAATAAAAAATAAACGTTTTTTTGTAATTCTTTTTTGTGCGACTTTTTTCTTATTACTTTTTTTGTGCTATAATCTTTTTACTATGAAAAGCTTTGACTGAAACAAAATAAAAACCTATACCGATAGCCTTGATAAAACTAACGGCTGAATGGCTAATGTTTTGCCATTAGAATACCTACTAAATTGCGGTTGGGACAAGGCAAGCTATGACGAATACGCCACAAAATTTAACAACGGTGCCCTATTGGGGACAGAATTACAAGTCTTTACCCTAATTTACACCACCGTGTTGAAAATTTTGGCCCAAGTGGAAAAGAAATCTTTACTCATTAACCCAAAGACAGGTAAATCTTTCTTCAACCCCACTATGTGTAAAATCTTACTTGAAAGCTACGGCTATGTGAAAAAAGCCCTACCCTTGGGCAAAGAAATCATTAACCGCAAAGCCCTATTACAAAAACAGCAACAACAAACCAATACGAGTGATATTGATTTTAATCAACTTACCAAGGAAATATAACCAATTACCCATAAAAATGTATAATTCGTCTAAAACACCCCTAAGAATTAATATTTAGGGCATATTTATGAGCAACTTTTTTAAACATTTTTCTTTTTTGAACCAATGATTAGCCCTAATGCGTCAACACAAACCCATTCCCGTTGATGTTGTTAATTGCGATGGGGGACGAAAGAGTGGAAAGACGGTTAGTTGGGCCATTTTTTTAGCCAAAGCCCTAACCCAAATTGACCCCAATACTTTTGAATATATCAAAGCAAGTGCCATCGTTATCAAAAAGAAACTATCAACCCTAAACGATGTCTTTCGCGAATATAGCAAATGAATTATGGAAGAAGAAATCAAACCAAAAGCCATTATTTCGCGAACGGAATTAAATTACGAGCAAGGTAATGATAGTTCTAACACTAATTACATCAAATTTAAGGCCTGAATTGACAGAAACAATAATTCCTTAATGAAACAAGGTAGCGGTTGATCATCAATGGACGGAGAATACGTTTTTGTCGTAATCGAGGAATGCTATGAATTAACAGCTGATGATCGACAAAGAATTTTAGAAGCAGTTCGTACAAGTAATAAAGATGCCCAATTAATCGTTATTAACATCTGCAACCCTTGGGAACCACTAAACCCTTATATTCAATTCGTTAGTAAACACTTGCCCTATAACAAAAGAATATTACGTCGTGATGGTTTTATGTGAGCCATCAAAAAAGTTAACGAGCTAAAAGAAGCTAATTTTGAAAATGCTGATGACTTCCAAGATGAAACCCATTTGTTTATTCACACCAATTGACGAATAAACCCCTATCTTAGTTCCACAGAAAAAAATAATATTTTAAAAACTTACGTTAATAACCCTCTAACAGCTGCTACTTCTGATCTTGGTATTCCTGGCTATAGCGAACAATTTTGCTACGGAAATAATTTAGAAAATATACAAGATGCGGTGTATTGTCAAAAAGAATTTTGATGTTGTGGAGGAGATGAAGGACTTGGAGGAAAAAGTAGTGGTAAAACATCTTTTGTTTTTGCGGGGTTTGATAGTTATGGTTATTACGATGTTTATGATGTTTATGTTTGAGATAATACCGCAAGTTGAAAACCTGCGAACGAAATTGCGGTAGAAGTTTTAGATTTTTATGATATGAATCGTAATGAGTATCACGAAAAAACAGGAATACTAATTGATTTTTTAGAGGTAAGAGTTGATAAGTGTGCGATTGCTTTTATCAATGCTTTACAATCTGAAGCAGACAATAGGGGTTATGATTGAATTAATTTTATTACATGTGCGAAATACCCAATAAACGATCGAGTTTTAGTTGTTAATAGTTTGTTAGCAACAGGAAAATTTCGTGTTAACAAAGAAAGATGCCAACCACTATTAGAAGAATTATCAAAGGCACGATGAAAAATAACAGAAACATGCTTAAGACCAAAACGAGAAGATAAAGATGACCACTCAATCAATGCGATGGAATATGGTTTTGAAAATTATATGGCCGATATGGTTGATAAAGAGTACGCCCAAAGCAATGCTTCAGAAAGATTTAAAAATCGTTATCTAAAAAGTTAATATAATTAGAATTATGAAGATTTTTAATTATATTTTTTTAGAAAAAGACATCAGATTTGGTGAAGATAAAGTTATCTATTATAAAAAAATAGTAGCAACAAAATTCAAAAAATATGTTGTTGGTGATAAAGTAATTTTCACCACAAAAATTATTATTGACCCTGAAAATACAATCAAAGAAAAATGTAAAGTTGTTGGTATTGTTAAAAAAATTATTAACGAAAACATTATTGTAGTGTGCTTGGAAAACATTTAAAATGAGTTATTTAGGTTATATAAAAGATTTTTTTCCACAACGCGAACCAAGTTTACCATCAAAAGTTTTACCAATTATCATCGCTAAAACCAAAACAAAACTTTACATGGGTAAAGGTATTGAATTTTTTTGTGATGATGAAGAGGTAATGAAGAAATGAAAAGAATTTTCGGAATTAAATCTTATCTACGATTTTATCAATAATCAACAAAAAACAAAGAGCCTTTCAGGCGTTTCTATTATTTCTATTAATAAATTGGAAGATGGCAGGGTTGTTTTAAACAATATTGCCCCTTATGTTGGGCCAACACAAATTACTTATTGTTTTAGTACGCCTGAACTTGTTTGTATTGTAGAACAAGTATCATTATCTTCTCACCCTGTTTACATGCGAAGTGTTTATACAAAAGATTTTGTTATGCGTAGATTTTGGGTTTCTGATAGCGGAAAAGATATTTTCAAATATACCGAATTTAAACCATTCGATAAAAGCCCTGAAATAAATAAGCTTTTAGGTATTAATTTAGGAAAATATGATAAAGAAAGAGATTGTTGAATATTAAAACATAATTTTGGGTTTATTCCTGTGGAAATTATGTCTAATTTACCATTTCGCCCTTATTTTCCTATTTTTAATGTAAGTATCTTTGTTGCTCCACCATCAAACGATAGTATGTATGGTATTTCTTATAACGAAGTTTCTGATTGTGCTAACGTTCAATTTTTATTAAAACAATTAGATGAAATTTACAAGAATCAAAACGTTTGTATTAGTTTATCAAAACCAGGAGTGGTAGTTGTTGCCAATACCGAAGCCCAAGCGCGAGAAATAGCAAAAAAGAACTTTTTATCAAATAAAATGGAACATTCTGTTTTATTTTCTTCAGGGGCAAATAAGGTTAACATACAAGTTGTTAACCCAACAACTAATTTAGAACAATTGTATAAAGCAACTGATGAAACATTAGAAAAGATTTATAAGTTTATTGGTTTAGCGTACAAACAAGTTAATTCTACACAAAAAACAAGTATGGAAAGCTATACAAATTATCAAGGTGATATTGAAATGGTTAATTTTATGAAAAATTACGATACTGAACAATGAAAAAAAGTTTTTATCAAAGTTTTCAAAATGATGGGAATAGATTTAACAAAAAAAAAGTGATATTTTAAAACAAACGAAAACATGGTAGCGAATATTAAAGAAATGCTTGATAATGATATTAAACTTTATCAAATCAAAGCAATGACACAAGAACAAATTTTACAAGATGTTAAAAGCCTTAACCCACAAGAAGCAAAAACAGTTGTTGAAGAAAACAAGAAATGATTTAAGAAGAATAAAGATTTATTGGAAAGTCCAATGAATTCCGCAGTTAGTGGTGTAAAATCTATGTCATTAGCAAATAAGAAACCAAAGACAAATGAGTAAGTTAGATATTGAAGCTACTAAGTTTAAAAGAAAGTATTCTAATATTAGAAATCAATTACCTGATATTGGACACGAAAATGGTGTTTTTGTTTTTCCTTATGAATTAAGAAGTGGTTATTTAAATAGAACAGAAAGTGGTTATGTTTGAAGTGATGATGAAGTAGATGAACATACTTTTTTTCAAAAATTAATTACAGGGAAAGATAACATTAATGTCATTTGAGAAGATAGCACAACTTTAACAAAACCTAAAGGTGTTAATAGATATTATTACGATTTTAAAGTAGGAAAATATTATTTGGGTGAAATTGTTGGTAATGAAGTATTTGCGGAAACACAATTTTACGATGATGAATTAAATCAAAAGAATATTAAAGTTAATAACACTGTTATTCTACATTTTGTTTATAACGCAGAAAATGATGTAGAAAAAAATTTCCCTAATTTAAGACCTTTTGCTGTTGAAAAAGAAGATATGTTTAAACTTTACAAAATACCACAATTATTTGGGGAAGAATGAATGTATATCAGTAATGTTAGATATGAAACAATACCAAATGACAACGAAATAGTAGGTTGTTTTGTAACATTTTTTAGTTTGAACGAACAATTATCAAAAAGTGGTCGAATGGTGGAAAGCTATATACATGAAAGCGCTCCTAACGAACCATATGCTAAACCATTATTAAGTGTAGATAAAAACGAAAAAGGAGAAATGATTCCTTGTGTTAAATTAGATGAAAGTGCTATGAGTTTTGGCAGAAAATTAGTAAAACACATTCAAGTAGAAATATATGGAACAAATGCTTTATCAGCAATAACTGTCATTGGAAGAAGACTTAAAAAAGATGAAGAAGGAAAACAATATTTTTCTACTTGACAATTTCTTTTGCCACATAGTTTTGTTAAGGCAAAAACGTATGATTTAGAAAAAACATCTACTCCATCAAATAATTTTTATATTTTTCCTAATTGTAATTTAGATTTTACAAAATCTATTGGTTGAATAGAACAATGAAAAAAAGCAAGTGATGTAGTTGCTACGAATAATTTTACAGGTATTTTAATGATTGGTAAAAACACTGATTGAGAAGGAGAAATTCACAAAAGCAACACCATTAATACAAGTGCTTCTGTTATTAATGGACTTCATTTTGATTATTGAACTAAAACATGAAGACCTTTTTTTGAATTAAGTGTATCACAACCTTATGATTTAACAAAAGACAACCCTTATTGTGTTAACAATCTATGATTTACACAAAATGATAGTTTTTTAGACATATTAATTAAAAATTCATTTATCTATTGGCAACAATTAGAATTGCCATTAGGTTTTAATACAACCAAACCATATAGATGAAGTGATATTCCTATTGTAGGTGGAATAGTTGCTGCTTTAATAGGAGATAGAACCCTTCGTTCTAATACAGCAAGAAAGAAAACAATACCACTTTGTTGTATTATTGATTGCGCTGCTGCTACATGTGGGTATAGTATTTTGACAGGTGGTGAAGGAAGTATATGAGATAAAGCTATTCCATTATCTTTTTTTGGTGGAGAAGAAGTTCCTAAGCTTTTAGGCGTTGATGTATGTAATACTACATTATGCTTTAGTTTAACACATTTATTGGTTGATAATGGTGGAAAAGAATGAGATACTGCTTATTTAGGTCAATTAACTAATGAAAATTTAGAACCACTTTTTGATGATGCTAAAAAAGTTTTTCAATACGATGGAACACAAAAAACAAAAGATAGTGAAGAAAGTTACATTATCGACAAAGTAATTATTCAAGGTTTAATAAAAAGTGATATAAAAATAACATTTTTTGACGAAAATGAAGAATTAGCCAACCCATTATGAACTACAAAAGTTCAATCACAAGGAAAATATACTAATTCTTTACGAAATTGAACAACAGAAATAACTATAGGTGGTTGAAATGATAAATATGTACTTTTTGATGAAGCATTTACATGACCTGAATACCCACCATACGGAATAATCTTTAATCAAAAACCTAATATTCACCCTTATATTAAACCGAAAAATGTTTCAGGTAAATATGAAAAAAATATAAAAGATAATGATGCTCGCTATTTTAATGATGTAGGTGATTCATATAAAAAAATACTATGAGAAGGGAAAATAAAGATAAATTATGCTGATTTAGACCCAACACAAGAAAAAATATACGATGAAGCAACACTTAAGGAAAATGTTTTATCATTATCGCTTTCTTTTAGTTATTCTTTTGCGCTTTCACCAAAATTTTCTTCATGGGAATTAGGACGTATAAACACAAGTAATAAATTAAATATAGATGTACATACTGAAGATTTTTTCGGCAAAACCACTACATTTAACATATTTAATTATTCAAATAGAAAAAATTGATTTGCTTGTGATACTATTGATTTTTTAGAAAAAGAAAATTTACTTGGAACTATTTCAGAAACACAATGATTCGAAAAATACTATTCAATTGCTTGTAATAACCATTCTTTTTTTTATGGTAATGAACTTTGACATAGAGCTGGTTTTCTTATTTATCTAAAAACACAAGATTGTGTTTTCGGAAACGATTATGTTGAAATTAGTGCTTCATTGATAACTGAATTACTTGATTTAGATCATAGGGGTTTAGTAACTACGCGTCCTTATATTACTTTTTATTTATTACAGCAATGTTATGATGAGAATTTTCATGATGCGAAAATACACAAAGCAAGTAAAGAAGCAAATCTAATAATTTCATGTGCTTTAGAACAAATTAATTTTGAATTAAAACAAGATGATGACGAAGAAGAATAATTTTTGTGTATAATAAAAATAAGATTTATATTTTTAAGGAAAAATAAACGAGTATATGTTTCACTCAGAAGAAATACAAGAGAAGCAAGAAGAAGCAACTCCTGTTGTTGAAAATGAAGAAATTGATTTAAAACAAGAAAATCAATTACTTAAACAAAAAGTTCGTCAATTAACAGGTGAAAACAATAGATGAGAAAAGAAAATTTCAAATCTAAGTGATAAGCTTTCTTTTTGAGAAAACGAAGATTTAATATCTGATAGTTTAGATAAAATCAAAATTAATGAAAAGTTTAAAAACTACTTCGCAAAAGAAGTAATTAAGAAAGACAAAAATTTCTACTCGTCATTAAAAGAAAACAAACTTGATGAATATTTCAAATCTTTGAAATCTAATAAAACTTATTCAGCGTTCTTTGATAGTAAAGAAGAAAAACAAGTTGAAAATAATTCTATAAATTCTTTCATAACTTCTATACCTATACAAAAAAAAGAACCAACAATAGGCGAAAAAGTAGAACAATATAAAAAAATATATATAAACGTTAAAAAAAAATAGTATTTTAAGTAATTAAAATACGGAAGGAAAAATAAAAACATGGCAACATATGGTGTTGACTTTAATAAATTAAATACTACTATATCTTTTGAAGAAGGTAGTACAGGTCAGAAACTTCAAGAAACTATTACGGAATTTGGTTTACAAGCCTTTTTCGGAAGCTTCCAAGCAGTATCTTTATTTAAACAAACCGCTGTACCATTTACAAGTGGTAATATGTTTTGAACATTACCTGTTCGTTCATTAGTTCAAGATTACAATCAAGGACATGTAGTTCAAGATACTCCTAAATTAGATAAGGTACAAAACGATGAAATCATACAAAAAATCGCTTCTGTAATGGTTGAAAGTTTTGACTTAGAAAGCATGGGTTTCACAGGGCTTCAAACTTTTGCTTTTGAAGCTGCTCATTTAGGTGAAGTAATGGCTAAATATATCGATGCTAAATGTTTAAAAATCTTATCTGATTGATGTGATGAACACCCTGACCAAACTATTTGGGTTAAAAATCTTGGTGCTATCAAAATCTTTACTGAACAAGAAGGTAAAGAAATGTTTGGTGGAATATTAGATAGTAAAGTTCTTATTTCAAAAGACTTTTCTGACCCACACTATTTTGGTGCTCCAATGGAAGATTTCTACACAATCTTAGATACAACTGTTTTGGCAGGTTTATCTCAAACTGTTGCTTTTAATAGTGCTTATATTCGTGCTACTGAAATTACTCAAAAAATGCTTGAAGCAAAAAATGCTGACCCTGCTTCTCTTGTGTTAAATAAAATTATTATGACAAATATTCTAAATAACAGTGGTATTGGCGCGGGTATCATTGATAAAGTTGAAGACCTTACAATGGACAAATTAGGTTTCTTAGTTTACAAAGATGCTTATAAAGTTTCATTAGGCGAAGGTACTTTCATGGCTTTGCCTGACCCAAATACTCAAAATGTTAAATTAACATTCAAACAACAATTTACTACTGTTAAATTGTATAAAAAACTAATTTATGCTTATGTTAATGATTTTAAAGCAGGTATTAAGGGCGGAGACACAACAGATAAAGTAAATAACCAAATTACTTATAAAGCTTCTGTTGGTAATATTCTTACTTTAAAAGGTAATCTTATTTTTGACGAAGATATAGCAAAAATTACATTTTCATCTGACAACAATGCTATTGCTGAAGTACAAGGTGATAAATTAGTATGTAAATCATCAGGTGTAGCAACTATTACCGCTCAATACGAAAATAAAACCTTTTTATTTTGCGTAAAAGTTATCTAATAATAACAAAAAGGAGTTAACATGAGTACTAAAAAGAAATATGTCAATGAAGATATAGATGGTTATAAAGAAGAAAATCAATCTCCTTTAGCTCCTGCTTGACTTTTTAGTGGAAAACAAAATGAAGGCAAAGTTTTAAAAGGCGGTCCCAATGGTTTTGTTGTTTGAGGTTCAGGAGGTTCAGGTGGAACAACTGATTATGACAAACTTGATAATAAGCCACAACTAAATGGGACAGAATTAATTGGTAATACAATTTTAACTTACAACAACTTGACAAATAAACCACAATTAAATGGTATAGAATTAGCGGGTAATATAACTTTTCCTTATGTTAAAACAGCTTCCATCAATGGAAATACATTAACATTAACTTTAGTTGATTCTAATCAACAAGAAACACCATTAAATTTTGAAATTAATATTGAACCAATTAAAAATGCTGTTTTAGAGGAAATAGCAAATGATTATTATAAAAAAGATGTCATTGACAGTAAGTTGGCTAATATTAATAATCAAATAAGTCAATTACGAATAAATTTGACATCTTTAATTAATGAAAAAACATCTACATTAGAATCTTTAATTAACCAAAAAACATCTCCTGAAGAACATTATTTGAAAAATAAATCTCAATTAATTGAAGGAGAAAATATGACTTTAATTATGAATGACAATCAACAAACAATTACTTTTAATGCAACAAATGCTCCTGAACCACCTGAACCAACTGTAGATGGTATATATTCTTTCAATACAACAAAAAAGATTTATCATAAATATGATCTATCAACAATTTTTGCTACAAGTGGTGATATAAAATATTGTGAAGGGGATCAATATAATAATTTTCCAAAAGATTATGATAAAACAATTCCTCGTCAAATTTTTAATGAACCAATTTTTTTCATATTTAAAAATATTGATGAGACAACAACTAATAATATGTTTATTGATTGTTTAGCGAATTGTCCCGAATTTAATCAATCATTAGATTTTTCTGATGTTTCTAATCTAACTGTTATCGGAAAAGGTTTTTTATATGGTTGTATTAAATTTAATTCTACGATCACATTTAAACCTGATAAAATAGTTTCAATTGGTAATGATTTTATGAATGGTTGTGAAAAGTTTAATAATAATCTTAATAATTTGTTTACACCTGCCCTACAAGAAATTAGAAAAAACTTTTTAATGGACTGTTGTGAATTTAATCAAAATATTGATTTTTCTAATATTACTTGTGGTGGTACAGGAGGTTATAATAAAATTATGTTAATTAATTTTATGACTAATTGTTTTAGTTTTGCCCAAGGAAAAATAATTATGGGTAATAAAACAACTGATATTTTTAAACAAGATGGTTATGCCCCTGATATGTATTCAGGTATGTTAAGTTCTTGCGCATCAGTTAATAGTTCCGAAGAACCATCTTATCAAATCGGTTTTCATTTTGAAGGAAATCAAATTTCAAAAACTATATTAGATAGTTTTGTTATTTCAACAACCGATGGAAAAACGGCAAATGTTTTTCAAAATAGTAATGAAGGACCTAATTACAAAAAAATTGTTGTTAATGGAGACGGAGGAGGTGAATAATGAAAATATTTAAATTATTAGGTTTAACGTCAATCTTAGCATTATCAACAGTTCCCTTTGTTTTACCAACTAAACACGAAGTTGTTCGATGTGCTTACATACCACTTGATAGTGATCTTAAAGAAACTAAAGAAAAAGTGTCTAATTTAGAAAAAAAAGTTGATGCTTTAGAAAAGAAAATTGATGAATTAGAAAAAGTTGTTTATGCTTTTTCAAAAAATAAATTGGAAATGTTTCCTATTACAATAAAGAACGGTGAAGAATAATGAAAATCTTAAAAATAATTAGTTTGTTAGCGATTCCAACATTAACCTTAATTACAATTCCTTTTGTTTTGAATAATAAAAGAAATAGTATTCAATACAATGAAAATATTGGGTTTGTTGGTTTTGATAAATTACAAAAACAAATCAATAATATTAAAAAAGAATTGGAAGAATTAAAACAACAAGGAAAAGAACATTGTAAAAAGTTTCATGATTTAAAAGAAACATTAATTAAATTACAAGAACAATTAAAATACAATGAAAAAAAAGGTGATGAATATTCAAAAAAGATTGATAAATTAGAAGATAAAATTAGTAATTCAACAATTGCTACTTGTTCTACGGTTGGTGGTGGTGTTGCTTTAGCAACTATTCCAAACCTTATTAAAAACAAAAAGAAAAAATAATGTTAGCAGGTATAGCTAATTATATTTTTAAAATATTAGCATTAAAATCAGGAATATTACCAATCTATAAAACCGTTAGTCGTTTTATGCTTTTTAGCGATATTGTTAAAGGTATAAAACTAAGTCAAATTATTCCTAATTTTTATAAACCAAAATTCATTAAACAACAAGCAAAATTCTTTCTTTTGTATAATTTTCGTTATACACGTATGTTTATGAACATCAAAAATCACGGTTTTAAGTCTATTGTAAGAAGAAAATTACGAAGAACGTTTTTACCACAAGAGATTAGATATATGCGCTTTGCTTACAAAACTATTAAATATTTTCGACCGATATCTGAAAAAGCACTTAACGTTGTAAGACATTATGAAAGAATGTTTGAAAAAAAAGAAGACCTTTTTGCTTTTTTTTGTTGTAGTAATGGTTTTAGTATAGAAACTTTAGAAAAATACGAAAAAAATCATCAAATAGGTAAAGTAGGAGATAAAAATGGTTCAACAAACCCATTAAGTACTTTTGAAGAATTAATTGATGAAATTAAAGAGACTAAACCTATAATTGCTCCTTCTGAAGAAGCAAAAGAAAAATTAGACATAATTTCATCTATAAGTAAGCTGCCATGCGAAGATAAAGAAGATAGCGAAATAAAAAGTAAAATGTTAAACAAATGATATATGTTTACCGTTAAATCTCCTGAAACACATAACTTTAGCCAATATTTCCATCTATGAAACCCTTTGTTTCAAATTTATCGTTTACCAATTCGTGGTTGAAATAATAAATGAACGCGATATTATTGATATGATGGTATTGGTCCTGAAACAATTAGGGAAGCAATGAATACTCCTAATTTTGGTAGAACTATTTTTAGAGATCTTCGTAATAGTTGAGCTGTTGGTAAAAGACCAAGAAGCTATCAAATACCATTTAATAAAAAAGGTCTTCATTTCCCTAAATGAGCACATTAATAACATATAATTAAACCATGGCACTTAAATTTACTGTTCCTGAAATTATTACGGTAGAAGACTATCTTGAATTTTATCGTGAAAAAGAACAAGTTTATAAATATCGAAAAGAAGATATAGGCAGTTCTATTGCTTCCGCTATTTCACAAATAAATAGTATTTGTCCCAACAACCTTCTTTATAAATGTTGAAACGAAACCGATACAAAGAGTATTTATTATCGTAATGAAACAGAAAAAGGTTTTATTCAACAAGCCGTTCTTGCTCAAACTAAATACGTTCTTGATAATGGCAATGATTTAGAAGAAGAAGTTAATACTTCTTATGGGAGTGGTAGTATCAATTTTTCTAAAAACAAGAAAAAGAAAACACCAATTCCTAATGATGTTTTAGAATATCTTTCAAAAGCGAGAATTTATCGAGCTATTAAAGATACTCCTATTAATGAAGAAGTAGAATTAGATACTATCAATAAAATTACTAAAATGATGTTGGAAATTTGTGATCGTAGATATGTAAGTAAATATTTTGACAATGATACTCATCTAATTCATACTTACGTCAATAAAAACTTTGATGTAATGCCAATTTCAGATTTAGGAGAATATATATCAACACAAATCTACGATGAAATACATAATATTTGAAGAAATGTGAATTTATTACAAAATTGATACAATTACTTATTGGACAAATATAAAGATTTAGAAGAAAGAGTTAAAGCCTTGGAAGAAAAAAACAATGAATAGAAAGTTATTAGAGAAAAATACTTGAGATATAATTGAAGAAATAGATAAAATAATTTATAAAAAAAGGAAACATAAACATGAAAATAACAAAAAAAATATTAATTAGCTCATTAGCAATTACTCCATTAACAACATTAGCTTTTATTCCAAGTGTTGTTAGGCCTAACGAAGTAAAAACTTATTCATCAACAATTTATGATGATTATTATTTTTACCCACGTGGCAAAGAAATAAATCTTAAAGATTATGCCGATGTTTTTGAATTATTAATAAAAGAATTTGGTTATGAACCACAAAATAGTAATTGAGAAGGTTATGATTTGATAAAACCAATTCCAAGATTCATTAAATATAAAAAAGATGAATTAAACAAAGAAATTGTAAAATTTAAAGAACTTTCCATAAATATGCTAAAAGATTA
>Ga0326513_10001123_pt1 | contig 21772 bp, 24 predicted proteins | sample 2_2465_0518_D_FD_203654 | JGI IMG/M metagenome (GOLD analysis project Ga0326513, IMG submission 203654) | Bovine rumen microbial communities from UC Davis, California, United States - 2_2465_0518 | ecosystem: Host-associated > Mammals > Digestive system > Stomach > Rumen | place: USA... | reverse complement strand
TCGTAGAGAGACCATTCGGTGTCGGGAAGCAGAAGCATCCGCTCCCCGCACTTGGGGCACACGGCATCAGTCTCCACGGGTTCCATGTCAGCCACCAAGAAGGATGACAACGATAGCGGCGATTGCGCAGACGCACGCGACCATGAGGCCGAGGGCGAGGACGCACAGCCAGTCGCGGACGCGCTCTCGGCGCACCTCCTCGGGCGTGTGACCCCAGCGGTCGTAGCTCATTCGCTCACCACCTCGCACAGGCTCATAGGGCCGATGGCGACGTAGCGGCGCTGCCCGCTCGTCAGGCCGACGTAGCTGCCCCAGACGTAGCCAGCGTTGAACGTGATGCGGTCGAAGACCACCTTCTGGCCGCGCTGGTAGCGGCCCTTGATGGCCCCCGTCTTGGTGGACGGCCACGTGCGGATGGCCACGCTGTCGGTCTTGATGGTTGCGATCATGTCCACCTTGACCAGCTCGAAGTCCTGCACGGTCGCGGTCGCGGGCAGCTCCTTGAGCGGCCACCCGCCGCCCACGAACCCAGCGGACAGCGGCAGCTTGCGCTCGGCCACTCCGCGCGAGGGCGTGCTGTCGATGATGTACGGGACGGTGCCAGCCTTGCTCACGATGCCGACGTGTATGGTGTTCGTCCGCTTCGTGCCGAAGAAGACCAAATCGCCGGGCTTGAGCTTGCTCGGGTCGGTAGTCCAGTGGCCGTTGCGGTAGACCCAGTCGGATTGGCTACCGTCCCCGTTCTGGTGGCCTTGCCACCTCGGGATGGTCAACCCCGCCGCCTTGTAGGCGCACGTGCTGAGGAAGGAGCAGTTGTAGCTGCTGCCCTCCTTGCCGCCGCTGGGCGTGTAAGAGTAGCTGCAACCTAGCTGCTTGCGGCAGTAGGCCACGATCTGAGAGCGCACTCCCATTACTCCTCCTTGGCAGTGAGCTGCGAGATGCCCATGACGGCGCAGAGGAAGGTGTACACGACTGCAAAGGTGCGCGAGACCTCGTCGGCGTAGGGCCAGCCCCAGATTGCCGCGAGGCCGACATATGCGACCGAGACGGCAGGCAGAATCACGGTGACCACGTACTTGATGAGGTCATATAGCTTGTCGGGCAGGATGTAAGTCATGGTTCCTCCTAAATCTCACGCTCTGGGAGCTGCATCACGCGCTCCACGAGCTTGTCCACGAAGTTGTTGACGATGTCGTTTGCCGCGCACATGGCTGAGTAGTCCTCGTGCTCGGCGTTGAGAGCCTCCTTCTCCTCGGTGCTTGCTCGTCCGAGGTCATCGAGGTACCTGTGGCATTTGTGTATGATGTCCGAGCGCATCTGCGTGCATTGCGCTTGCAGGATGGTGTCTATGCGCTCGTCCTGAGCCTGCATCTGGGCAATCATCTCGGCACGCCATGCGTACCAGTCATCGCGGTCGTTCGCCACGGACTTCAATGCGTCGCCCTGCTCTTGCATCAGGCGGTCAACGCCATTGCGCCACTCGGCCTCCTGCTTGCGCTTCTTCTCGGTCTCTTGATGACGCTCCTCTGCGACGCGCTCGTGCTTCTTGGCCTGTGCGTTGATGCTTGCGGTCGCTGCTGTGATGATGATGGTCGAGAGGATGGGCGCAAGCCAACTGATGATGCCGCCTATGGTTACGGTCACGATGCCTCCTGCTCAACGACGTATGACCGCTGTGCGTGCGTCATGCCATCGGAGTCGAGAATGACGCATGCGTGGTGCGGTCGGCCAGAGGTGGCTGCTGTGGCAAGGGCCTGATAGTACTTCTGCTCGGCCACGCGCTTGTCCACGCCCGTGTACAGGACCTCCGCAGCCGTGCCGCCTTGGTCGTTTGTCTTTAGCTCGATGGTGAGGTAGGCCATATCGTCCCTCCTAAACTGCGATGATCTGGGTGAGCACCCAGTGCTTGTTGTTGTAGGTCACGCCGTTGTTCGTCCCCGTAGCGTCGTTGTGGGTGTTGCCGACGACGCGGTTGCCGTAGACGTAGACGTACTTCGACCCGACGTAGGCGAAGTTCGGCGCGGCCATCGGGCAGAGCATGCCCTCGCCTGCTGGGTACGCCTTTGGGACGAAGGAGTACACGTGCGAGTTGTTGGCCGCGGAGCCGTTCTCGTATGCCTGCCAGTGGAGCACGATGCCGGTCTGGCATGTGCTGAGGTTGCGCGAGAGGGTAGCGGTCTGGGTTTCGGTCATGTAGTACACGCCAGACCAGAGGATGGTGCCTTGGGCCGTTGACCAGGTGTTTGCGCCTCCTTGCAGGTCTGAGACCCTGAACGATCTGCCCGTGAGGAGCACGTCGCCCGTGCCGTGGAGTTCCAAGTCGTCGGCGAAGACGATGAAGCTAGAGTCGGTCTTGTCTGCGTACAGACTGACGACCGCGTTCTTCAACTCCTCGCCCTGGTCGTCCTCCACCGTAAGGCCGATGTCGAAGCCGCCGTAGGTGTAGCCGACCGTCGAGTCGCCCGTCGACAGCTTCGTGTCGATGTGGGAGCGCACGGTGTAGTGCTCGTTCGCCTGCTCCATGCGCATGGAGGAGTCCACCTGCTCCACGACGTGCGGGTCGGACTCGTCACCGTAGTCCTCCGTCGTCTTTGCCGACGAGAGCCGGAAGGCGTCGTCCACGAGGCCGACGCCGTTGGCGTCGAACGTCGCCGCCTCGGCCCCGTCCGCCATGGCATAGATGTGGACGCCCGTATCTTCCAGCGTCATGTAGTTGCCGCTGTCGGCGTTTCCGAGCTGGATGGTCTCGCCGATTACCGCGCGGACGTTCGATGCTGCGTTGCCCAGACCATCCCAAACGGTGAGCGCACGCGCGTTGCCCTCGGTCGTGAGCGTGAGCAGGTTGTTCAAACCGTCGCGGAAGAGCTGGCCGATGCTGTTGATGAGTACGTTCGCGCCGCTGTGGTTGGCGTCCCACTCGTCCTGAGTGGCCTCCGTCACATGGATGCCAGACGTGTCGGCGAAGAAGTGCTGGTTCACGGCGTCGGCAACGGACTTCGCCGCGTCTGCCACGCTACGCGCCCTTTCCGTCGCTGTATTGAGCAGCGCGTTCGCCTTTGCGACAACGTCCACCTTGGCCTCGACTGGCTCGACCTTGTCATCGACGTACTCCTTGCCCACCGATGGGCTGGTGGCGTTGCCAGTGATAGAGATGCGCGTGTCCTCAAGGCGGTACTGGACGGTGTCTCCGGGCCTTGCGTCTGCTGTGATTGAGCCGTTGATGGGGGTCTCCACATCGGAGCCAGAGATGCGCACCCAATGAGTGCCGTCCTGGTCAACCCGAACGACCGTCGCGTTGCCGCTGTTGGGCAGCTTCTTCTTGGAGCCGCCCTTGATGGCCTTTGCGAGTGCCCACGCGGTCTTCGCGCTTATTGACTCTGCCATAGCACCACCTCCCTGTACGAGGACTCCTGAACCGTGATTCCCTTGTTGCAGTCGATCTGCTGTGACTCGACCCTGAAAAGGCCGTCCTCGCCAACCGTTGCGACAGTTCCCCTGACGATGGAGCCAGGGTGAACGTCGGGCCAGTACTCGCGGGTGTAGCTCCGCGTGTCGTGGACGGTTGACTCCTCTTGGAGCCGCCTTGCCGTGTACGCCGTGAGCGTCTCGCCGTTGACCCTAATGGGCGAGGTGTCGCGGATGTCCTTGACCCATCCCCTAGAGACGGTGGACGTGGGGCTGTTTGGGTCGTCGTTGACAGACCTAGCCGACGCGCTCTCGTCCTCGGCGATGTACCTGTTCGGCACCTCGGAGTAGTCGAGGGAGTAGGTGACGCTTGGCTGCATGAGCCTAGCCCTAGACGCATCGAGCACAAGAATGGGGTCGGACGGCCTTGGGTGGATGTAAACCACGCCGCGACCGTCCACCTGCATAATGAAGTTGCCAGCGTCAAGCACGAGCTTTGCTGCGCTCAACGCCGTGGCCCCACTATCGAAGACGACGTGCTCCTCGATGGTGAAGGAGCCTTCCACAACCACTGGGGCTGGGGTCGTGGAGCGTATGAGGTCTGCCGCGAAGGCCGCGCCGTCAACGCCCTTTGGCGCGTAGCTGCCTGTCTCCAAGGTCTCCGACGCGCATGGGTGCAGCACGGAGCTTCCGTTGACCGTCACGAGGGAGGCTCCACGGTTCAGCTCGCCACCAGTGGAGTCCATCCATAGGGTAGCCACGTCAACGCGCTCGATGGCTTCGTCCTGCTGCGCGGTCATGGCGATGCGGTGCCACCCCTGCTCGAACCTGCCGCGAGAGTCGGACGTGAGGGACACCGTGCCCCTGTCCTGCTCGTCCTCCTCCGTGCGCGAGACGGTGGCACTGACCATGCCACCAACCTCGCCAGCGTCGGCCCACGTGTCGGGGTTGACCCTAAAGAGCCGCCATGCGACCACCCTGTAGCCACGGGTCCAGTCAATCATTAGGGCTCTTCCTCCCCCTCATCCTCGTTGGCAGGAATCGTCGCCATGTACTCCTCGGTCAGCTCGACCTCTGTGACGTTGAGGGACAGCGGGATTGCGCCGTCGTTGTACGTCATGGAGAGCGTGTTGGGCGTCACGTCTGCCTGATAGCAGCAGCCATCGGGCGTGCGCACGAGGCACGGGCCGCAGTGGTTCGCCAAGGCCCTGACCCTAGCGACCTGCTCAGGGTCTCCCCTCTTGACGAGATCGGTGGAGATGGTCGCCACCCTTCCCGCACCGGGGTTCCAGTAGCCGTTGATGGTGCCGTCCATGTGGCGTCTGGCCTCGAAGTCGTGCTCCCACTGGTCTCCGAGCTGGATGTTGTAGGGCAGCTCGACGTACTCGGTTCCGTAGTCAATGCGCACCATCCACGCCCTGAGCGAATACTCGTAGTCGAACCAGGACTCGCTGCCGTCAACCGTCCTGATGGCAACGCGGTATGCCCTCGTACCGTAGGTTCCGAACGGGGCGAAGGGGTCTGTCACCGTCTCGTCCTGCGCCAGGTCGCTTGCGATGAGGTACGCACCGTCAGGGGTGAGTCGGTACACGTCGTAAACGTCCGTCTGCGCCATGCCCGTCGTCGCGGCGAGCTGGACAACCGCAGAAAGCGTTCTGATGCCGTCCGCGTCAGTCACGTCTGACGGCGTGACGGTGATGGCGTCTGTCGGCTTTGGCGGTTCGTGCTCGTAGTCAACGGAGAACGGTGCGGTCACCTCGTCTGAGACAAGGCCAGTCCTCGTATCGGTGGCCGTGACGGTAATGACGTACTCGCCCCTGTCCCAAAGCTCAAGTCCGCTCGGTGCTGGAACCGTTGCCGTGTAGCCGACAACCTCATCGCCCTCGACAACCTCAGTCCATTCGGGCATGACCTCGAAGCTGCAAACCGCATCGCCCTCCGGCTGGTATTCAATACCAGTGGGCCGCTCGCGCGAGTTGCCGCCAGCGGCAGCGGCTACGACTGTGACCGACGCAGCCACAGGACACTCAAGGTACAGCCTGAACGGCTGCTCGGTGAGCGTCTCCGTTGGTTGCGACTGCTCGTCCACGACCGTCACCTCGATGGTGGGCCTGTCAGCGACCTCGACCGTGACAGCCTCGGACGTGACGGGATCGCCGCCAGTCCTGACGCGCACGGCCAAGGGCACGGACTGGTCGGTGCCGATGATGCCAGCAAGCCTCTCGGCAGAAATGACCGTGCTGCCGCTCGCGTCTGTGCCGCTCGCCACGACCTTCGCCTGGGTCTCGTCAATCCAGAGGTGCTTGACCTCCTCCTCGACGGGTTCGCCGTCGATGATCTGCGTGATGGTCTCCGTGGTCGTCGTCGTGGGGCCAGTGAGCACCTCCCACATGGTCTGTTCCGCCTCAGAGTCGAACGTCCAAGACAGTGCAAGCGTGGAGCCCCTCGGCACGAACGGGGCGGCGTTGAGAGTAACCGACTCTGGGCTAGTAGTCGGGATCACGGAGACGGTGGTATCCGATGGACACCAAGGGCCATACTCGGTGCCATCGTCGTTCTCTAGGTAGCGCCTCGCACGGAAGTAGTACCTAGTACCCTCGGTGAGGTCACCAACGTAGAGACGCGCCGTATGTGCGTATGTCTCCGTGCCAATGGTGCCGCTTCCGTCATCCCATGTGAACTGGTAGGTTTCCGGCTCGCTGGTGGAACGCCATGCGTACTCGCTGTCCGACCAAGCGACCTGCGTGCCAGTGGAGTCATCGTCTGCCCAGCCGATTGTGAGGATGGCGCTCTTGCCGTCATCACCAGACTGCGGCTCACCGAGCACAACATCGTCATCTGCCGCTGTAGGCGCAGGACGCTCAAGATCGGTAAGCCTGACTGGTGCGGAATAGCGGAAGAAGATGCCCTCGATGTCGTTCCAAGACTTGACGCGCACCCACGACGTCTTCCCCTTCTCCGGCTGTAGGAGGGCGACCGTGGAGCTGAGCGCCTCACAGTTGCCGTCGTCAACGCTCTCGGTGGCCTCCCAGTCAGCGTCTCCGGGAATCTCGGACGCCTCCTTGTACTCGACGTTGACCAGCTTCTCAAGGACTATGCCCGTAACGGGGTTATGGATGCCCTTGTTGGTCTTTGGGTGATAGTTCGTATCTATCTTGACGGTGACCTTGCCCGTCGTTGCCTTGGATGAACAATCAACACCAGTAATGGTCGTGACCTTGGGCCACGAGACGTAGTAGTCCTTGGTAACAACGTCGGACTTGCCACGGATGCCACGAGAGTACGCTCTGACGCGAACGCGAATGTACTGGTCGTAGCCCTGCAACATGCGCCTGATCGCGTCAACGCTCCACGTTGAGGTCTTAGTGGTATTTCTCGGAGTCTTCGTAGCCGTGTCGGTGACCTTGCCCCTTAAGGACTCGTAGATCGTCATGGTGACGTATGTGTCCCAACACTCCCTGTAGTCCTCCCCCGCATTGTGCGTGACGGTATACCTCACGTCGCCAGTCTTGGCATCCTGTTCGATGGAAATGGACGGGTTGCGCGGATTGGTGAACTCGCGCTTGCTAGACGCCCATGAGCCAGCTCCCTTGGAGTTCCACGGCCTCACCTGAACGGTAACCGAGACGAGCAACAGGTTACCGTTCGGGTAGAAGTCCGTGTCGCGCCTGTAGGTCTTGCCGTCCGTGCACTCGAAGCCGGAGAGGTAGATGGAGTGGTCACGAACCTTCGGCGTGTGCCCCTTGACGCTCCTCGTGAGGGTCTTGTACGCCTTCTTCTTAGTGTCGTAGACCCTAAAGTTCCAGCGAATCTCCCAGCCCTCGCAGCGACCGTCATTCTTGTCGTTGTTGAGCCAGTCGTTCGCCTTCCACTTCACGGTCATCTTGTAGGAGCCGTTCTTGTCCCTAGTTGGGGCACCGATGCTCGATACGTTTCGGTTCGGCTTCTTTGAAATGCTGACTGCCATTCATACCCCCCTAGAGCGTGAGGTTGAGTGCGTTCGTGATGGCGCGTGCGGTCTCCTCTGGGCTGCTCACGCCGCTGACCACGACGGAGATTTGAGGGGCGCTGCTCATCGACGGCCCCAGCTTCTTCGCAACGGCGTCGGAGATGTCGTCGATGTAGGGCATCGAGTACTTGCGGTTGGTCAGCGGGACTAGGCTGTTTCCGCTGTAGAGTTCTGCGCCGTCCTCGCCGACCCACCCGATGTTGGTGATGGTTGGCTGCGTGAAGATGCCAGCGGCGTGCTTGGGAATCTTGTTGTACGGGATGTACGCGCCAGTAGCGGATTTTGCGGGAGTTGGGCCACCCTTCTTCTGGTAGTTGTAGGTGAGTGTGACCGTCCTATCCTTGACGCTCTTGAAGACTCGGTTCGCTTCCTCGACAGTCTTCTTGCCAAAGACCGAGAAGGTTAGCTTTGGCTCCTTCTTGCTGGGAACGTCATCGATGGCCTTCTTGCCCTCTTTGACCTTGTCCGTTCCCTCGGTCTTGATGTCAACCTTGGACTTGGTCTCCTTGGGGATGCTCTCCTGCGACTTCGCAACGTTCTTCGCCGCCTGCTCGGCCTTTTCCTCGCCCTCGACCTCGACGGTCGTGTACTTGGGTACGAACTCGGTGCCGTTCCACTCGTAGATGGCACCGTTGGCGTCCACCACGTTGCCATAGCCGTCAACGTGGAGGTAGCCGTACTTCTCCTCGAACTCGGTCGCGTTGTAGTTGACAATCAGGTCGGTGAGCTTCTGGATGTCACCGCCAGACTGCTCGGCCATGAGGGCGAAGTCCTCGGATGCGATGCTCGCGAAGTCATCGGCTGAGACGCCAGCCTGCATGACCTGCTCTGCGAGGTCGGTTACCTTGTCACCAGTGATGCCAACATTGTCGAGCGCCTGCTTCATGACGGGATCGGTGCGCATGATGCCCTCGCGCTCATGGTCGACAGAGTCGCTGAGGTAGCCCATCTCCCTATCGAGGTCGGCAATCTCCTTGCTGTACTCAACGGACGTCTGTGTCGCTTCGTCCATCGCGCTCTGAAGCTCGCGTAGGTGCTTTGCGTCATCGTTGTTGGAGGTCAGTGCATAGTCGCGAAGCTCCTTGTCGGTCATCTCGTGGCCGGTCGCCTTGGCATGCGCGTTCTTCACAACCTCGGCGTAATCCTCGTATGCCTTGGTGGTCTCCTCGATTGCCTTCTTGGACTCCATCTGGCCCTTGACCGCCTCGGTGCGCATCTCGGTCAAGGCGTTGATTTGCGACTCTTTCTTCTTGGCCTCAATAAGGTCATCGATGGCCTTCTTGAGGTCGATGGTGTTGCCCTCCTCATCCTCCATCTTTCCAGCAAGGACGTCGCTGGCGCTGTATGCTTCGCCGGTGGCTTCCTCAAGTCCCCTGAGCGCCCACTCAAGCTGGCCCTGCTTCTCAGCGGACACCTCGCCTGCGCCTGCGCACTCATCGATGATGTCCTTGTACTGTTGGAGCATTCCTATGGTTGTGGTGGACTCGTCGCGAGTCTGGTTCATGGCATCGACATGCTCCTGCTGCGACTTGATGAACTCGTCAATGTCCGTGCCTGCGCCAGACCAAGACTTGCCATAGTCCTCGACCGTGTCTTTGCCGTAGAGCAGATCCCTGTGCAGATCGTCGGTAGAACTCTTAATGCCGTCTATGACTGCGTTGAAGTCCTCGGTGCGCTTCTTGGCATCGAGGAACTTCTTGATGTAGTAGCCGCCGACAAGAGCCGCGACGGCACCGACAGCCGCAACCGCAAGCGTACCGCTCGACACAAGAGACATGAATGTGGTACCGAGCTTGCTGATTCCTGTAACAGACTTGCTTGCAGCCGAATTGGTCTTTGTCAATGCCTCGCCAAGGCTTAGCGGCGTGACCTTCGCCATGAGGAAGGCGTCGCTAAGCTTTCCAACCTCCTTCTTCATGGTGATAAACCCAGCGACAGTCTTGCTGAGTGTGCCAGAGACAAGCTTCTTGAGGTTTTCGGTCAACGCACTGATTATCGGCTCGCCGACTGCGATGGCCGCAAACGCCGCCCCGACTTTGACCATCATGGTCTTAGTTGAGTCATCGAGGTTATTGAACCACTCGGTAAGCGACTGGATTCCGCTGGTGATGTCATCGATTATCGGCTTGAGTGCAGGGCCAAAGGAAGCCCACATGACCTGCAAGCTGTTCTGCATCTTCGCCAGCGATCCGGAGAAGCCGTCTGCCTTCTTCTGCGCCTCCTCTGCGGCTGCGCCGATGCCTGACGTGCCGTTTATGTAGCCGTCCCACGCGCCGTTGGAGATGTCCATGGCCTTATCGACGTTCTCCACGGTCTTCGCAAGGCCAAGGAGCGTCTGGGTCTGACGGACGCCCTCGATGCCAAGGTCTTCAAGCTGGGCGATGGCTTCTGGGCCTAAGTTTTGCAGACTGCCGATGAACTCCCGAAGAACGCCAGATGCGTCTTCGCCCCACCTTTGCTTGAACTCGTCGGCAGACACGCCGATGACCTTGGCGAATGCGTCCAGCTCCTCGCCGCCCTTTGACACGGCTGACTGGATTGAGGTGATTGTGGTACTAATTCCGGTAGCTGCCGCTTCGCTGCGTTGTCCGGTTGAAGCGATAGCTGCGGCCCAGCCGAGAACTTCTGGGGTACTGAATCCAGCGACATCGCCAACCGACGATAGTCGCTGTGCAATCTGCATGATTGCGGACTCCTGTGCAGGCATTTTGTTGCCGAGGTCTACCAGTGCGTCGGCAAAACCCTGCACGTTGCCCTCATCGAGGTCACCCATGACGTTGACGATCTGGCCCATCTTGAGGGCGATCTCCTCGGCGTCGATGTCGGTCGCGACGTCCAAATTTGCGGCTACCTCTGAGAAATTTTGCAGCGCATCCGCCGAGATGCCGACCTGACCAGCGAGAGCCTCCATCTCAAGCATAGTGTCGGCACTGGTGACGTGGGTCTGGCTGTACTTCATGGCGGCATCATAGAGAGCTTCATATTGCTCTTCCGTACCCTCGACGGTCTTGCGCATGTCTCGGTAGGCAGCGTCAACGTCGTTTGCGGAGTCCATGATGTGCTGGCCCGCCTCGCGCATGAGCTGTCCGATCTGAGACGCGGCGTGGACGGCGGCTACGGAAAGGTTGCCGTCCATCGAGTCAGCAAGGCTCTTCGTGCTTGTCTCAAGGTCCTTGACCTCGGTCTCGGCCTCCTGTAGCTCCTTGCACATCTTCGCCGTGTCGAAGCGGTCGAAGGCTTCCTCGCGCGCACGCTTGGCGTCCTTGAACTCCTGCTCCAAGATGTCTACCCTGCGTGCGGCGGCGTTGATCTTCTCCTGTAGACCGTCACCCTTGCCAGTCTCGATGAGCGCGGTGTACTCCCGCTGGGCGTCGCGCAGCTCGCCTTCAAGTTTCGCCGTCTCCGTAGCAGCGTCGGAGAATGCCTTCTTTGACTTCTCGAACTCAAGCGACACGTTGCCGATGGACTTGGCTATCTTGTCAACGCCTTGCGCCTTGTAGCCGTTGATCTTCTCCTGTAGTGTCTGGGCCTTTGCACGCGCGACCTCGGTTGCGTCTGCAAGCGCCTTAGCCCTCTCCACGATGGTGCCAAGGCTTCCGGGGTTCACGTTCATTGCGCTGTTCATGCGCTGGAGACGGTCGTTGGCTGTATCCGCCGCAGAGCCGATGAGTTGGAGCCTGTCATCAATGCCGCCGAGCGACTTTCCGAAGTTGGACTTCGTGTCAAGCTCGGCGAGCTGCCTTCCGAGTGAGTTGACCGTAGCCTCTGTCGTGGTCAGCTCAACCTTCGCGTTGTGCAACGACTGGACGAGAGACGCATCGTCAAACTCGTTGCTCGCCTCGACCCACGTTTCACGCAGGTACTCAAGGTCGTTGATTGTGCTTTCGATGGACGTGTGATTCTGCTCTTCCCACCGCTCGACCGCACCGGCGTTTTCCGCCGCATGAGCCCAGTCAAGGATCGCCTGCTTTGCCTTCTCCCACTCCGAGGAGCTGGCCCTCACGGCCTCGCTTGGGTCTATGCCAGAAAGACTCGTGATGCTGTCGGAGACGCGCTCGATCTCGGCGGTCAGGGAGTTGTAGCGCTCCTTAGCCATCTCGGCGTCAAGCGCCGCATTCTCGGTGGCGTCTGCGAGTTGTCCGATTGTCATACTGGGGTCGGACTTGCTCGACGTGCTGCCAACCTCAGCGATGGACTTCTTTAGGCGCTCCATCTTCACAGCGCCGTCAACCGCCATGTTGGCGACAGCGCCCATCTGCGCGGAGATGACCTTGTTGTTGCCTGGGTCTAGCTTAGCGGCCCTGCTGAGCTTCCTGAACTCAGTCTGCGTCTTGTAGATGGCAGAGTTCACGCCACGAAGGGCGCTCGACAGTTTGGTGGTATCCGCACCGATGCGGATTGTCAGTCCCTTATAGGCCGATGCCGCCATGGGAACCACCTCCCGCTAAATCCATTTGCTGTAGTCTTCCTTGGTGGCGTACCTAACGTCATCGCCCTTGAAGCTCTTCGCGGCCTCATACGCCTCGGCGCGTGACTCGAAGAGCATCCTGCACACGCTCCACGGCATCCTGAGCGCCTCGTTCCACGAGACGCCCAGCTTTAGAAGCTCGGTCCAGATGTGCGTGTATGGCAGAGCGATGGAAGGCCCCTTCGCCGGTTTACTCGGAGTCGGCGGCTCCGGAGAGAAACAAACCCCTGTTGCACTCATCGATGACCGTCTGCGAGAGCTCGCTCATATTGATGCCCCTGCCGTCGTTCAGGCACCACTGGATGAACGACGGTACAGGCTTGACGCTCTTGCCCTCGCTGCGCGAGATGGCCTCGGAGGTCTTGAGCATGGCCCAGAAGGCCCTCGGATAGGAGTTCCAGTTGTCGATGGTGTAGTCCATCGCGATGATGTTGCCGTCAGCGTCGATGTTGTTGGAAGCCCTGCTGAGGTCGATGCGACCGAAGACGTCCTTGATGAGGTCGGACTTGAACTCCTGCTCGTACACCATGAGCGTGTAGGTGGTGGCCTCGTAGTCGCTCTCGACACCGCTGTGGTTGTAGTCGATCTTTGGCATCTCTCTCCCCTGTCGCTGTTAACATGCCGTAAGTGCAAAAAGAAAGGCCCACTCCCCCTTTGTCTGGGGAAGTGGGCCTACGCTTCGTGCGCTCTGCGTCTAGCCGTTGGTGGGCGCGGTACCCGGAACGACGACGGCGCTCCAGAACTTGTCGAACGCATCGTGGGTCTCGCCGCTGTCGGTGCAGTGGGCCTTGAGGACGTTGACCGTCTTGGTGCTGGAGCCGCTGCCGACAGTGAAGTCACGACCGACTGCGGTGTAGTTGACCGTGACGGTGTCCGGGTTGGTGGAGTCTGTCATAGTGTTCGCGGACTGCGACGGTGCGGTGAAGGTGACGTTGTAGCGGACGCCGCGCATCTTGCCCTCGTTGCCAGAGACCTCGTAGCCGAGCGCCACGGTGACTGTGTTAGGCTCGGTCTTCTGGTAGGTCAGGCCAGAGGTGCTGTCGTTCTCGTAGCCGAACAGGTCGGTGTACATCTCGTCGGTGATCGCGGCAAACTCGATGGTGCCGGTCTCCTTGGCGGATGCGGAGATGGTGGCGTAGACGACGTCATCGGCATAGAAGTCGTTCTGGGTGGTGTCGGCGTCGGCAGACAGGGACACGGCACCGGGAATGGCCTTCCATGCGCCATAGGTGCCTGCGGTGTTGCCGGTGCCGGGGGTGTAGATTGCGTAGTGGACATTCTTGAGTCCGTAGATTACCTTGCCCATACGAGGGCCTCCTTAAATTCAGTTGTCAATGTGGAAAGTGAGACTGTATGAGGTGACCCAGCAGTTCTCTGCTGGCACCCACGACTCGATGCACTTGTATGGGCCTAGCTGTGCCAGTACGGACTCGAAGCGGTCGCGCAGCTCGTCATCGGCCTCCTTCTGGTAGAGGTCAACGTCGTACCGCTGCATGAGCGCGTAGTTCGAGTTGTCAGCGAAGAACTCGCCGCCCTTGACCCGCTTGTAGGTAAACCACGGGAGCGGCGGTGCGCCGCCAATGGGCCAGCCGACCTTCGTGCCAACGAACCCACCTGATCGGAGGGTTGAGAAAACGGTCTCGTCAGGCGTCATTGATTGCCTCCTCGACTGCCATCTCGACATCCCTCTCGAAGTCGCCGACAGTCTCATCGAATGCGGGCTCTATGTGCTTCCTGCCAGAGACGAAGCCGCCTCCGACCGATGCGTGCCCCTTTTCGAGAAGGTGTGCAAGACCCGGCATCGAGCGCGAGCCAATCTCGCCTTCGACAAGCTCGCCGCCGCTGGTAAGCAACTGGTGAGTGATGGACCTTGCGTACTTGCCGGTCTTGTAGGTTCTGCCGTACCACGCAACCTTCTTGATCGGACGGCCACTCTTCGTGTAGCTCTTCTTCTGCTTTCCCCACCCGCCACGCGAGTAGGACGAGCTGAGAACCGCGCGTGCGTTCTTCTTCCACGCTGCTTCGCCGCGCGTAAGGGCCTTCTCGACCGCCGCTGGCATGTGAGCAGTGACGCTGGTTCCGACTCTTCCGAGAAGCTGCTCAAGCGTCGTGCCGAACTGGTCAGCTTCGATGGTTATGTCGCTCATGGGCTTACTCCACGGCATCGCCTAACCGCTGGCCTATGGTCAGCGTGCGGTACTCTCCCGAACCTGAGAGGTACAGAACCTCGTACTCCTCGCCATGGAAGATGCACTGGTCTTCGCCGTTGTAGTCGATTGACCTTACTTGGATCATGTGCTCGTTGCGCAGACCCATGTCGAGCGTCTGCGACGATGACTGCGCACGGACGTCTGCCGAGCGTAGCTGAGCCATTGCCACAAGCGACATGGTCATCTCATTGCATGAGATTTCGCGCGAAACGCGCTCGCCCTCGTGCCATACGCCGGAAGAGTCCTGGTACCTGTTCGTAGGTGCGAGCAGGAACACACTCTCGTTCCAGCGACTCACCACCAATCACCGTCCTCGTCATCCGATGGATAGAGGAACTCGTTGGAGTTGCTGTTGAGCATGCTCGCGAGCATGCTTTTGTACGAGTCGAGGAACCGCTGGGCCTCATCGTTGTCGTAGCCGTACTGAGCCTTCACGAAGCACGTGACCGCAGCCTTTGAAAGCGGGGACATGCGCGTCTTGTCGAGCAGCTCAGACTTGACGCCGCAGCGGCGCATGTCGGCCACTGCGGCGTCTATCCACATCTGGATTTCTTGGTCTGTGAGCGTACTCGTGACGCGCAGGCTTGACTTCACGTCATCGAGCAGTGCCATCGCTACTCCCTGGTGAGGGCGTCTATAATCTCAGCCTTCTTCGCCCCTGCGGGGAGTTTTACGCCGCGACCCTCGGCAATCCCCCTGAGCTGTGCCACGGTCATCTTCGAGAGGTCAACCTCTTCATTGATGACGTAGGCGATGTAGCCGGGGAGCTTGGCGTCGATCTGACGCGCACGCTCCTCGGTTGCCTCAAAGGTCTCGCCTTCGACACGGTCACAGTGCTCCGCGAAATCGCGGAATGGCTTGAGAACTGTTACGGTTGCCATTGGCTACTGCCTCCTCTTAGGCACCAGCCTTCTTCTTGAGCAGAGCCCAGCCGTAGGGGTTGACGACGCGACCGTCGAGGGCAGTGAGCACCTTGGTCTTCTTGGCGTTGTTCTCGTGGTCATCCCAAGACACGACGGACATGGGCATGCCGGGCTGGGTGTTGATGGTGTAGTTCTTGAGGTTGCCGAAGATGCCGATGATTGCGCCGTCCTCAGCGTCATCGAAGCTCGGAATGAGGGTGTCCTCAACGAGGTTGACGGGACGGTTGCGCAGCTTGAGCGGCTCGTCATCGTTGAGGGGGTCGCTCTTGTAGAGCGGCTGGTTGTTGTCATCGCGGAGCAGATCGATGTGCATGCCCCAAGTGGAGTCGCCAAAGACCCATTCGCCACGGCCACGGTACAGGCGGTTGAAGCCGCCGTACAGGAGCTTGCGCCAGAACTTCCAGTCATCGACGTCCTTTGCGGTGACCTCGATGATGGTGGCGTTGCCCTTGATGTAGCCGGACTGGCCCTCGGTGCCCTGGCCCTTGAGGCGCGGGTCGACGAGGATGCCGAGCGGCTGGGTGGAGCCGTTGCCGCTCAGGATCGCGGCCTCCTTGGCACGCATGAAGCCCTCGGCGAGAGCGGGGGCGAGCAGTGCCTTGAAGTTGTCGCGCATGAGGGCATCGGCGAGCATGGTGCGGGCGAAGCGGGCCTCAAGCTGGTGCCACACGAAGGAGAACGTGGTGCCGTCAGGCTGCTCCTGGTAGTCGGAGACCTCGGTGTCGCCAATCCAAGAGTAGGTAATCTGGAGGTCGGCCTCAGTGTAGGTCAGGCCACCCTGGACGTGAACCTCGTTGACCTTGTTGCCGATGTTGCCGTACTCGCGCTCCTCGCGGATGATCTCCTCGTTGAGGGAGTTGGGAATGGCAACGTTGGTGGAGAAGGTGTTGGAGAAGTCCTCGACCGCGTTGTAGTCACCATGGATGGAGACGGCGGCGTTGCGCTCCTGACGGGCCTTGGCAATCATCTCGGCAGGCATCGGGGCGTGGCGCAGGATGTGCTGTGCGAGGGCGCGGCGATACTCGGCGGAGTCGGTGTAGGCCCAAGAGGTGACGTCCTTGACGCGATGGATGCTGGAGCGCTTCTGCGGCTCGGCCTTGGCAGGCTCGGTGGCGGCGATGACCTTGGCGGCACCGGACTCGACGGCGGTGAGCTTGGCGTTGCGAAGCTCGGCAGCGGAGTTGCGGCGGTTGGCCTCGGCGAGGATCATGTCACGCTCTGCGTACAGAGCATCCTCGTCAACACCCTCCGGCAGCTCGTCGGCGGTCAGGAGGTCGATGATCTGGGTACGACGAGCCTCGAAGGCGTCGGCGTCCAGGGCGCGATACTGGGTCGCGTCGTAGGGGATGAACTCATCCATGAGTTCGCTCCTTCCTGTTCGGTTGTTGCTTGCGGTTTAGCGGAGCCTTACCAGCTCCAATGCGGCAGCGGCCTTGGCGCGTCTCGCCTTGGCCTTTTCCTGCTCGGCACGTTGCAGCGCCTCCCGCTGCATACGCCTCTCCTCAATCACTCCGTCGAGGTAGGAACGTGCATGTATCTCAGTGTTCGGATTAGCTGGGATGGAAACCGCGCTAACGTCGAACAGCTTTGAGATTGAAGTGATGCGGGACGTGCGGGTCTCCTCGTCCCAATCGACACCGTCGTTGGCGATGGTGAAGCCGAAGCTCATCTGGTCGACAAGACCGTTTGTGATGGCTTCGTACAGGTCGCGACCGCGCTGGGAGCCGCCGAGGTACGCCTCGCAAATGCCACCATGCTCGTCAAACGAGAGTGACAGCGAGCCGTTCTTGCTCCTCGCCATCACGTCACCGCCGTGGTCGTACTGGAAGATGACGTCGCTCATGTCGCACCCTGCAAACGCAGACCCGTCAACCACCTCGTAGATGGGATTGCCGTCCCAATCGTCCATGAGGTAGTAGGGCTGGTTGAACGTGGTGTAGTAGCCGCGAACGGTGTAGGGCTTAGTCTCGTCCTCAACCCTCTGGAAGTTCACGGCGTCAAAGCTGCGGTACTCCCTGTTGCTCTTGACAGGCATGACACGCTCCTATTCGTCCGCCTGGAGGGCACCCTGCCCGTCCGTGTCGTTGTATTCCTGCTCGTCACCGCCGAGGTCGAAGTCATCCTCGTGTATCGAGCCGCTTGCGACCTGACCACCTATGAGACTCTGCGAGCCGTTAGCGGCCTTGTACTCGCCGCGTGCGATGATGACGTCGCCGCCGTCGATGGGCGGGAGCTGTAGAATCTCTCGACCCTCGTTGATGGTCATGATTCCTCGGTCGATCATGTCGCGAACCATGTTGCGCTTGGATGCGTTGGTTGCGTACTCAAGCTTCGAGGAGCTGAACATCACGTAGTTGCCGTGCTTGCGCTCTACGTCCGTGAAGTTGGCCTTCGTGAGCGCCTCGGAGAGCTGTACAGCGAACGGCTCTACCTTGCCCTCATACCAAGCGCCGTAGTGCTCCTCGTCGTAGTTGTTCTGGAGGATGGACTCGTTGATGCCGAAGTAGCTGTAGACCTGCTTCGCCACGCGCTCCATCTCGGCCTCATCGATGATGAACCGCTGCTCGTCAACCTGCTTGATGTCTTGGAAGGTGTTGTCGTAGATCATCAGGCCGGTGTAGTTGCGTGCGCTGAGGTTGTCGATGTAGAACTGCTCGCGCTTGCGGTTGAGGTCATCGCCATGCGTCATGCCCGTTATGCGGCCAATGAAGCGGATGCGAGCACCATTCTGGACGGCCTGCTCCTCGGCCTGACGCTGGGAGTCCATGAGCGACATGACCGGATTCATCACGTCGTTGCCTGCACCGAAGAAGTCTGACTCGTACTGGAACTTGGAGACGATTGCGCAGCGCGAGAGCTCGATTGCCATCGTGTCGCCAGTGACCATGTGGAAGATGCACCAAGGCTCGCCCATGTACTCGCCGATTTCGGTATAAAGCGGCTTCATGGGGAACAGCGCTACGGTTCTGAGGTCTCTGTCGAGTCCAGGCGCGACGAAGAGCGTGGTGTCCATCTCGTAGATGGTTGCGCACCTAGCGAGGAACGCAGGCCACGTCATGAGGTCGTTGGGCCATGTCTCCAACAGCTTCCGCACGTTGGGCTTGCAGTTCTTGGAACCCACGAACTCTGGCTTGAGCTTGGAGCATGCGACGGCGAAACGCTCGATGGCCGACCTCGTAAGCGGGTGGTCATACAAAGAACCGTCCCACGCGGCGAAGCTGGGGACGGTCTCGGTGAAGGTCGCATATCCGTTGTGGGGTTGGTACGGCAAGTCAGAACGCTGCGGGAAATATTTAGACAATACTCCCATGCCACACACTATATATTGTATTGCTCCGCTTGTCAAGACCTTTTGAGCACAATATATTGTGGTCTGGTATAATGTGCGCGGTGGCCCGTGGATGCAGCAGACTTCCTTCCTTCCTTTCTCTCGCCCTTCTGCTCGTCATGCAGTTGCTCCACGCTCTGCCACGGGCCATCATTTGCTTGTCGTACAAAGCCTGTTTTTCTGGTGCATCGACGCGAAAACTCTCATGGAGATCGCTAGACTGATGGTCTCAGCCTACTAACAGGGAAGTCGTGGGTGGCGAACAGGAGATGTTCCAATAGGAACTCGGGAGTTCAAGGTCTACTATACAGAGACAGCTTTAACTCCACCTTTGTGTCCACTCATTAAGACCTGATACATTTTCTTTCTTGCTTCTTCTTTCTTTTAACTACTCAAAATGCATAGGTGACTTTTCGACAAATCTGCTTTTGACCAGCTAGACGGCCATGCTGTCGCATAGCAGCAAATGCATTATGCATAAAACTAGTTGATTTCTGCATAAGTCCCAAGACTCTTTCACAAAACCGCAGGTAGAGCCTTGCTAGGCTATGAGTCATTTCGGAGACTACTGTACCCAGCCAATCGTCATCTTGTAGTCTGCCTCGTGGCGCATGAGCGTGATGTATGCGTCAAGGAGCGCCATGTAACCGTCGATGCGCGTGGTCGCGCCAGCCTTCTTGACGGGCTGCACGTTCTCGTTGATGTCGATCTTGGCTGCGAGGTTGAGGTTGCACCACTCATCGATGGGGTTGTGGTTGTTGATGATGCGCCCATCCCTCATGTCTGCCTTGAGCTGCTTCATGGGCTGCGAGAGCGTCTGCACGCCCTGACGAACGACCTCGACGTTGTCCTCCCCCACCATGGACTTCAACTCGCGAAGCGTGGAGTCATCCATGTGCCAAGGGTCGTAGCCGATGTACCTCGTGTACAGGCCCTCGTCTGCAAGCTCCTGCACCCAATCGAGAAACACCCTCTTGTCCACCTTGTTGCCCGGAACGATGCGTATGAGTCCGCGAGCCGCCCACTCGTGGTACGGCACGCCGTCCCTGCCGCGCTGGCTGTTGGAGTTCACCTTCACCTGCTCCTCGGCGATCCAGTACATAGAGCGGCGATAGATGTGGTCATCGCCAGGTCGCATGAACAGCGCCGTGGCCGCGTTGAGGTCGATGGTGTCAGCCGCGTCAATGCCCACAACGCCATAGCGGAACACGCTGGGGTCAAAGTCGTACAGCTCCTCGTTGACGGCCTCCTCGAAGGAGAGGTACGCGCTCGCTTGGTTGGCGGGGAGGTTCAGGTCTTTGGTCAGGACGGTCGGGGTGTAGCTTGGGTCGTTCTTGGCCTTGAGCACCTGCGCACGCATGTACTCGACCTTCTTGACCGTACCAAGGCCAGGATTGCTCTTGGGCCACATGGTCTCGTCCCACATCTCCGAGCGGTCATCCTGCTCGAAGAGGATGCCAAGGAAGCGGTCATCCTCAATCTTGCCGTCAAGCCACTGGACGGCGTAATCGCGCTCGTGATCCCATAGGTTGTCGCGCACGAAGCCCTGGGTGGTGATTGCCACCATGAGCGGCTGCTCACGTGCGCCAGTGCCCTGCCTGATGAGGTCGAAGATTGAGCGGTCTTCCGCAGCAGCCATCTCATCGAACAGGCACATGTGAACGTCAAGGCCGTCAAGATGGTCAGACTGCTTTGACAGCGGCACGCAGTAGCCCATGTTGCCGTCCGAGATGATGCCGTTCTCCGCACGCTCGACAACCGTGCCCTTGCGGAGAATCTTGAGCAGCTTGGGTGATTGCCTGACCATGCGCCACACGGCACCGTAGGCAAGCGAAGCCTGCGCCTTGGAGGTGGCCGCGTTGTAAATCTGAGGTGCGCCCTCACCATCGGCAACCAGCATGTACAGCTCAATCGCCGCTCCGAGACTCGATTTCCCGTTCTTCCTGGCAACTTCTACGAGCGTGTATTGGAACTGCCGCTTCTCGTTCTCGTCAACGAAGCCGAACGTAAGCTCGACAATCATGCGCTCGTAAGGCTCAAGAATGAACGGAACGCCTAGCTTGCCGGACGGAATCTTGAGGAACCGCTCGATGAACTCGACTGGCCTTGTCGCAAGATCAACGTCATAGCGCCATCCCTTGTAGCCATTGCGGATGCGTGGAAGCATCTTCTCGGCGAGGGCCTTGATGCGACGGCCAGCGACGATTGAGCCGTCAAGGCAACCCATTAGGTACAGCTCGGCGTCAGTCCTGCCCTGCGCGTCAACGTAGGGATTATCGGCGAATGAAGCTGCCAAGCTCGTCCTCTTCCTCGTTGGAGTCGCTCCTCTTGGCGAAGTCGGACACCTTCTTAGCCAAGTCACCCATGCGCCCGATTGCCTTCTGGTAGGTGGTGAACTCTGGGTTCTCGACCGTCTCAAGGTGTCGGTTGTTGACCGATCCGACCTCCTTCTCGACCATCACGCCATGCTTCTCGACCTCGTGCCTAAGCCCCTCGGTCATGGTCGCGAGCGCATCGTACTCGGTGAGCAGGTCATCGAGGAGCGCCTTGTCGAAGCCGGAGAGGTTGTCTGCCTCCTTGGTGAGACGCTTGAGACGCTCTGACTTGTCTCCGCTGATGACCTTCATCTTCCTAGCCATAGTCCTCCTCACGGTTCTCGCAGCAGCCGTATCCGCTCACATGCGCGTCGAACAGTGCGCAGTAGACCGAGCCATCGTCCATAAGCTCGGAGAACGCGCAGTTCGTACAGCAAGGCATTGGTATCACCCCCTGATGACGTTGCCGTTTGAATCGAACACCGCCCGTGTCGGCTCCTGTCCGCTGTGAACGATTGCGTGGCAGTCTTGGCAGAGACGCTGGAAGTTGTCAAAGGAGAGGGTGATGTGCGGATCGCCTATGTTGTACGGCGAGAGATGGATGATGTGGTGCACGACCTTCGCAGGCTTGAGTTCGCCGTTCGCGTAGCATCGCTCGCACATGAGTGGCGGCACGATGCCGAATGGGGTGTCAATGGGCTGCTCCATGTACAGCTTCCGATTGCGGAGCCATGCCGGACTCTTGTAGAAAGACTTGGCGAAATCCCGTGCCATCTCACGCCCTTCGCTTGGCAGTGAGGGCCAGATCACTCCGTCGAACCCGTCACTCTAAAATGACCACAATATCTCGTGGTTCTTATTAATTGTAACACTATATCTTGTGGTTTCTTTTCCATCCTCCCCAGGAATCTCGCAAAGTTTGACGTTGTATACACGGCATTGCCGTGAGTGCAGCAGTTTTATGCAACCGCCATTCTCTTTTATGCAGTTCAATGAGGTATGGCGGCATGACAGTCGATTGCCCACCTCATCTACCTGCGGCTTTGTGCTGTGGTCGTGCTAGAAACGGCCAAAAAATACAAAATCTGAAATTGAGCTTGTGGAGAAAGATGAC
>Ga0326513_10001122_pt1 | contig 21776 bp, 29 predicted proteins | sample 2_2465_0518_D_FD_203654 | JGI IMG/M metagenome (GOLD analysis project Ga0326513, IMG submission 203654) | Bovine rumen microbial communities from UC Davis, California, United States - 2_2465_0518 | ecosystem: Host-associated > Mammals > Digestive system > Stomach > Rumen | place: USA... | reverse complement strand
CTTATACGCATCCCGCTTTCCTTCCAGTCGGACAACCGCCGGTTGCCGTAGATATACAGAACGCTTTTAGCCGTAAAAGCACCATTCTCGACACGATCAAAGTATTCGATCACAGACGCCAGCGCATGAGCGACGCAGGAACCGACAGCGCCTTGGTTCTTAACCGGCATCATCGTCAGCTCAAACGAATCAGGGAACCGATTTGTTCTTGCAACGCCTCTGTAATCACGCACATCAACAAGGCTCGGCTGTGCGCCGAGCCCGTAACGAACCATATCTTTCATTCTTACCTCGCCGGAGATAAACGTGCTTTCATGCCGTCTGCTTCCGGCATGATGTAATCGACGTTCGTGTATCCTTCAATTTTATGACCGTTGTACTGAATTGACTTTGTTTTCCCTGCGTCGGTAAATATAGCAACAGCATCTTGCCATGATATTCCCGGAATCAGAATGTACATAACTCTTAAATCAGGCAGAAACGAGAACTTTGAACATTCATATATCGTTCCGTCTGCAAATACTACAATATCCATCGCTACCTCCGTGCATTATGTATGATCTCCTCTTGCCCAAACATAGAGGTCAGTACCATTTCCATCTGTTATCTTCTGCCATTTCCCGTAGTAGCCAAGAAAACCGGGGGCTTTCGGATAAACAACCAAGGAATGGAAAGTCGCAAGGTTCGCCTCTATCCATCCGGCTACCTGCCTATTGTTAAATACATCATTTGCAAAATCCGCATACCCGAGCGATGTGTTGACGCCAGATAAAAACTTTCCAGTCCCAAGAGAATAGTTCGCAATATGGCTCGCCCCAATGCTGCCACCGCTGAACATACTGCCAGAAATGTAGCCGTCGTTTGCGCCCGTTTGGATCATGCTTGCCTTTACATATCCGGAGAACGTTCCGCTTGTCGCATACAGATTTCCGTTGGAATCGACTTTGAACCGATAATCAGTCACCTCTCCGGTCTCGGCGTCCCGAATTTCGCCAAGATTGATAGAACCGCTTCGCATCGTGACAACGCCGCCGCTTGTGACCTTGAACTTGCCTTGTCCAAACGCCATGCCGTCCGTGCCGATGTATATGCCGTTGTTCTCCGTATCGGAAAGCGAAGTCATGCCGTTCATGATCGCGCTTGCGGTGATCGCAAAGCCTCTCGCTTCGGTTCCGATATAGCCGGTTTCAGCGGTGATCTCACCCTTGACGTGCGCCCCGGTTCCGTCTACCCGGAATACTTCCGTGTTACCTTTCTTAACAGTAAATGCGCTTTCGATCAACGACCAACTGAACCCGTTGCCCGTGCCTACACGTTCGACCTTGGCAGAAATCTCGTCGGAATGGATCGACAACTCTGCGGCAATGTCGGCAAAGTGCCGTGAATACCGGCGCTCCGATGCGGTTTCGTAATTGTACTCGCTCTCGGTCTCTTCTTCCGCCGGGGCTCCAACGTCCGAGGTCATCATACTGTTGAATTCGAGGTCCTGTTGGAACATACCGGAATACACACCGTGCACCGTAATGCCGTCGCCGAGTTCCATCAGCGGGTTTACTTCCGCTGCGGATGCCGAGAACGGCTGATACTGATACTTGCAGACACTTTCCAAAATCCGGTCTGCGGTGTCCTGCCTTTGGCTCGGTTTCACAAGCGGACAATTCGTTTCGAGGGTGCGTCCCGATCTCGTCAGCTCAATGTCCAGTTTCACATCGCCAGTATCCGTGCTTGCGAACCGTCGAACCGTGATCGTATCGCCTGCCTTTGCCGCTGCTGCAGCAACGTTGTAAGTGACCGTTATGCCATAGTCGGCAAGCGTGACCTCCGATCCGTTCAGTTTCCACGTCTCGCTATCCGGATCATACGCGAAGACGAATGTTCCGTTGACCTTTCTGCTCGATTCCGCTTCCCATATTGTCTGATCGATCTGTGCATACGGGCTGGATATATAGGTGTTCTCGTCAAGATTGAGAATCACCATATCGAACACCGCAAATTTCGGTGAAGTCTTAAAGGATTGAGCGTTCTCGCCCAAATAAAAAGTGCTGTTTGCCATTTATCCTCCTGTCCGAAGCAGGATTCTTGTGCCGCCGAATGTGATGTAATTGCCCTTTTCGTTTATCAAATAATACGTTTCCGTCGGCAAGTCCATCAGCCCTACAAGTTTCAACTGCCCTATATCGGAGATGATAAAGTTTCCTCCGTACATCGCCGCAATGCTGCCGAGCACTTCCGCCATCGTGTACTGTGCCGGAAAGCCGATCACACGAGAATAACGCATGAGCTTATTCTGCGTTTCGGTATCAACATAGCGGTATGCCTGCGTTCTTTCCACGCCGAAAATATGACCGGCGATCTCGTAGACCACGCTCAGCGCCGTCGGGCTGCTTGCAGACCAAGTAAGCGTCGAGGACGGATACTTTTGGTTCGCCTTTCGCATGGCGTCATAGCCCTGAATATCAATCGTGTTTATGCCGTCCGATTCATCCAAAGGGCGAGTGTCAATAAAGAACTCGCCCTTTTGCAGCCAACCCGAATATATGCGGCGCTTGCGACTGTACAACCGGATATACGGCTTGATCTTCGCCATTCGCGGTATCTCCACGTCCGGTTTTGTGATCGTCAGATCAATCTGCCCGACCATAGCGTTTCCGATCATCGGCGTGTTCTGCGTGAACAGCGCACGGCTTGTTTTCATACTCCAGATAAGAGATTGATCGTAGTCCGTTCCGTCAATATTCACCTTATACTCGGTATCGTAATCGCCCTCTGCGTATATGGAATTGTAATTTGCCGGAGCACTCTGCATCTATCTCACCTCTGTATGATGTTGAAAGCAACATCCGAATACCACGTTTTCCCGCTCGTGTCCACAATCGCAACGTTGTACTTTCGCGTAGAACAATACATAGATGCGGAAATCGCATTCCCCGCAAATATGTCCGTTTCCACATTGACATACTCGTTTTTCAAAATAGGCAGCATCAGGTCAAGCTCCGCCTTGCTCAGCGGCCATAGCTTAATGTCCGCTCTCTTTTTCTCCGCAACCTTGCCCCTGTGCATCCACGCATCTAAAGTACGTCCAGCTTTCGGACTATCAAGATCATTTTCGGACAACGACAAACCGCCTTGCAAAATAGACCGCGTGAAATCCACGCCGTTAATCCGTAGATACATTTATCGTCCCTCCGCAACTTGCTGTCGTTTTTGTTCTCTCGTGATCCGCTTTGCCAAGGCACGAAGATCGTCAAAGTATGCCACAAACTGGAAATCATCCATCCCTTCCGCAATGCTCGCCAGCACCTCATACAATTCCGCTAAAAGCCGCAGAATCTCAGAATTGTCAGCATTAGGAGAATTGACCCCGCCGGAAGCAGAAACGGAATACGGGACAACTGAGCCGCTTGCAAGCGCCGGCATTCTGAACGCCACCGTGTCCGCAATATCGTGGAGCGCCGTAATGTTCTGTCCGACTTTGCTGAACGTCATATCATTTGCTTTCAGCCGGTCAACCAAGCCCTTTGCTACCATGTTGATCCACTCGGTATTGCGCTCCAAGGGAACGATCGCTTCCTTGCCGTTCTCCCCTGCGCCGATCAGCGTCGCTCCATCGACGATACCGCCGCGAGCGTACCACTCAACGCCAAGATGCGGCAAGGCCGTTACGCCAAAGAACTGTGCAAAACTGCCGGTCGGCTCCCAAGCGACTGTAATATGAGGCAGTTTCAAGTCCGGCAATTTCCAGTCGAACTTGAAAATGCTCAGGAACTTGTCAACAGCCTTTTCCGCCCACTCATAAACACTGTGCCATTTGTCCTTCAAGCCACCAAAGAAATCCTCGATCGCCTGCCCGCCAATTTCATCCAGCTTGCCCTTTGTGCCGTTAAGCCCGAACGCAGAAAGGAACCCGTCAATAAACGGATTAAAGATATTTTCAACGATCCAAGTAGCAACATTTTTCAAATTATCGAGAATGCCGTCAAAAAACTTTTTCATGGTGAACTTTCCATCTTCGAAGAAAGTTTCTTCGTACCACTTGACGACTTTATCCCAACCGTCACTTAGCCCTTTCTTGAAATCGGACCACAGCTGATCCCAATCGACTTTGCTTAATAAATTGACGATTAAATCGACGAATGTTCCAATGACGCGACCGACCACCTCGAAGAAAAACTCAAATATGTTAATATCGCCGTTCAAAAGTTCAGCCAGCCTATCGACAGCGAATCCTATGGCGTCGATGATTTTCGGCAAACCAATCTCGATCAGCCAGTTTACAATCGGTTCGAGATAAGTATGCCATATTTCTTCAAGAGCCGGACGCAGTTTCGTGTTCCATATCTCAACAATCTTCTCAATCAGAGCGTGGACTTTATCGCCGAGCTCTCGGAGCGACTTGATGATCGGCGGCTCATTCTCCGTGTCATCCGACATCAATCCCCACAAGAAGTCAAGAAAGGCATTCCAGAGATTGTGGAAAAAGTCGCTCCAAGCAAGGATGATTTCGCCAATGTCAATCCCGTCAAAAATCCCTTTAATAAACTCCCGAATAGCATTACCGATCTCTTTCCAATCTACCTGCCCTATCAGTTCGCTCAGCTTTCCCGGCAGCCCGACAAGAAATTCATGGACTTTGCCCATGATCGTTTGACCAAGTTCACGCCATTTCTTACCCGCAATGAGTTCCTGAATTTGTTTCATGAACTCTGTCGGTTCTTTGTCGCTGAGCGTTTGGCTTCCTGATCCGTTGTTATCCTGCAGCTTGTTCAGTTCATCAAACCCGGCAACAGTTTTTGCAAGCTCTCCGCCGCCCTTTTTCGCACTTTTTGACAGTTCCGAAGCAGACTTACTCGTCACACCAAGCAGTTTCAAAAACGCCAAGAAGTAGGATATAGCGCTTGTGACCCACTCTATGATCTGTGTTATGATCGGGCCCAAGAGATTCCCGAGTGCCGTCCATGCCGCGCTCATTTTTTGCGACAACTGCTCGTTCTGTGACATGAACGTGCTGACCGCTTTCGATATGATCGCAAACGCGGAACCCACGCCGATGATCTGTGACACCGCCCGTTTCAGCGTCTTCCCGATGCCGTCAACCGTTCGGCCTACTGATTGAACCGCTTGCTTGATTTCATCCGATCCTTTTTTAAGACCCGCAGTAGCAAACTCAACAGCAATCGAAATTACATCTCCCAAGCATTATCACCCCTCTCAGCCAAGGAGCTTGTTCAACCGCTCCTCTATTTCTTTTTCAGCCTCGGTCAATCGCGGCTGAATATCGACCGTTTTTTTATTTTTTGCGTAGAACTCCTGCTCCCACTTCTCCAGCTTTTTCCCACTCTTTCGCTTGCTGCGAATCGACAAAACCGTTGAATACGTGGATTCGCCTATCTCCATAAACCAGCTCAAAAACGTCCACCAATGTACATCCGGACAAGCACGAACTTCTTTGCCCGCAACCTTATTGATAGCGGCGATCATCAGCTTGTAGTCCTGTTCAAAGTCCACAAGTTTCACATTCTGCCGCGTTTCATTGTCCGTACCGTTATTGACAAACTCCATCGCCGCCTCAAATGCCGGCGCAAAATCATTCTTTCCGAACCGTTCGAAGTTCTCGTAGAGAATCAGCAAAAAAGCATACGTCTTTTCCTCATCTTTGAGTTCTACATCGTTAAGCGCCGCGATCGCATCCAGCACCGCCGTATACTCATAACGTATCGGCTCCATGCGACCGTTCACTTCCAGCGCAGTCGGCAGCCCTGTAACCACTTACTGCCACCCTTTTGCGTGCTTTCCGGTCTTATATCCATGAGTGTATTTCTTAATACGCGCATTCATCTTCTTCGTTTCGGTCTCAAATTTCTTTCCAATAAAATTGCCGACCGCTTCAAAAATCGTTTCGCAATAGAACCTTCCGCCATTCACCGCGAATGCGTGTGTCTTTTGGAAAAACGAACTTTTGGAATCGCAATCAAACACATAGTCCATAACCTCGATGATCTTTTCTTCTGCATAGTTCAAAGCAGCAACGCCGTCACCTTCTCCTTCGCCATCGGCAGAAATGTCGTAATTCTCCAACGGTTTCAGAATTTCGCCGAACTTGTCAACCGATTCATTGTACCGGTTCACAATGTTAATATCCGTCGGGTTGAACCGAAACACACCGAGTGTTTCCTTAAACTGATTCAGAATCGGAACGTCGATTCTACCGTCATCTATGACGATCAGGTTTTCTGTGTCCTGCACACTCTTATACTCTTCCATTGCTTTTACCTCCTTGCAATGCCCTATGAAACTAAGGAGCGCCGCAAAGGGACGCTCCTCCGACCGTTATACAACCGCGATCAGCTCGTTCTCACGAATTACGCGGTATACTTTGTTGCCGTCTTCGTCGCAAGATTGAAACTCACTCTGTGCCGATTGCCATTGTTCTGCACAACAAACGGAATCTGCACGCCGGACGTGTCGCCGCCGATGCTGTTCGGAATAACCTTGCACGATTCCATATATGCCCAAAGCACCGTACCGTTTTCGTCCATCAGACCATCAATCCGCGTCGTTTCCGTTGCGTTGCCGACCGCTCTGCTGTTCGCAATTTCCTGCAGCTTCTCCCAAAGCGGATCATCCGTTTCCGCATAGTACGGCTCGACCGTACTGGACACCTGATATCCGGTATGCAGAACGCGCTGTTCACCGAGAATGTTGTTGAAAACATTCGTCTGCGGATTCAGGTCTTCCTGATACGCTTCGAGGTCTTTGCCGAGGCGAACATAATTCGTTCCGGTCGGAGGCGTTCCATCATCGGACGTCAACGGCTTGAACGCAGCATCCACAAAGTGAAATAGATACTTTCTTTCAATCATTGTGTTTTACCACTCCTATCTGTCATATTCGTTGCGATACTGTATCTGCATGTTCATGACCCAGTTCTCGCTTTTATCCTCGTTTATACTGCCGAGGTATGCAGGACTTGTGCGCGAAATCTCCGTGATCTCTCTGTCGCCGGAAAGCACAGGCCATTTTGCCATCTGGTAAACCCGCCCGTCAATTTCAACGGCCTGCCGTTCCAACCATCTGCCAAGCGTATCAAGCCATTCTTTTGCCATGATCTTTCGCTTCTCATTCAGCCCGGAAACACGATACAAAACCGTAAACGGATACAAGCAATTGTCCCGAACGTGACCCGTTATGCTCTCACGGTGAAAGGTAATGTATGACCCGGACGAGGGTATCACAGCAAGACCATCCTCATTCAAAACCGTCGAAAACAGAAACTTTTCATCGCATTCGAGACCCGGAAACTTATTGATCGTGTCCATAAGCGCAACAGAAACATAATCGAAGCCGTCAACATCGAGCGGATATTTTTTCTCATCCATTCTGTTTTTCTCCTTCCATCAATATCTTGCGAACACCTTCCATCAACTCCGGCTTGTAATGAATGCGAACATATCTGCCCCAGAACGGCTGCGTCTCAGGATTCGTCCAATTGAACGGCTTGCCGGACGGCGCAATACCCGTATATAAATACCGCTGCTGCGGTGCAACCGTAGTAGCAATACGGCCCGTTCCCGCGCGAGTTTCATTCTCCGCCTTGATCTTCGACAAATACTCGCCCGTGTCACGTGGAATAATGGGTTCCATCTTCCGCATGATCTCTTGATCCAGCCACTTCTGCGCTTCATCAAACTTCGGATTGAACCTTGACAAGCGAACGTGCGCCGTCATGTATTTCGTTCTCATGGTTATATCCATGAGCCGTGATTTGAACATCTCGCATCACCTACCCATGATCTCAAAGTGCGGTATGATGTTGTACTTCGACACAGACGCGATCGCAAACACATTGTCATAATTCGCATTCATGTAATTGTAGAAACCTTTTTTTGAATACTGAAAGTCAGAAATCGGCGCGGGATATTCATTAAATATCCCCTCCATAAAGAAGTCGAAGGTATCCGCATCGCCATACGCGAACGTCAGACAGTCCTCCGGGCGTACCAGTTTCCTATACGCTTTCGGTTCATACCAAGGTTTCCCAGCGACCATTATTTCCCCGCCGTCCATGACGTACCGAACATGCAGCCGAACATTGTCCTGCACGTGTCCGCCGTTCATGTCCCAAGCAAAAGACTTATCGACGACCAAATGCACGTTTTTGAGCACGGTCGGATACCATAGCGCATCATCGCTTGCAGTATCTTTTACCCGGTTGAACAGCGTTACCGTCTGTCTATAAAGCGCATCAAACCCCGACATAGAAATCACCTTCTCCGCTAACGTGGATAGGAATGATCGCCATCCTGCGAATTTGTAGATATTGCGTCCCGTAGACGGTCAAGGCATACTCCGCATCCTTTTGGAGATTCCCTCCCCCGGAATTTGCGAAGCTGATGCTGCTTCCGCCATCCGAAACGCTCGAAGCCGAAAAGCCGTTCGCAATTTTCCCAAGATCGCCAAGAGTATTTTCACCAAGTCCCGCCATCTTCATCTTGTGACAAACAAGCATCGCAAGTGCACGCTCGTACAACTTGCCGAACTGCTTTTTGCTGACAAGCGGCAAGCAGAACTCTATCCACATATTGATCTTATCGTCGGGAACATCTGCGAACTCTTCTGCAAGCAGTCTTATCATTTCGATTACGGTCATGGTCGTTTACCCTCGTTTCTTATTTTTTCTTGCGTCCGGTCTTCTTCGCAGACTGCTCACCCGCTGCATCTTCACCCGGCTCCTGTTTCTCCTCCGGCTCCTGCTTCACTTTCTGCTTCTTCTCCGGTTCCTGCTCCCGCGTTTCAACGAACGCGATAAGCCCCGCTTTTTCCAGCGCAGTCAAGGAAGGAAGAACCTCCTCTTTGCCGGTTCTGTTACCGTACTTGTCAAACACAGGCGCATAGCACAAACTGTCGTCCACTTCCTGCCATTCTTTGCTCGGAAGAATGTCCACACCGCCGATTCCAATAACTTTCGGTACAAGATTCTTGATACGCATTTATATTTACCTCCTTGAAATGCGAAGGAGCGGAGATTTCTCCCCGCTCCCGTAGATAATCCCTATTAGACGCCAACCGCGATCAGCGCGGACATCGGATAATACACGATAACACCGGCTGTACGAGCTTCGCACGGTACGATGGTTTCGAGATTCTTCACCTGAACCGGATACTGGAGGAACGCCATCGGGTTGTTCAGCTCCAGCTTATCGCGGCTGTTGGTGTACAGGAACGCAACACCGCTGCCGTTCGCCGCAACCGCATTCGCATACGGGTTCGTCTCGGTCGAATCGCTGTTCAGTTCGGCAACAGATTCGATCTTTTTCAGATACGGCGCATGCTTCTCGATATAGGACAGCACCGTTTCGCCGGTATCGCCGAGACGCTTCATGGACAGCGTAGTATACACATCGCTCGGCAAGCAAAGCGTATCGGGACGCTCAACCTGCTTCGTGGTGCGCGCAACCTGCGCGTACATAGCGGTCACATCATCGAGAACCTCATCCGCAGTCTTTTCCAGCCACTTCGTTTTGCCGGAGGTGGCACCTGCGGTGATAGTGAACACCGGAATATTCTGACCGGTAGACAGAACGCCAAGCAGATTGTAGTTGGCGTCGCCCTTCCACGCGATCTGATTGATCGTGTTCTCGATCTGGAAATGAGCCGCTTCCGCCTTGCGAGAATCCAGCGACTTATGCGCCATACGAGATGCACGCATTTCCTGCGCGGAATAACCATAGGACGCACCGATGGACTTTACGAACGCAGAATGCGGCACACCGTTGACATCAGCGCGGGGCAGATCGGTCGAATAATTGTCGATGATCTTTGCCGCACCTTCGAGATCGTAGGTGTAGTAGGTGATCGTTTCCGCACCGGGGTCTTCATCGCCGTTCACCGGGAACAGATTAACCGCAGAAAGCTGCGGATACTGAACGTCATAGGACTTTGCCTTGACAGCATCAAGTTCACGAGCAAAAAACACGGAAGCGGCATCCGCACTGTCAAAACGAGCATGGCCGCCGATCTCCATCAGCGCAGCACTGACAGGCGAGTTCTTGATTGCTTTCGCATCATTCATATATGCCTTTTTAGCCATTGAGAATACTCCTCCTCTTCAAATTATTTGTTGTTACTGCTGCTGATTGAACAGCTCGATAAGAGCAATCCCGTCAGAAGCGCCGCTCAGGAAACGGCCTTTGATCGCAACATACGAAACCTTGCCATCGCCGGTTTCGCCATTGTCGGCAGCGTTCGTAAAGCAACCGGCATCATCGCCGCTCTGAACCATGTACACGGCATCGCCGTAAGCCGGTTCCGCATCGGCTGCAAGCAGACCGAAAATGCGACCATAGCGCATAACGCCAAGCGTAGTGCCGCTCTTAATAACAACGCCGCCGGACAGCGCATTTTCCGTCGTGCGACGGTTGGTAACGATACCCTCGAACAAGGCAGCGGTGGACCCCGCATTCGGACCCTTTGCCTGCTTGCCTGCCGCAGTACCGCGAACAACGCCCGTGCCGGGCTTGACAACACCGTCAGCAGATTCGTTTACGAACGAATCAACCGCATACGGGGAAAGATCATAGATACCGCCTGCCTGACCGACCGGGGTAGAAAACTTATAAACACTCTGTGCACCCATTGTTTATATCTCCTTTCAATTACTCACGATTGTTCTTCTGCATCTGACGCGCTTTCATACGCTCACGCGCATCCTCTGCTTTACCATCGCCGGAAACATCAGCACGATCCATGTTGAACATCTGACGCTTCTGCGACATAGTGTTTTTCTTCTTGCCGGCTTTGATCTCAGCACGAGCATACTCAAACGCAGCGTTGATATAATCCGTGCTCTTGCCGTCAAGACGCATCTCAGGACGAACCTTCTTGATGATAGCCCGCTTTGCCGCATCCACGCTCTTGTGAGCAAGACCGTCAAGACCAACCGAGTGACCGAGCTCACCCAGCATAATCTTCGTGCTGACAAGACGATCAACCGAAGCTGCATCCATACGCGCATGGGGATTCTTACAGTCGTCGCCGTCTTCAAGATACTCCTCATCCTCTTCCTCGTCCTCAACATCATCTTCGTCAAGCGCAAGGTCTTCGTCCTCGTCTTCAATCGGCTCGTCCTCGACAGGCGTATCTTCTTCCGGCTCTTCCTCGACCACATCGTCTTCATCGCCTTTGAGCTTTTCAACTTCGTCCACGGAATCTTCCGCTTCCGCAGCTTCGTTGTAGTCCAGCTTCGCAAGCAGCGTGTCAATGATGTTATACAGTTCATCAATGTCAAGGTCCTGCTCGGCAATGATACCCATTGCACCGTTCATATCCTCAGGGTCGCCCTGCTCATCGCGGCGATCACGGTGCGCCTTTACAGCAGCAATGCGATCTTCGATCTCGTTCGCTGCTTCGGGCTGTTCCTCGATCGGCTCCTCCGTTTCAGACTTTTCCTCAACGGGTTCCTCGTCGATCAGTTCCTCATCATCCGCATCCGCATTCTCTGCGCCACGGCGACGCTTGTACTCCTCGATCAAACGCTGCAGTTCCTCATCGGAAACAACCGCATCAACGCGAGAAGTTTTCTGAGACTTTTTGCTCATCCTTTTTCCTCCTTTGAGCATATTTTTGTCTTTACTGTCCATGTTCAACCTTGCCTGTTCTCCGGCGCGTGCATTCTCCACAATAGCAAGATGGTTGACAACGATGTTTCGCTGCACGGCATCATATCGTTCTCCGTGCCATACACCCGGCGTCGGATCAACGTCGAGTTCATATCCAACGGACAATTCTCGCATTTGGCTCCGCTTCACCTTGTCAGGATCGTAAATAACGATTTCCGCACGAACATCGTTTCCGTCCCTGATACCTTCGCTGAGAATCGTTCCGATAGAGTTTTCAACCGTATTGGATTTATCCAACAATCCGGCATCGTGCGTCAGACAGACAGGCTTTGCCTTGTACGATTTCAGCGATTCCGGCGAAAACACTTCCTCCGGCAAGCGCAATTCGCGCCGAACCGAACCGTCGCTTGTGGCATACTCAAAAATGCCAATAGATGTCAGGATCGGCTTGTCGCGAAGAAACCCCTCCGGTGTGAAGTGCGCTGCGCCAAGCGGAATCGAATCCAGCCGTACCGCTCTCGACCAATTCGGTGCATCTCTGCCCGATTTGACTTTCTCCATCCACTTCTCCTTTCTTCCTTGTTTTTGGCATGAAAAAAGCGCCGCTCAATTGCGACGCCGTTTCAAGCAAACTTGTTCAAATCTTTTTTTGCGTGTCCTCGTAAGTATAACGAACATTCCGCTCTCCGGCATTCCCTGTCAGTTCTCCCGCAAAGAAAGCCCCGTCACCTCTGCTCTGCCGAACCTCTGCCGACATATCCGTGACTATATCGCGAATCTTCGCAACCGCTTCGTCCCTGTCTTTGTCATTCATGTACGACTTGCAATCCTCACACAGACTTTTGATTTTCCAACACGCATACTGTATATCCATTCGCTCACCTTCTTTGTATAGAAAAAGCGCCGCAATTCTGTGACGCTCGTTCCATAAACAATATTCGATTATCAGCCTTAATCATAACGAATCCTGTCTTCATCGTACTTATAGTCTGCATTTGCAAGAAATGCGCTATATAACCTCACTCACTGAGAATTTTAGCAGCTTCACGGTATTTCTCAACACGCTTCTTGTCTCGCTCCGTTACAACCGGCAATCTCGACAAGTCCATGTTATGATCTAAGTCAGCCAATTTAACTTTTCGCGCAAGCTCGTTACATTTCACGTGATTGATATATTCCATGTATGGAACCGATTTTTCATGTGTGAGATAGCCAATTGCTTCTGCAATCTGATCCCCGAAAAGAGCTCGGATTTCTTCAATCGTAGCATCGGTATCTTCGACAGTATCGTGAAGCAACGCAACAATTTTCTCCGTTTCACTATGCAGCCTTGCCGCAACAGCTCTCGGATGCTCAATGTACGATACTCCCGCCTTATCGACCTGCCCGCGATGCTTCTCCTCTGCATACATTTCGGCTTTCTTTAACAGCTCATCCACACAATCATCTCCAATCCATATCACCAAACAGTTACCACCATGGGTATTTACGCTTTGATCCCTCCGGCTTGGTTTTCAAATCAAAGCCGCAAAGATTCGGAAACCGCTCAATCATTTTCTGAATATATTCTTCAACATACTCAGCATCAAGAGACCAATTTCCCTTACCGTCCTCAATCGTTTCCCACGCATCAGCATCAGGAACCCACTTTTTATTCTTATAATCCCATGCCTCCGCAATTGCTACATCGCCATCAATTGTCTCGCGAACAACATAATCCGGCAGAAGTCCGTCGCGAAAATACGCATATTTCTTTGCACTCATCTTCATCACCCCCCTCCAATAATATTTTACCGCGTACAGAATATAAAGTCAACGGTTCACGGCGGCATTTTAGTTATCTTTAATTGATCTTTGAGCAAATAGCTTTAGCCACGAGCGGGCCTGTTGCTTTGTATACCGCTGATTTCCCTTTGCTCGTATCGAGGTGACTTCTTGTCGCCCGTTTTGCCCCTTCGTTTGAACTTCAATGACGTTCTCGACTTCTTTGCCGCTACGCCTTGTATTGATGTACGCTTTACCGACATTGGGAACATCAATCATCAGCCCACCAAAATGCTCCGGGTCGCGCGTCCATTTCGCACCATCTACGGCATCGGAAATCTTTTTGGAAATATTCCGCGATGTGCCGCCAACGTTTACTTCAACAGTGGCATTTTTGCCGGTCGATCCTTCTGCTTTAGCTTTTTTCTTAAACGAAGGCAACTCCTGAATGCCATCGGGGTCTGCCATGTCAGCCCAGTTGTCGATCATTTGTCTTACCAGTCTTGTTTTTTCTTCATTCCCGTCCGGAAGTTTTCGCGATCTTTCATAAAGCGGGTGATTTTTATTCTTAACCTTGATCGTTTCCTCAGACTGAATCTGCACCTCAAATAACTCGCCATTCGGAGCCTTGACCTGTAGGTGAACAGCTTTGTAATCTCGCTCGGTTCCATCACCCTTCGGAAGAAACTTATTGTCCCGCTCAGTTATCTCGTAGCCATGATCGGCAAGAGCTTTCTCCAAACCAGCAATCTGTTCAACCATCTTACCATGATCGCACTTATAAGAAAAGCGGACAACATCATCCATTTTTGCAAGCGCCATTTCATCAGACAATTCTTCGCCCTTTGCGCGCCATTTGTCCTTAACTTTATCAATTTTTCTCGATGTGCTTTCGCCGCCCTTAAAGCAGTTTTCAAGGCCCATCATGCGAGAGCCGAGCTTATCGCTTATCGCGATCATATCCTGCGTTATTTTCCGGCCGTCCTCGATCCGTTTATCATAAGCGGCCTGTACAGCGGGACTTTTCCCCTTAACCTCTTTATCGTACATCTGCGACAGGCCGGGAATCGACGCGACTACCGTTCCATCAGGATCACGCTGATAAGTCAAATCTTTCTTTTTCATGCCGCTTACGATATTATCATAAGCTCTTGCTTTCGGAGGATTATTCTGCTCACCTCCGGCAAGACGGTTTACCTCTTTCAAGGTATCTTCATCGTACACAGCGCCCTTTTTCGGCTGCGGATAACTCACACCGCTATTTGTCTTAAATATGGCGGTATACTTGCTTCCATTGCCCGAACTGTCACCGGAGCCTTTTGCGTTATTGACGTTTCCGACAGACGATTTTGCGTTTCTATTTTCGCCCTGCTTTTTATCTAAACCATTTTCGGGATTGCTGCTCTGTCCACTTTTAACACCAGCCTTTTCAAGCGCCTCAAAAACTTCCTTCGGCGTCATGCCGGTCGTGTCAATACCCTCGGATTTCGCCAAACCATACGCCCAGCCGATCCCCGCATCTTCATGCTTTCCGCGCCGCGCAAGTCGAATCTCTCGTCTTTCTCTAAAAGCATCGACTGCATCATAACGGTGCTTCTTCTTGCTTTCCAGCCTTTCGGCTCTGCGACGCCGAAATTCCATAATCTTTCTATCTTCCATGCAATAATCTCCCTGAAATATAAAACGCCCTTTCGGACGTTTATTCTCCTCTGAAATGCCTTTGCAGCAACCGTACCGATTCTTCCAAATCAAATACCGGCTTTGCCTTGCATCGACACCCCGGTGCTTCTCCGGGATGAAAAAAATTACCTGTGAACCGAACACCGGCTTTCGTCATGTACCAATCCGGCGGCGGATCATTCCAACTAAAGGTCTGATTGTGATACTGTCTGTGACAATCCCTGACCTTTCTGTCGCGTCTCGACCACCACTTATACTTTCCGATGCCCGCAGATTCGTGTTCGTATCGGGTCATCTTACTGTCAAGCGTCCCCATCTGATCCAGCGCAAGAAACCTTGCTCTCGACCTCGACAGATCGAGTTGCTTCTCTAAACGCCGTATCACATTGATCCTCGGCTGCCGCGTCGTATATCCCCAATATATGATCTCCTCCACCTTATCCAAATACTCTTTGCCGATGGATTCAATCTGCGAAACGTTCTGATGTATCCATTGTTCCACCATCATCCGCATTTCATCTTGATACACCGCCGCGTCAATATCCCGGTGAAGGACTTCCTTGACCTGATCTCCCCAATCCGCAACGGAATGATTCAGCGCCATGTTCCCACTTACGCGCACGTCTCTTTCGAGCTTTGCCATTGCGCCGGTCTTTTCACTCAACCGCTCTGCCGCTCTCGCCCGACTTCCACGTACCCGTGTGATAAAATCGCCCGCATCATCCATGCGGTATTCTTCCGGTTCATCATACGTCCGCATGATACCGGATATGAACGGTTTGCACGTTCGGATAACCATCTCCGTATAGGCGAGCGCGGCTCTTGCAAGCTCACGTTCTGCCCCCATCGGATAAACAGGCATCCTGCGTGGCGCTCGTTCTCGCGGTCCCATGCGTTTACGCCGCGATACTTCTTTCGATACCTGTTCCATGTTCACCCCTATAAGGTCGGTGCAGCGGATTCGCTGTTTTGCAAAGCCCTGCTGCACCGAACATCTTGCTTATTACGGCCACTCACCAAGCGGCATCCCGAGCGCACCACGCTCCACGTCGGTGTTGAAATAGACACCATTCAAACCGGCATCTTCAAACACCTCAGCCGCAATGTCCTGATAAAGCGTGCTGATAAGACCGTGACAATCATTCAGATTGTCGTTGAAGAACTGAACAACGCAGTTCTTAAAGACAACATACGTTGCGCTGAAAAACCATGTGTCATCACCCGGCGTAACCGAATACGCATAAGCCGGATTCCCTTCAAATGCCGTATCAAACAGCGACTTCATGGTCGGGAACGCGAGATTGCTGACATGATCGCAATCGACATCGATCTTTAGCTTGATATTGCCAAACGTCTTTTCAGATGGCAGCAATTTCAAGAGCGCAGCAGCTTTATCGCCATTATTCGTCGCAAGGACAATGGACGGACCAGATGCGCTTTCCTCAACATTACAGGCAATCTGCGGATCGCCGTCAAAAAGTGCTTCAATCATGTTAATAAACGTGATCCAAGGCGGGGAAATCTTCAATCTTACATCTTTCATTGTTTTGCCTCCTTTTTTTATTGTATCAAAAAAGACGCTTCATCGAAGCGCCTTACCAATCATCTACCATCGGATTCCCTTCTTCATCCTTAGGCATATCATCCAGTATTGCAATGTATTCCTGATCCGATACCTGCTCACCATTGTTTATGCGATGGAGAACATCATACTTTTGCGATAGATTCTTTTCGTTGAGCGGATCAAAGTATTTCAGAACCGTCAAGTCCGTACACTTGTAAAACTCATCCGTAACCGCGCGATACATTCTGTCATGTGCAATGTCTCTCGCCAACTTTTTCCTTAACAACTCCACTTCACACATCCCCTTTCAATTTCTTCGTAAGTGCAACGATCGTGTGATCGAGCGCCCTCGCAATTTCCGGTTTATCCTTGATAAATACCTCGCACAATTTCGGATTCGTCGCTTTCAAGGCAACATAATCGGCAAGCGCTTCAAGTCCTCTTTCTGTCTCTCTGCGCTCGAAATAGCGTTTACTGTGCCCGAACTTCACTCGTCCGGCATCTCTATGCGCTCCTCCGGACAATGCATCATATATGCCCTGCAAATTGGTTGAGCCATCCATAAATGCTCGCTTCTTCCTTGCGAACTCCTCTTTTAACGCATTCTCACGTTTCTTTAATTCTTTGGCGTGCTTTTTCGCTTCTGCGTATTCACCGGACGAGCGCACGCCCCATATATCCACATAGCCAGTTCTTGAATGAATCCATCCCGGAACCCGATCCCCAAACTTTTCCTTCATGAGCTCTTTCGGAAGTTCCTGTAACCGACGTTTGAATTCGTTGTCCAGTTGGTTATATCCGTCAATGTAATCTCTGAACAGTTTTGTTGCTTCCTCGCCGATCTTTCCGTCATACGATTTGACCGCATCCTGCAATTCCTGCATTGTTTCAGAAAAATGACCGTACTGATCTTTTTCACGCCCGATGAAGTCAATGTAATGCGTCCACTCGTGACAGAAATCGCGAATCGCCTGCGCTCTTTCTTCCTTAGTCAAATCCTTCGATAGCATTGGAACTTTTACGGTAGTTTCCAGCGGTATCCTTGTAGACTTTGGATACGTCGTCGAAACTGCAGCGCCCGAATCCTTGCTTGACCGTGTACACTTTACCTTCGGCGGCAATTTAGCATGATTGCTTACCGACATTCCCAAGAACTCAGTAATATTCCCATCATCGCAATGATCGCTTACGAAAGACGCAATCTCCATAGTCGATTTTTTCAACGCCCGTGTTTTCATAAAGTCCGGGAAGTGCTTTTCTTCCATCCTCATCGGAGGACGCTTGAAAGATTTCTTTGCAACCTTGCCGGTTGATCTCAATTCCTTATAGACCTCTCCGGCTTTATACCCCTTACCTTCAAGCGCGTTCCACGCATCCGATGGCGTCCAGTCCTTTCCGACTTGAATCCCTTCACGCTGACACAGCCCATACGGAATCCTTGTATTTCCATGCCCCGATTTTTTCGGAGCGTTGTTTTCTTCTTCATCATCAAAACGCGCACGCACACGCATCTCGCGTCTTTGCCGGTATTTCTCAACGGCTCTCGCATCCAGCCTCTTTTGGCGCCTTTTCCGAAATTCTTCAATCAGTTGCAAGCGACCGTCCCTCCCATACTATATCATATCATTCTACGCCGCCGCAAGGTCACAGCTTGCTTTTTCCATACTTGTTCTGGTAAAACGTTTCTTTCCAGCCGTAGTATCGGTCACGCAATACAACTTCCTTCTCACAATAATGGTCGCACAACCGATTTCTCCGAAGGCACATACAAGCAACCTCGCCGTTCTCGTACCGTATAAAAACTTTCAATTTCTCTCGATTCTTCACGGTATGCTCCTCAAATAAAAAGGAGCGTCTTGCCAACGCTCCTTACAATAATTGATCTTCATCGGGCTCTTTATACCCGATTCGTTCCTGCCATGTGATTCCGCGCTCCAAGCACTCCTTGTACACCTGTTCAGATTTTTCTCTGTCCTTGTACTCAGAAGAAACGCCCCACGTCGGCATGATATTGCGATAAATCAAACTATACTTAAACGCATAAGGCCGGTTCGCAAACAATGTCCATCTGTCCGCCAATCGTTTCAGGTCGAACTTATCTCCGACCCACCACTCATCGCCGAACTCTACATCATCAAAGAAACCTTCTTCGATCCAGTCATACAAAGTCCGTTTATCGTTCATGCGTCAAGATTCCTCCACAGCCATTCGTTATAATATTGCTCCAGTCCATCCGCAACATGCGGCACAATGCTATGCAGCAATCCAATCGCATCAGACCACCCCATGCACCGCATCTGATGATAATTCGCCGCCGCCTCATCCATCGGCGCTTCACTTCGCGAATAATACTGCTCAGAATGACCGCCGTATATCCAGCATCCTTCCCCACGGACGCACCCGCAAAGAATATCCGATACGGGGCCTATATGCGATTCCCTTGTATTTCTCCGTTCTTCATATTCCTGCGACTTTCGGATGAACTCGTCCCTATGATCTTCAAGCGCCCGTTCTCTGCGTTCATTAAATTCTCTAACCTTCGCCCGGTATGCTTCCTCTGCCCCTGCGAATTTCTCACGCTGCCGCTGCAGCTTTCGCTTCGGCGTCGTATAGAACTCCACATAATCGTTTATGTCGGGACGCTCGCTGTCCATCGGATACCCGATTCTTTCACAGTATTCTTCCCATTCCTTGTCCGAATAAACAAACTCTCTGAACTTATCCGAACATATCTGTTCGACCTCGTTTGCAGCCGCCCAGCGCGAACCGCCTTCTTTATCGCGAAACGTCAAAGACTTCCATTCGTCATTCGATTCGACCATGAACCGTTCGCCGTGCTTATTCGACAATAATTTTTGAAAATCTTCTGCCGCGCTCTTTCCGTGCATGACATTCGCGATCTGCATCGACCTTGACAACGATACCGTATATGACTGACCGAGCAATTCTTCCGTTCCGCCGGAACAACCGCTTTTAGCGGGATCATCCAAATAGTGTCCGTACTCATGCCAAAGCACACTCGGATTCTTCATGTCTTCTTCGGACATCTGGATAGCACCGGTTCCCTTCGTATACCACGAAGACGAACCGCTCGGCGACCTTCGACCCTCGCTGCTCCATATTCTAACGCCGCTTGCCGTCTTTTGCAAGAGCTGCAAATGCGCGTCCGACATATCTGCCATGCTCGCCTCTGCCGCTTCTCTTGCCTCCGGTGTCATGTGCTCCCACATCTTCGACGACTTCACAGACGAAATTGCAGAACTTCTTTCGGAATCCGTATAGAACTTCTCGCTCTCCGGTCTTTTCTCCAAAAGATCTTTCGTCTTCAACCGTGCCTTTCGCTCTGCATCCACAGCATCGCGCAACCGTTTCTCTGCACCTTTCAGTTTCAATTCCGCCTTTGCCGCATTTTTCGGAATCGAATCCTCTCCGTAGCATTCCTCATAGTACAGCGCACCTAAACCGGTAATGTTATATCGCGCCTCGTCTTCCATTGTCGCAGTTTTATTCGCTCGCTTCTCAGCAATCGCGTCTCGCTCGGCTATGATTCCATCAATCGAATCCTTGTCGATCCCGTACTGTTTCAAAAAGTCCAGTTTCGACGGCATATACTTTAATGCACGCTGCGCTCGCTGATTTTCTCTCTCCGCTTTTTGAAGCGCATCCTCTGCTCGGAAACGCTCTATAACGGCGTCATCTTTCTCTTTTGCAAGAGCCTTATACTGCTTCGCCTTATCCTTGAATGACGGTGTTTTGCGCCCTTCGGTGATTTTCTTGCCTACATCTCCCTGTAGGTTCCCATTCTCATCGACAAGTACATGAGTGCCATTGATCGTTATCCATTGTTCCTTGCCTTCCACCGTCTTCATCCTTTCCATGCAAAAAGAAGCAGATGTTTTACACACCTGCTTCAAAATTCAGTTTTCGCCTTACTTTTCGGTCATGCCGGCAATATACCGTTCTTCGCGCGCATCCATTTCCTTTCGAATAGCAACAATATTCCTCCGGTACTTTTGATAGAGTTTTCTCGCATCATTCAGCGTAAAAGGATTGCACGTCGGCATCTCGTTCGGATGGTTAGAATCCCACCAATCATCCTCCCATCCGCAGACCGTACAAATATCATTCTCATTGACTGCATCTAAGGTCATTTCTCCGCAGCATGGGCACTTAAACAACGCTCCGCTATTTCTCGGTCTCGCTCAACACCTCAATATCCTCGATCTGACTTTCGTAAAGCATGATGCCGTTTTCTTCGTCTATCTTCACTACAAAAGACGCCTGCCCTGCAAGTGGGCCATCATCGTCTTCGTTGTCGAAACGCGATTCATACAGATCGCCTTTGCCCTTATATACGGTGCCGTCTTTCAGTGTTACATTGATTCTCTTCCCACAACTATCCGACATTGCATCCAACAATTCTTCACCAATCATTCTTTTCCTCCATCTCCCGGCGACGCCGGAACCAAATGTGCACCGTCCTTCGCATAATGAATTGTTCCCCTTTTGGTCGGCGAACTATTGCCTTTTCTGTCAAAGTACGTCCCAATCACCCTTGTATGCGTGAACGTTTCCTTAAATTGACCGTTGTTTTCGTAGACCGTTCCCTTGCCGGAATACTGCATTATCAAATTCTGAACCTCATCATCCGACAAATCAACTGTGCTTACGAACTCACCCTTTGCAACCGCTTTCTTATATTCATTCGACCCTTCGCGATGCTTGCGCTGCTTCTTTCTTTGCAACTTACTGCTGATAGCACCTGAATCTATCGCCGCCGCAAATTCCATTCTTATATTATTATACTGCGATTCCTCCGGGGTTTCAACGGTTTTTTCATGATTATTTACGTTTTTAGATGGATTTTTGCCTTCAACCGTATTGCTGCTCGCGATTTCGGACGGCACCCATATTTCGGCTTCACCAACGGCTCTCATGCTGCCATAAGTGTCAATCGGTCGGATTTTTTTCTCAGTAACCGTGCCGTCTTTCCCAGCAAAGTATTCAGCCGTCTTCCGATCAAAGGTATAGGCATCAAACACGTCATCCTCAATATGCTTCTGCCCATGTTCTCCGCGATACATACTGATCGGCGTCGTTAAGAACTTATCAAACGGAATCGGATTGTCCGTGCTGTTCTTATAGTTCTCATA
>Ga0326513_10001121_pt1 | contig 21802 bp, 27 predicted proteins | sample 2_2465_0518_D_FD_203654 | JGI IMG/M metagenome (GOLD analysis project Ga0326513, IMG submission 203654) | Bovine rumen microbial communities from UC Davis, California, United States - 2_2465_0518 | ecosystem: Host-associated > Mammals > Digestive system > Stomach > Rumen | place: USA... | reverse complement strand
CATATTTTTCTGTATTTGTCAAGCCCCTGCACAAACAGGAATTTCCAGCATAAAATATAACAGAAGAAAAATAAATTCTGATCTGAATAAAAAGCCTTGCAGGAGCGATACTAAAAGCAAGAAGAAAAACAGAATTTTCAAAGGAGTTGTGTTTGATTATGATGTCCGTGAAACGAGGAGAAATTTATTATGCCGATCTGAGTCCGGTAGTCGGTTCAGAACAAGGCGGAATCCGTCCGGTACTTATTGTACAGAATGATGTCGGAAACCGTCACAGTCCTACCGTGATTGCCGCCGCTATTACAAGCCGTCTGGATAAGGCAAAGCTCCCCACGCATATTTCATTGGAAGCCTCGTCCTGTGGTCTTCAGAAAGACAGTATTGTTCTGCTAGAGCAGATTCGCACTCTGGATAAGAAGCGGCTCAAAGACCGCATGGGTGCTTTGGATGCTTCTGCTATGAATCGGGTAGATAATGCGATTTCCATCAGTTTCGGTCTGCATTGAGTTGATGCAGAAAAGCCCCTGAAAAGCTCAGGGGCTTATTTTTATTCTATGAAATCTGGAATAAGGCCGACAATATATTTCAGAAGCGTAAGAGCCTCTTCGGAATCGGGCTTGCCATTATGATTAAAATCAATCGCTTTGAGGGAATTTTCTGAGAGCGTTTCTTTTCCCATCACGGCTTTATTTAGAGTGATGACATCCAGAATATCAATTTTCTGATTACTGTCGGCATCACCAAGCACCATTTCTCCGGACTGAGATTCTGTTTCCGAAGCAGAGCCGATAGATTCAAATGTCAGACTATATTTTTCAGCATATGCCTGAGCCGTAGAGCCTTCATAACCGTAAATAATACCATTAAACAATCCAACGGATGAACTGTAAGGTTTACCGCTACAAATTGTTGTTGAACTATCATAAATAATACAATCTGGATTTTCTATTGTAATAGAGGTCAGACTAGTACAATCTCCAAATGCATCTTGTCCGATATTAGTTACACTATCTGGAATTATCACAGAAATCAAACCAATACAATGCAAAAATGCATTCTGTTCGATATTAATTACACTATCTGGAATTGTCACGGAAATCAAATTCATATTTAACGACATTCCTCCGATAGTAGTGACAGGCAGACCATCAATTTCAGCCGGAATATTTGCTTCTGTGATTTTTTTATCTGTCACACCGGAGATTTCAATATGATCAGCATATTTTTTATAGTTCAGATTTTCATAAGTACTTTCTGCATATTCTGCATCTTCTGCATTTGCGGAAATTACGGCGATTTCCTGAACCGGAAGAATCGGAATAACAGTCGCCATCATACACAGAGCGGAAACGACAGCTAATATTTTTTTCAGTTTCATAAAAAATTCTCCTTATTTCAACAGACTTTCAACAGAATTTTAAACCCTGTTGAAAACTATTATACTCAAAAAAAAAATACAATACTTTCCGGAAAATTTGTTTTGAAAATCTGCTGATTGCACAAAAAATCGTTCTGATTTCCGGAAATTTCAGATAAAAAATCAGCCGTTCTGCATTCACAGAAACGGCTGTATGATGATGGATAATGAAACTTTCTCAGATATTATAAGTCAGCGTTCTTTCATCAATAATACGCTTAGCTTTATGTTCAGAACGAGTGCCGAGACCGCCATCAGGATGCACAATGACTTTTGCAGGCTTGACACCGATTCTTGCTTTCAGAGCAGCGGATGTTCTTGCAGCAACTTCTTCATCAGATTCAGTATTATCAGCATTTTTCTCGATTTCGACAGCATATTTGCAGGTGAGGTCTTTCTCGAAGATTCTGATTAAATATTCGCCTGTGATGCCTGTCAGATCACGAATAACAGCTTCAATATCGCTCGGGAAGACGTTGACAGCAGAAACGATAAACATATCATCTTTACGACCGTTGATGTAGATTCTTCCGTGAGTACGTCCGCACTTGCAGGGAGTACGATCAATTCTGCCGATATCGCCTGTTCTGAATCTAATCAGCGGACGAGCTTTCTTTCTCAGAGTTGTATAAACAAGTTCGCCTGTTTCACCGGGGGGAAGAATTTCGCCGGTATGAATATCAACAGTTTCTACATAGATCTGATCTTCGCAGATATGCAGACCGTCATGATATTCGCAGTGAGCGGCACAAGCACCGAAAATATCAGATAAGCCATAGAAATCGTAGAGTTCCGCACCCCAGAGATCTTCGATTGCTTTTCTGGTAGCAGGGATAGAACCGCCGAGTTCTCCGGCAACGATAATTTTCTTGATATTGAGATCAGTTTTCGGGTCGATACCGGCTTTTTTAGCTTTTTCGCCTAATTGCCATGCATAGGAAGGACTGGTCCAGATGACAGTGGGCTGATATGTTTTCAGGATGAATAATAATCTTTCACTGGGAAGTGTACCGCCCCAGATGCAGAGAGCACCGAGATTCTGAGCACCGATGACATCAGGGCCGCCGACATAGAGCGAGAAGTTCAGAGCATGAACATATCTGTCATTCGGTCTCATACCTACCTGCCAGAACCAGCGGCTTTCTGTATTCTGGAATTCGTCAAAATCTTCTTTAGTGAACGGACTCATAGTCGGAACGCCGGTAGAGCCGGAAGAAGTAGAAATAAAGATCACATCTTCTTCAGGAACGGCACAGAGCTCGCCGAGGAAAGAGCCTTTACCCTGAGTTTCTCTCTGAGTAACTTTATTAATAAACGGGAATTTAGCAAGATCATCGAGGGACTGAATATCCTCAGGTTTCACGCCGGCTTCATCGAAAGAACGCTTATAATAAGGAGCATTTTCGTAAGCGAATCTGATCATTTCTTTCAGGCGTTCGAGCTGGAGTTTTTCCAGTTCGGCATGGGGCATAGTTTCAAGTTTCTCGTCCCAGAATTTATTATTGACATCACGTTTGATGACTGCATTGCTCATAATTAACTACCTCCGAATTATTTTATTTTATCAGAAGAACCTGTTGTCCTCTGTTTCCGTATATTATTATACACCGATAACACCTATTTGTCAAGTAGGAATTATCAATAGTTAGTTATAGATTAAACCTATAACCAAGCAGATTCTGAAAGGAGTCTGCAATATATAATTTTATTCTTCTTCGCAGTAGATAATCTGATAGTCTTCGCCGAGTTCATTTTGCAGACGCTGACAGCCTTTTCGGGCTTTTTGATAAAATTCTTTTTTCTCCTGATCTGACCATAGCAGAGCATTCGGAGGATATTCCCAGTCGAGAGCGTTATCATGTTCGATTCCCAGCTGATATAGAAAGCTGATTAAATCCTGAGAGATCGGCAGTCGATGCAGATCGACAGCATAGCCGAATTTATTTTTAGTGATCTGATCAGCAGACCAGAGACAGGGGCAGAAATTTTCCGAACAGCCCCATTCAAACCAGTATTGAAAAGAATATTTTGTCATAGAATATCACCTCAGCCCATATCCAATTGATCTGTATCAGGGATTTCATTCCAGAAACTTTCCAGATTTTCCAGAATTTCATCCACACGCTGACTGACATATATTTTATCATTTTCTGAAAAATCATGAGTCAGCACATAATCTTTGACTTGTGCGAACTCCCATAAGATTTCGGACAGGTCTTTTTTATGGAGTATTTTACAGCATCCGATCAGATGCAGATTTCTGTCTTGTATGGCCTTTTCCCAGACGTTATTGAATACGCTCTGAAATGCTACACAGAGTTCAGCATATTCCCCTGTTATTTTATTTTCTCTTCCTATTGTCACGGACATTTCAAGCACCTCTTTTTAGTATGATGAATTAATGATTATATTATAGCAGAAAGTAAATCGAAAAACAAGTACAAAAAAGCCGTGCAGAGGAGGTATCTGCACAGCTTTTGAAATTATCTCCATTTGAGAAGTTTTCTCTGGAAAAGATTGAACAGGAAAGTCACACCGATCACGACAATACCGATCACGAGCAGACCTGTAATCGTTCTGGTATAATCACCGAAGTCGGAATAATACTTGACATAATAGCCCATACCATCACGAGCACCGATCATTTCAGCGGATGTCAGCAGAATGAAGCTGACGCTCAGACCCTGATTGCATCCTAAGAAAATCTGCGGAAGTGAAGCCGGAAGAATCACTTGAAATAATAATTCAGGCTTGCTGACATTGAGGACTTTTGCGGAATCCATAATTCTTTTATCGACATTGAGGACACCGCTCATTGTACCTGCGAACACCGGCCAGAAAGAAGCTAAGAAGATAACGAAAACAGAAACGCTTCTGAAAGTCGGTAATAAAGCAATACCATAGGGAATATAGACGATAGGCGGAATCGAACTGAAAAACTTGCTTAAATAAGTTGCGGCATTTCCGGCTCTTGCGGCCCATCCAAGGAACAATCCGAGGGGAATTGCTACGGCACAGGCAAGCAGAAAGCCTTGTAAGATAATTCCGACAGAACTCTTGATATTAATTAAAATCTTCTGCCAGTCAGTACCGAACTGAGCGAGAATCTTTCCGAATGGAGGGAATAAAGACGGATTCAGAAGATTCAATTTAGAAGTTGCCAGAGTCCAGAGAATCAGAAACGCATAGATAAAACCGACAATATCTAAAAAAAGATTTCTGTTTTCTTTTTTGTTGATAAAGGCAGTCAGAGCCAGAGTCAGAACTTCAGTAGCAACAGCGAATCCGATCAGATAATTAGAATAAGAATCTCCTCCGGATTTATCCGGCAGGAACTGTACGACAATCAAACCAATGAAAAGCAGATGTGCCAAGCGGAATAAATAATCTTTAATATTGATTTTCATAAAACAACTTCCTCCCCGCCGATTTTATTAGTAATATCATCATAGAACAAACTTAATAATTTATTTCTGAATTTATTATATTCCAGAGTCTGAACTAATTCAGAGCGATTCCGAGGACGCTGAAATGGTACATCGACAATTTCAGAAACAGTTCCTGGGTGAGAGGTTAGAACAACGATACGATCAGAAAGCAGAATAGCTTCATCAATATCATGAGTAACGAAGACCACAGTTTTTCTGGTTTCAGGAGTATCGCCTGTACCTTCCCAGAGCTTTAATAATAATTCCTGTAAGATCACACGATTTTTAGGGTCGATCGCACTGAACGGCTCGTCCATGAGCAGAATATCCGTATCCATAGCAAGTGCTCTTGCAATAGCGGCTCTCTGCTGCATACCGCCGGAGAGCTGAGAGGGATATTTATTCCCGAAATCACCAAGTCCGACTTTTTCTAAGAATTCATCAGCAATTTTGAGACGTTCGGCTTTAGATAAATTTTTTCTCACCTGTTTGATACCGAAAGCGATATTTTTTCTGGTAGTCATCCACGGGAAAAGAGAATAATGCTGAAAAACAACGCCTCTTTCTTTTCCAGTGCCTTCGAGAGGATGACCATCTATCAGGATTTCGCCCTGAAAATTCTGATAGATCCCCTCAAGAACGCTCAGCAGAGTAGATTTTCCGCATCCGGAAGCACCTACGATACTGACAAATTCGCCCTGTCTGACGTTGAAATTGACATCGTGCAGAGCGGTAAACTGTTTATTTTTCTCTGCATACTGAACAGTCAGATTTTTAATTTCAATTTTATTCGTACTCATTGAAATGCTCCTGTAACTGCTGATAGATTTCATCATCAGGATTTTCTGTGATGATCTGAGAAAGGGCATTTTTATAAATATCAGTATTATAGAGGCTGTCGATGTCATAATCTTCAGTATAGCCTAATTCAACAATAGAATCTTTCAAAGCGGCAGTGCCTTTTTTATCGGGGTCAGGATTGGAAGTGCCATAACCGCCATAGACTTCGGTTCTGATGAATTCTTCATCAATATCAATATAGACTTTGACATCCTGAATGGTTTTTTCCTGATTTTCCTGAGTGAATTCATAAGCCTGAATCAGAGCTTTTTCAAATGCTGTGAATGTATTGGGATTCTGATTCAGATTTTCAGTCAAAGCAACCTGACGGCAGCAGGGCTGATTTTCAAGAGCAGGTTCTTCCGAGCATCTGTAGACAATTTCATAGCCCTGACTTGCGGCAAGAGATGCATAAGGAGAATATACCGAAGCGGCATCAATGGTAGCATTCGCAAGAGCGGCATAAGCATCTTTCTGACTGTCAAAATATACAATATTGACTTGATCTTCACCCTCACCGATTTCAATACCGGCATTTTTAAGAAGAATCTGGAGTTCAGCATCCTGAACACTGTTCTTGACGGAAGCGACATTTCTGCCTTTCAGGAGTTCTACACCCTTAGCATCAGTATTTTCAGTGAATTCTTTCTTGATAACATAGCCATGACCGTTAGTCATCGCACCGCCAAAGATTGTCAGATCATGTCCCTGACTCTGGAAAGTCAGAGAGGGTACAGAGCCGATAAAAGCGGCATCGAGTTTACCGGATTCAAGACCTGTAGCGAGTTCGCCTGCACTGGAGAACTGAGTCAAATTGACTGTCAGACCCTGCTGATCGAAAAAGCCTTCTTCTTTAGCAACAAATGCTAACAGATGAGCAGTAGAATTCAGATGACCTAATTCAAAAGTAGTTTTTTCGAGTTGTCCGGATGTCACAGCGGCAATATCTTCGGCAGAACCGCAGCAATCGGCAACAGAATCATCTTTGCAGCAATCTTTTTCAGAATCCTTGCAGCAGTCTTTTTCTTCTTCAGAAGAAGCATCCGCATCGGAAGCCGCATCCTCAGAAGAAACAGCGGCGGCCGGAGCAACAGTTTCCACATTTGCAGAAGAATTAGTTTCTGATGCATTGCCGCAGGCGGAAAAAGAAGCTAATAAAGTAAGTGCAAGAGCACTGAGAATAATTTTATTATTTTTCATAAAAAATCACAAATCCTTTCGTATGTTGATAAAAAACGGCTCATAAATCGGGAACTGCAATTCAGTTCACATTCGTTGATTCAGGCACATACGGTACGCATCCTTTCTGATTTCATGGATGATATTTAATTTTTCTTTCTGTAAATATTATACACCCAGAAAGCCTATCTGTCAAATATGCAAATATAATAATCAGCTATAGAAAAAATCTATAAAAAATACCCCCTTGCAGAATTGCAAGGGGAGTAAATTTTATTCAGTTATATCTGTATCATATGCTGTTTCCTGAATCATTTCAGATGGTTCTGTCTGTACAGGAATCACTTCTTCAAAATAGACAGCAACGTGATAATTGCCCACTGCCCAGAGTCTGATTAAATTTTCATCGGGATTATTATTTTCCTGATCTTGATTATCTTCCTCGCTGAGATTGGAAGATGCTGAAATAGAAATAATTGCATCCGGACTGCCTGTTGTGCCTTGCTGAATATTATAATTCATAAGATCAACTGTGACAATAATATCCTGTTTACTGAGCGTATCGAGAGCAGTTTTATCGCCTATAATAGTAATCGGCATACTTCGGGTAATAATATGACATTTATAATCCTGAGGCGAATTAATAATAGAAATATTATCACTGTCAATCCAGAATTCTTTAGAATCCAGATCTTCATCATCAAGAGTAAGATCTACATACTGGAAACCGCTTTGATTAATATATTCATCAGAAAGCGTAATATCCATTCTCTTGCTGAAATCCAGAGTAATTTTATCCAGTGTGACATAGCCGATATTCCAGCTGTCACGCTTGACAAATTCTGTATTTGTCTGAGAGGCAAGTGTAATGCTTTGCTGTGACAGATGCAGATGTTCTCTGAGCCAGTTAAGATCAAAACCATTGAATGCATTACGAATATCATAAGTCAGAGTCAGTTCTTTCTGTGTGAGCACAGGAATCATAATCTGAAAATTAGTATTTGGAATTTTCAGATTATCTGCATCCATGAGAGCACCTTCTTCAGTATATAATCTGATTTCACTTGTATAGAGCGAATACAAACTGTCGATTTCTACAGATTTATCAGAATAGACCTCGACTTTGCTGATTTCTGCCAGCTGTGCGGAAGGGCCTGTAATTTCAATTACAGAGGGTTCACAGGTGACATCTTCTTTATTGAAAGCATGTCCGGAAGTAACTCGGATATTTGGAAAAGAAGCAGTGACATCGAAACTCTTGCTTTCGATCTTATCCAGTTTTACAGTTGCATGAGAGGGAATAACACTCTTGGTATTAAAAGAAATATCACTGTCTGAACGGACTGCAATTTCAAAACTGAATTCTCCGGTAGTATTGATATTGCCTACTTGCAGATAAGCTGAAAGATCTTCTTGTTTGAGCCGGCCGATCTGGGAACGATTGCCCTCGACTTCGACAGTTACTTTTTCAACATCGCAGGAAACTGTACTCAGGCCGTTGGCATCGGCAGGCGTGCCGGACAGATCGACAGAAACAGGAATATTATAATATTTGACATGTGTAGTATTATAAGTCGTAACAGAGACGGAAAACCAAATCAGCATTGCACAGATAATCGAAAAGACAATCGAAAAAGGCTTAGTATTGAATAATTTTTCAAAAAAATCAGGAATTTCATGAATTTTCTTCATCTTGATCATTCCTTTCTGACGGCTGACGGAGCAGAGGGAAAAATTTATTAGAATCCTGTTGTTTAGGAATCAGCTTGTCCGTCAGGAGTTTTTTCAGAGATTCTTTATCAAAATCTCTGATCAGCGAGCCGTCTTCGGCAACAGAAATCTGTCCTGTTTCTTCAGAGACGACAATAATAATTGCATCAGAATTTTCACTCATACCAATAGCGGCTCTGTGACGAGAACCGAGTTTTTTATTGATAAACGCTTCTTTCTGCGGCATAGGAAAAAAACATTCCGCCGCAAGTATCATACCGTCACGCATGATCACAGCACCGTCATGCAGAGGAGCATTATGAAAAAAGATTGCTCCGAGTAATTCCTTGCTGGGTTCGGCATTGACTTCCACACCGCCCTCGATATGTTCACCGAGTCTGGTTTGTCGTTCGATTGCGATAATTGCACCGGTACAGTCATTACTGAACTCTTCACAGGCATTGCAGATCGCATCAATCGCCTTTTCCCATTTGACAGCGGCGGCCTCACGATTGGGAACGGTCAGGAACGTACTCAAACCGAGTTTGGAATGTCCTATTTTCTCGACAGCCCGGCGGACTTCCGGCTGAAACATGATCAGAATTGCTAAAATGCCGATATTGAATACTTTTTCAAGAATATAAGTAATCGCTTTCAGTTCAATAAATTTGCCGATGATATATACCACAAGCAGGAAAGCAATACCCTTGAATAACTGTCCTGCTCTTGTTTCTTTGATTAAATTCAGGAAAAAATAAATAATATAAGACAATAAGGCAATATCTACAAAATCAACCGGATTCATAGTCTGGACAACACTGTAGATAGATTCTAGAATTTCTGTCAGACCTGCCACAGGGATTCACTTCCTTTCTTATGGAATCAGACCGGAGAGCCGAGGAACTCTCCGGCATGATGATTTTTTTCAAAATAATGCAGATACAGCATCTGCAAGACGGTTTGTATTAGTCATATCAGAAAATACCGAAGGGGCAAAGCGAACAGTGCCTTCATGCGATTCATCCGTATGCATTGCATGATGTGCAAGAGGTGCACAATGCAGACCCGCACGGAGACAGAAGCCTTTCTGAGCGAGTGCTTCGGCGATCTGATCGGCTTTCTGATTCCGGATATTAAAAGAAACAATCGGAACATAATTGATCTCCGGTTTGCGATAGACAATCACATCCGGCATACGGGCGAATCTCCGGCAGAGCTGTTCACAGAGAGCTGATTCTGTTCTATAGAGATTCTGAATGCCTTTTTTCCGGACGAAATCGACTCCGGCTCTGAGAGAAGCGGCACCGATGACATTCAAAGTTCCGGCTTCAAGAGCATCAGGCAGAAAATCCGGCATTTCCGGCAGAGCCGAGAGACTTCCCGAACCGCCCTGCATCAAAGGGGGAATGCTGAATTTTCCGTCCGAGATCAGAAGACCTGTTCCGGTGATTCCGTACAGACCTTTATGACCGGCAGTGCATAGAATATTAATATTATCTGTTTTGAGACTGACCGGAAGAATTCCACATGCCTGTGCTCCGTCAGCGATAAAACAGATATTTTTTTCCTGACAGAGTCTGCCTATCTGCTGATACGGAAGAATCCGACCAGTGACATTGCTTGCAATCGTGCAGACAATCGCTTTTGTATCAGACCGGATGAGTTTTGCAAAATTTTCGAGTATATCAGAATCTGATTCTGTTGCATCGGCAATGCTGTACTTGATTTTTCCGGTCTTGGCAAGGGCATAAACCGGACGGGCAACGGAATTATGCTCCAGATTGCTGATAATCATATGCCCGCCCTGCTTCATGACTCCCTGAATAGCGATATTCAAAGCATGAGTGCAGTTTGCTGTAAAAATAACATTTTCGGGCTGAGCTTCAAAGAACTGAGCGATAGTCTCTCTTGCGGAATAGATTAATTCCGAACCTCTTGCGGCAATAGGATGACTGCCTCTGCCGGAACTGCCATAGCGGACAAGAGCTTTTTCGACAGCGAGTCTGACTTCCGGAGGTTTCGGAAAAGTAGTAGCCGCATTATCAAAATTGATCGTCATGAGCGATCACGCTCATTTCCGAAATATTTGACAGGAATATCAGCTTTCTGGAGAATTTCCTGAATTTCATCAGGTTTTCCGACAATTCTGAGACCGAAGCGACAGCCCTCTCTGGGGCTGGTAAAGCGGACGAGTTCACTTGGATAGCCGTTTGCAGTCAGAATTCTCTGAGCTTTTCGGGCGAGGGTTTCTGATTGCAGAATGGCTGTATTGATCATAGTATCACCCCTTAAGAAGATAATACTATATTATATGATCAGTATTAAGAAAATGTTTCGGTCAGAATCAGAGAACATGAATATCTGTAATAACAGCTCTGAGTGTATGATTTTCCTGAAAGAAGAAATCCATCTGGAGAGTCAGGTCATTCAAATCGCCGTCAGTTGTGAGATCATAATCAATAGAAAAGCCTTTATTATTTTTCCAGAGAAAGACTTCAAATTTATGATATTCGCTTCCGTTCTGATAATGCGGATTAAAATTGCAGGGAACATCATAGTGATCAAAATGCGATAAATCATTAAGTTTCAGATATTCATCAGCGAATTTCTGAAACAGTTCAGGAGAATCGCCCTCTGTGAATTCAGCATATTCAGGAAGATTCTGATAATTGCCGTCTGCCATGCAGTTGACGACAGCTTTCACGACAGGTTCAGCGGATATTTTTGCTTGTGATTCAGTCATTAAGAATTTCCCTCCGGATAGAAAAAGTCATATAATTTCGCCTGCAAGCCCGTACCTCTCTGGAAAGCAGTATAAAATTTTTCATCCAGAAGAGCGACACAATGAGCAGAAATGCCTTCTTCACGGCCTGTAAAGCCAAGACGTTCTTCAGTAGTCGCTTTCACACTGATTCTGGAAATATTGACATGACAGGCATCTGCAATATTCTGACGCATCTGTTCGATATAGGGAGCAAGTTTCGGTTTCTGAGCGATAATAATTGCATCGAGATTGCTGACTTCATAGCCATTATCGCTGATCAGATCAACGACTTTTTTTAATAATTCCAGACTGTCTGCATTTTCATATTTGGGATCAGTATCAGGGAAATGCTTTCCAATATCTCCGAGAGCGAGAGCACCGAGCAGAGCATCTGAAACGGCATGTAACAGGACATCCGCATCGGAATGACCTAATAATCCGAGTGTATGAGGAATTTTGACTCCGCCAATGATCAGATCTCTGTTTTCAACTAATTTATGAACATCATATCCGTGACCGATTCTGACAGAACTCATGATAACAGCACCTCCGCAATTTTAATATCTTCAGGAGTCGTAATTTTAATATTAGTATAATCGCCCTGAGTCATATAGATTTTACCGCCGACAGCTTCGACAAGCTGACAATCATCAGTAAAATCAAGATCATGTTCGAGAGCGAAATCGACAGCTTCAAAATAGAGACGTTTCCGGAATACCTGCGGAGTCTGAGTAATATAGAGCGAAGCCCGTGGAGGAGTATCAATAATCAAACCGCCGTCTGTGACTTTAATCGTATCTTTGACAGGTACACCAAGAGCAGCACCGCCGAAAACTCTTGCATCGTGAATGACTTTCGAGATATGGTCTGTTTTGACAAGAGGTCTTGCACCGTCATGAACGGCGATATATTCAGAATCTTTTGAAACTAGTTTCAGACCCTGCATAACACTTTTCTGACGGGTTTCACCGCCCTCTGTGAGATGGGCTAATTTAGAAATATGCAGATCATCAGCAATTTCCTGAACAAATTCAAAATTTTCCTTTTTAGTGACAATAATAATTTCAGAAATATCAGGACAATTCTGAAACGCTGTCATACAGACTCCGATTACAGCAGTCTGTCCGAGAGGCATCAGAATTTTATTGACTCCGCCCATACGGGAAGCATTTCCAGCACAGACGAGAATTGCAGAAGTATCTGATTTAATAAATTCCGGCATGAAAATTCACCAGCTTTCTGTATTTATATTAATAAGTATACCACAATGAAAGCAGACTTGTCAAGGAGAATTGAAAAAAGCCGCTGACGGAATCAGCAGCTTTTGTTCTGAGCTTGTCAATATTTAATTAAAAATCCGAATCATTATTATCAGAAGGAAGCGGATCATCAAGAGCATCAGAGGCTTTTTCAAGAGCTTTGTTGAGAGAAGCTGTTACATCGTCCACGGTATCAGAGACAGTTTCTTTTACCTGATCAACAATTTCTGCTGCGGCATTGGCAGCATCGGCGAGTGTATCTTCGTTTTCAGGAGGGAGAATTTCTGATTCTTCTGATTCTTCTTCTTCGACATTGCAGTTATAAACATCATTCATAAAATCATCATCATCGAAATCGGAACTGTCGAAACGCATTTTACTTTTCTGACGGCTCTTCTGGAGTACAAGAACGACAGCAGCAGCAGTAGTAAGGGCAGTCGCTGCAATGATTGCAATAATCTTCCATGTTTTCATAAAAATTATCCTCTTTTCTCCGCAGAAAAAAATTACTTCACAAGCTGAACTGCTGCGGACAGTCCTGTTCAAAGTTTTACAGGTATTATTATACCACATCTTTTTGAAAATTTCAATAGTTTTTCTATTTTTTCAGAAAAATTTCACATATTTTTAGTAAGATACATCAAAATTGCGATTGCGGCAGCAGGAGCAGTTTCACAGCGGAGAATTCTGTTTCCGAGCCAAACACGGTATAAACCGGCCTCGGAAGCCTGCTGGGCTTCTTCTTCGGAGATGCCGCCTTCACTGCCGATAAATAAGCCAATATTTGTTTGACCAGCAAACGGAATATCTTCAAAACGGATTCCGCCTTTTTCTTCATAGAGCATAATGCTCAGATTCTGCGACTGCATAGAAGCAAGAGCCTGTTTCCAAGTATGAAGAGAATGAATTTTCGGAATCATGCCTCGGCCGGATTGTTTGGCGGCAGAGACGGCAATTTTCTGTAATCTGTCCTGTTTTTTACGGAATTCGTTCTGATCGGGTCTTGCAATACAGTGTGAAGTCAGAACGGGAACGATTTCAGAAACGCCTAATTCAGTAGCTTTCTGAACGATTTCAGCGAGCTTGTCCTGTTTGGGAACAGCTTGATAGAGTGTCAGATAAATATTCGGTTCAGAAGCACAGGGATGAATTTCAACCGGATGCAGAAAGACTTCAGAATCTGTAATTTTTACAATTTCGCATTGATAATCAATTCCACAGGAGCAGACGATCAGCATTTCTCCGGTGCGCATTCTGAGAGAACGGCCGATATGACGGGCATCTTCTCCGGTAATGACAATCTGATTTTCATCAGCATGTTCAGTAAAGAATCTGGGCATAATTTCACCTCGTATATTTATAAATTACATACAGCAATAATATTTATCATCAATCTGGAATAAATAGAGATATTGATTTTCAGCTCTGCCGTTTCCCTCGCCGTTATTATAAGAAAATTCCCATTCCAGTTCCAGAGACCAAGCATTCTGAATCGTATCAGAAAATTTTTTATCTCCGGAGATATTATCCAGCAGAGAAAGCATAGCCTGTAGGCTTCCTGCTGAGCGGTCAAGAGAGAAATTATTAATCATGATCATCTGGAATTTAAAATCATCAGCAAGCTGACCGATCAGGCCTTCATGCAGAGCACTGACGAGTTCTTCGATATTTTTATAATCATAGACTCGCTGAATCTGATAATCTGTATATAAAGGCAGAGCAACAGAAGAATATAATTCCGCATCGTTATTCTGAATCGCGCCGATATAATCCGCCACAGCACTGACCTGTTCTTCTGAGAGAAAACGCTTGTCCCAAGTGATAGGCACAGCATAAGAAGTTTTATCAGATTTCATAGTAGCACCATAGGGGAGTTCATCTTGTGTAAAATTTGTTTTTTGTTTCTGACTTGCACAGCCTGTGAGCATCAGACAGGATAATAAAATACAAGCTAATTTTTTTATCATAAAAATCATACTCCTGAAAAAAATCAACAGGGCAGACAAGCCCTGCTGATTTTATTTTAATATAAAATATCTGATTTGTCAAGTATTTATATCTGCCCTTCCAGAACAACACGGAGTTTTTTAATAATTTTCTTCTCAAGTCTGGAGATATAAGACTGAGAAATACCGATCATTTCAGCAACTTCTTTCTGCGTGCATTCCCGTTTGCCGTTGAGTCCGAAACGAAGTTCCATAATTTCTTTTTCTCTTGCAGGCAGAGCATCAACAGCCTGATGAAGCATATCCCGTTCGGCTTCCCATTCAATGCCGCGGCTGACAATATCATCATCTGTTCCCAGAACATCGGATAATAATAATTCATTGCCGTCCCAGTCAGTATTGAGAGGTTCATCTATCGAGATTTCGCCTTTGTACTGCACGGCTTTTCTGAGAAACATGAGAATTTCATTTTCAATACAGCGCGAAGCATAAGTTGCAAATTTGATATTTTTATCAGTCTGAAACGTTCCGACAGCTTTAATTAATCCGATTGTGCCGATCGAGATCAGATCTTCCAGACAGATTCCGGAGCTTTCAAATTTCTTAGCAATATAGACAACTAACCGGAGATTATGAACAATCAGTGTTTCTCTTGCCTGCGGATCTCCGGCGGCGAGTTTGGCGAATACAGAAATTTCTTCTTCGCGGGAAAGCGGCGGCGGAAGCGTATCGGTACTGCTGATATAATCCACAGTACAGCCATATAATAATTTTTTCAGAAACAGACGAATCCGGTTCAGAATATTCATGATGAAAAACCTCCTTAGAATCTGATGAGCTTCGGATTGAAAATTGCTTTTCCGTTTTCCTGAGAGCCGATTCCGATCAGAGCATCGACTTTTTTTTCTGTTCCGCATTCGGGAGAAATGATAATTTCATCCGGCTGAAATACTTTGAGTGTTCCGCTTCCGGCGACAGTAAGATAAGGCAGAATATGACTGTGTTCCGGCTGAATATCGCCCAGCAGAGAGCCGTCACAGATAATCACAGGCTTTCCTGTATAAAAATCAGTAAGAGAATTTCCGGTATCGGCAAGACCTATCAGAGAAACAGAATGCTTCCGATACCGGACAGTGATCTGATAGGCGTGATCAGAAATCTGATTTCTGTCATAGAGAAACTGTATCACAGACAGGAGAAAATAAGCAATTACAGTAAAGCCAATCAGATAAGAAAGAGAAATGTTAAAATAAAAACAGCCGTTCTGCTGAACTGTATGAATCTGTGTACACACAGCAAGAGCATACAGTGCGCCTGAAACCAGAAAACTGATGCCGAAAAAAGAAAGACAGTTCCGGAAAATTCTCTTCCTGCCAAAGGCAGAAAGACAGATCAGCAGAGCAATTATAAATTTTATCATACCAGAAAGCAGAAAAGGCAGTTCCGGCAGAAATAAGCATAAAGAACTGAGACTGCCTATGCCGGCCCCTAATAATCCTCTCCAGAAAACAAGTCTGATATGTGTGATTCTAGCTGTTAATGACAGAAGCAGATAATTCATGTATAAATTAAAAATCAGTAAGACATCAAGATAAATAATCTGCATAGGCAGTCCCGTCCTTTGCTGATATTATTATAGCATATCTGTACTGTCGGATTTTGTCAGAAACGGACAGGCAAAAAAATTTTTTCATGTATAAATCAGGAAACGCTGATGCATAATTCCAGTGAAACCAAAATCAGAAAGGATGTTATGCAATGGCCTATCATAAAGTAGTCATCTCTGGAATCAATACTTCGGAACTCAAAGTCATGAGTGAAGAGGAAAAAATGAGATTATTACGGGAGTTCAAAGAAACCGGAGATAAAAAAATCAGAGATAAACTCATCAAAGGCAATCTCCGGCTTGTACTGAGTGTGATTCAGAGATTTGCCGGCCGCGGCGAAGATGTCGATGATTTATTTCAAATCGGTGTCGTAGGCCTGATCAAGGCAATTAATAATTTTGATCTATCCAAAGAAGTCAGATTTTCAACTTACTGTGTGCCTATGATCTCCGGAGAATTAAGAAGATATTTAAGAGATTATAATCAAATCAAAGTTAGCCGTTCTCTCAGAGATTTGGCATATAAAGCAATACAGGCAAGAGAAAGACTCACAAATGAACTGCTCAGAGAACCCACGATTGAAGAAATCGCTGAAGAAATTCATGAAAAGCGTTCAGATATTGTAATTGCCCTTGAGAGTATCAGCGATCCGATTTCGATTTATGAACCTGTATATTCTGATTCCGGCGATACGCTCTATGTCGCTGATCAGTTAAGCGATCAGAGCAGTGATGAAAGCTGGATTGCTCAGTTTTCAATGCGGGATGCTATGAATCATCTGGAACCGCGGGAGAAAAATATATTATATCTCAGATTTTTATGCGGAAAGACACAAGTAGAAGTCGCAAAAGAAATCGGCATCTCACAGGCACAGGTATCAAGACTCGAAAAAAATGCAATCTCCAAAATCAAAGAAGCAATCTGATTAATACGCTAACAGCAGTTGACAATTCTGTAAATCTGTGATAAAATAAAAAAAAATCACAGAAAGAACGGGATAGTATGACCAAAATAGACCTGATTACCGGCATATTAGGCGCAGGCAAAACTACTTTTCTGCATGGCTATGCAAAATATCTGATCAGTCAGGGACAGAGAATTGCAATTCTTGAAAATGATTTCGGCGCAGTCAATATTGATATGATGATGTTACAAGACCTGAAAAGCGATCACTGTCAGTTAGAGATGATTGCAGGGGGCGGAGATAAAGACTGCCATAAAAGACGATTCAAGACACAGCTGATTTCCCTCGGAATGCAGCATTTTGACAGGGTAATTGTCGAGCCGTCCGGAATTTTCGATATGGATGAATTTTTTGATACACTGTATGAACCGCCCCTTGACAGATGGTTTCAGATCGGCAGTGTCCTGACAATTGTAGATTCTGAAATGCAGGAAATATTATCATCACAGATGGAATATTTATTAGCATCAGAATCAGCCTGTGCAGGAAAGCTGATACTAAGCAAGAGAAATCCGGAAGAAACAGAAAATCAGATTACAGAAAGAATTCTAAATCATGTCAACAGGGCACTGACAGGTATTCAGTGCCCCAGACAATTTGCAGAAAAAGATCTGCTTATGAAATCATGGAATGATCTGACAGAACAGGATTTTAATGCCCTGTCTCTTGCCGGCTATCGAAGCGAACGCTATGTAAAACAGTTCGATACAGACCAGACAGCAAGCGAAGTGCATTATTTTATGCATATCGCCATACCTGAAGAACAAATCTCAGAAATACTTGAGAATATTCTGAATAATCCGGAAAACGGAATCATTTTCAGAATCAAGGGAGCTTTGCCGAAATCAGACGGAAAAGCAATAAAAATCAATGCTGTGCATGGAAAAATCGAACTGACACCCGTGCCGAACGCTCAGGCCGTATTGATTATTATAGGCGAAAAAATAAATTATGCTGAAATTGATCACTGTCTCCGGAATTATAATACAAATCCGGCTTATGTTTCAATCTGAAAAAAATTCCCCTTTCGTCAGATTTCTCTGAAAAAAGGGGAAATATTTATCTATTCGCTCTTAGTCGCTGACATACGGCAGAAGAGCAATATGTCTTGCTCTCTTGATAGCAACAGTCAGTTCACGCTGATGGAAAGCACAAGTACCTGTCACACGGCGGGGCAGGATTTTAGAGCGTTCTGTCATGCATTTCTTGAGTTTTGTGATGTCCTTGTAATCAATTCTCTCCACACGGTCAACACAGAACATGCAAACCTTTTTGCGGGGACGCTTGGAAGGACGGGAAGTTCTCTCACGTTCCATAGTTCAAATACAACTCCTTTCTGTAAAAAAATCAGGAATTAAAACAAATCAGAACGGCAATCCGCCATTGCCATTGCCGTTGTCACTGATAATATCTTCAAAATCATTGAAGTCGCTGCCGCCTGCTGCATCATTGCTGCCGAGCTGAACATCTTTCGGCTGACTGGGCTGCTGAGACGGAGCATTGCTGAAATCCGGCTGATTGTTATTGAAATTATTATTCTGGTAGCCGCCGTTATTGTTATAACCATTGTTATTATAGCCACCGTTGTTATAACCATTGTTATTATTATAGTTATTATTGTTATAGCCGCCGTTATTGTTATAACCATTGTTATTATAGCCACCGTTGTTATAACCATTGTTATTATAGTTATTATTGTTATAGCCGCTGCCGTTACTGTTTTTAGGATCAGAAATAGTAAAATAAACACTGTCTGCAATAACCTGATCAGCATAATGCTTTACACCATTGTTGTCAGTGTAATTATTATTCTGAATTTTACCTTCTACAATAATCGGCTTCCCTTGAACAAACCACTTGTTGACAAATTCAGCTGTCTGCCGCCAGCATGTGACATTAAAGAAATCTGCCTGCTTCTCTTCACCCGGCTTTGTATAACCACGGTCTACTGCAATACGAAAACGACACATCGGTAAACCACTCTGAGTCATGCTGAATTCAGGATTTGCTACTAATCTCCCCATTAAAATGACTTTGTTCATTCAAAAAACCTCCCTAGCAGTTTTTCTTACTTGGTTGTTACCAGTGCGCGAAGCACACCATCAGTCAGATTCAGACGGCGATTCAGTTCAGCCGGAAAATCCGGTGCAGATGTGAAAGTATACAGTACATAGTAACCTTCAGCCTCATAATTAATCGGGTATGCCAGCTTGCGCTTGCCCCATTCGTTGACTTCTTCAGTTAAAGAACCGTGTCTTTCGATTACGCCCTTGAATTTCTCAATCAGCTTTCTCATTTCCTCTTCCTCGTTCTTGAGGCTGAAAACGACCATAGCTTCATAAGTTTCGCTTAATTTTGCCATTTCTCACAGCACCTCCTTCTGGATTCCGCCTGCTTCTGAAAAAAACAGGCAAGGATTTTTTTGATAATAAATCGCTGTATTCAGAACAGCTACATCATATTATAGCATAATTTTTGGGGCTTGTCAAGCCTTTTTTTCAAAAAAATCAAGATTCCAGCCGCAGCAGTTTTCCCATATTGTCTTCATCGTGATTCTGCATTAAAAATGCCGAGACGTTTCTGAAATTTTCACGAATATAATTCTGAAAAACGGTCTTGTCTGTTTTGAGTGTCACAGTCATCAGGACGGCTAAGGGGATTTTATAGGCCGGATTTTTCAGCTGCCGGAAGAAAATTTTCCGGCGGGAAAGATCTTTCTCTGTCCAGAAACGAACCAGCAGATTTTCATCTGCATTTTTTTCCTCACTGATTTCAATCCGGACATGACAGCCGTTTCTGTACAGGTGCAGCAGCCGGATATGATCAAATAATCCCGAACTGCCGCATTCTGTTGTATCATGAATTGCCAGCTTTTTTAATTCCGGACAGCAGGAAAATGCATACTCCTGTACTTTTCTGACATGTTCCGGAATATGCATCTGTGTGAGTCCGGCACAGCCCAAGAATGTATTTTTTTTGATTTCTTTCAGATTTGCCGGAATACGGATTTGTTTCAGGCTGACACAGTTCATGAATGCGCCTTCGCCGAGTTCGGTCAGCGATTCCGGCAGCTGAATGCTTTTCAGCTGCCAGCAGTCAGAAAAAGCCCAATTCCCGATTTTCTGGATTCCTGACGGAAGTGCTGTGCTTTTCAGCGAATAACAGCCGGCAAAAGCACGTGTTTCAACTTCTGTAACCTGTTCCGGAACTGTGACAGAATTCAGAGCCGTACAGCGTTCAAACGCACTGATTCCGATTGAATGCAGGGCTTCCGGCATGGCAATTTCTGATAATCCGGTACAGAAATAAAATGCTCTTGCTGGAATTCTGCTGATTATATCCGGAATATGAATTTTTTCCAGATTGACACAGTCTGCAAAAATTTCCTCCGGAATTTCTTTCAGCTGTTCAGGAAGTGTAATTTCCTGTAATGCCGTGCATTTCATGAAAGCACATCGGCCGATTTGTTCCGGACAGCCTGAAAAATGCAGTTTTTTCAGTACTCTGCAATCATAGAATGCATGGTCTTCAATATAATTTACAGATTCCGGAACAGTAAAGGATTTCAAAGACTGATTCCGGAAAAATGCCCATGATTCGATTTTACCCTCCTGCATAACTAATTACCTCTCTGATAAATTCTGATTATGCTGAGTTTTTTAAAACCGGAACAGCAGAAAATACATCAGTACTGTATGTATTGCCAGAGCCAGAAAATTCAGCACCCAGAAATATTTTTTTTTGGTTTTATGATGAAAGACTTCCATTCCGCAGACAGCACCGAATGCCCCTCCGAGAAAGGCTGTCAGGAACAGGATTTTTTCCGGAATTCTCCAGAGCTGTTTCTGAGCCTTTTTCTTATCTGTGCCATATACTACAAAAGCGATTAGATTCATCACAAGATAAAAAATAATAATTACTCTGTATCTGACCATGAAATTCACCATGTTTTATTATAACAGATTCTAAATTATCTGTCAAGAAACACATTGCAGGAAAATTATGATTTTCATCAGAAACTACTTGTTTTTTTCTGCAAAATATGTTAAAATATAAATTAAGATTTTATTTCGATGGGAGTTTTTTTTATGACAGAACAAAACTATACTTTGATTGGCCATCCGCTAGGGCATTCCATGTCGCCTTGGATTCATGAGAGATTATTCAAATTATCCGGAAAAAATGCAGATTATAATTTGACTGATCTCCCTCCGGAAGAGCTGGAATCCAGAATTCCGGAACTTAAAAAATTAAACGGCTTTAATATTACCATTCCATATAAAACAGAAATCATCCCGTATCTTGATCGGCTTGATCAAAGTGCTGAATTATTCCATTCTGTGAACTGTGTCGCAAACGGAACAATCAGCATCGGCTATAATACAGATTGTGACGGCTTTCTGAGAAGCGTTCCAAATCTGGAACATAAAAAAATATTATTGATCGGCTGTGGAGGAGTCGGCCGGATGATGGCCATTGCTTCTGTACTGCGTCATGCTGATCTGACGATCTCCGAACCTGATCAGAATAAAGCACAGGCTCTTGTACAGGAAATCAGAGCCCTCGAAGAAAAAGCTCATCAGATGGCCGCAGGAGTCGGAAAAGTTTCCGATACAGAATATAAAGTCCGTCTTGCTCCGGCTGATTCTCTTGATGAAGCATTTGATCTGATCATGAATGCTTCTCCG
>Ga0326513_10001120_pt1 | contig 21803 bp, 10 predicted proteins | sample 2_2465_0518_D_FD_203654 | JGI IMG/M metagenome (GOLD analysis project Ga0326513, IMG submission 203654) | Bovine rumen microbial communities from UC Davis, California, United States - 2_2465_0518 | ecosystem: Host-associated > Mammals > Digestive system > Stomach > Rumen | place: USA... | reverse complement strand
TGTATTCGAGGCAGAGATCTAGGCGCCTGGATCCAAGCGCCATTTCCCGCGCGATGTGGCCCCCGCCGTTCGCGACGCGCTGGAGGAAGGCGCACATCACCAGGTGCGGCGTCGCCTCCCTGTAGCCATACACCTCCCGGTCCGCGCCGCTGTTCTCGCGCCAGAACCGCTGGAACCCCGCCATCAGCGCGCCCATGTCGAGCGAGCCGTCCGCCTTCAGCCAGAAGGGCTGGCGGTAGTCGTTGTAGAAGCGCTTCTGCTCGGTCGCCGAAAGGTACCTCAGTATGATTTCGGCATACATCGGGTTGCCGGGGACGAGCGCGTGGTTCTCATTCTCGCGCAGGAGTCCGAGGTCGATGGCGTAGCGGTAGTCGTCGTCGAAATCGGAAAAGAAAAAGTCCTTGCCGAGGATGACCGGCTCCACGACGCGCCTCACGCGCGGCTCCTTCAGCCGCTCCATCAGGCTGTCAACGTGCGTCCCGCGCTCGCGCACGAGCGCCTCCTTCGCCTCATCCACCAGCGCCGCCGTCACGGGCTTCGAGTAGTCATCTCCAAGCAAATCGTCAACGCACCTTGCCGCTATGGCGTTCACGAGCCACGGCTGCCCGCGCGTGAGTTCCCATGCGCGCGCCACGGCATCAGGCTCGAATACTTGCCCCGTGTCGGCCGTATGCTGCGCGTAGAGTGCCGCCACCTCTTCCGGCGTGAAGTTCGCAAGGCCAAGACTCTTCGTCTTGACATTGAACGGACTGGCCGTGCCGAGCGACTGCGAGTCGGGACGCACGTGGGCCAGATAGTCGCGCACGTCGCGCATCCCCACGAGCGCCACGGACACTGGAAACGGGAAGTAGGAATCAGGATCGACCGCGCGGGACGACACTATCCCGTCGCGAAGTTGGCGGAGGAAGGTTATCAGCGTGTCGTCCGAAAGGCAGTCCACCTCGTCGAAGAGAACGACAAGCGGCTTGTCCGACGCCACCGCAAGGGAGGAAAGGAAATCCTTGACGTTGAACGCTGAGACAAAAGTTCCGTTTGGAGTCTCTATGATCGGAAGCGCCCTCGCCCAATCGCCAAAGACCCTATGTAGCAGAAGCCCGGAACGCATCGATGAAACGATTACCGGAATCCCATCCTGCGGATTCGGGAACCGCTGCGCCGCCTCAAGCGTGAAATAGACCGCACGCTTCTCGCCCTTTTCGTTGATGGCGCGCACAAGGGCCATGAGCGCCGTGGTCTTCCCCGACTGGCGCGCCGCGTGGATCACGAACGACTGCTTGCGGTCGATGAGCCGCGCCACCTCAGGCAGACGCTCCAGCGCCGGTATCATGTAGTGTTCTCCAGGGACGCACGGCCCCGCTATGTTGAAGTATTTTTCCATGTCGCGCTCTTGTCGTTTGCGGCTTCAATTCTAACATAACGCCGGAGTGAATGCAAAACCGGGCAAGGGCGGCGCGGGGCGGGCGCATCCCCGGGAGAAAAGACACAAGGGCCTTCCTGAATCTGGCGAGTTCTTTTGATGTGTCTAATCTACTTCCCCATCTTCCGGGGCTTCCTCTTCGTCCTCGTCGTCACCGGTTTCGTCATCGGCTTCATCCGTGTCCTCGTCGTCCCCGTCGTCCGGCTCATAGGCGTCGGGGCCGGCGTCCACTTCGTCAGGCTCGTCGCCGTCGTCCTCCACCGTTTCGAACGGGTTGAAGGCCGGGTCGTAGTCAACCAGCTTGTCGAGGGCGCAGGCTATGCGGTCAAGGGCGTCCGCCTCCTCAGGGGATAGGGAATCGGCAAGCGGGCGCATTGTTTCGAGGTAGTCGTTCGCGAACTCCCATGTGCCCTCCTCGATGTTCGGCTCGACCTCCTGGTCGTCGCGCCGGAGCGCATATTCCAGATAGTTTGCCAAATCGCGCGCGGGCAGCGCGGACTCTTCCTGGGTGAGGAAATACACGACCGGCGACTGGGAATCCCATATCTTGCAGTCATCGCCCTCGTCTCCGATTTCGGCCAGCCGGGCGATCTTATCCGCGAACTGCGCCCAGAGGGTGGAGTCGCCGTCCGCCGGAATGGCCGCCAGGGTCTCTTCGCCGAGCCGCCGCGTTTCAGGTTCCAGAAGCTTGAGCAGCCCCTGCGCGCGCACATCGTAGGAGGCCTCGGGCGAAACGAGCATCCCCGCGAGCGCCGCGCCTTCGGAACCATCCGCCGCAAAATCCCTCAGCCACAAATCAAGGGCCGAGCGCCCCCCGCCAAACGTCCCCTTGCTTGCGGAGGCGTAGGCGTAAAGGTCGTCCCTTGAAACGCCCCGCGAGCGGAACATGTCGGCCAGCGTTGCCGCCCCGTCCTCGGTTCCGAAGTCGCGCACCCAGTCGAGCAAAGTCAGGGGGACGCCGAGATCCTCATCCGCCATAAGGACATCGATAGCGCCGTCATCAAGGGCGTCCGCCAGAAACAGCATCACACCGCCCATGGCCCTGTCTTCTGGGCTGCCGGAAGAAAGGAGCGCCGAGCCCTCCGCCGCCAACGCCGACGCATCATGCGACTGCGCGCTGTCCCATATTTTCGACGAGAAGGACTTCTCCGCTGCCATGGCCAGCAATTCTGGGTCGTCCTCGGGGATCGGGGCGGGCGTTGCGACATCCTCGCCGCCATCATCCTCTTCACCGGCTGCTTCTTCCACCTCATCTGACGCTACAGAGCGGGCCCGTCCAGCAAGATCGGGTGCCAGCTCCGGCTTTTCCACATGTCGGACTGGCTCCGCCTTGGGGACGTAAACCGCGCTCGGCCTTGACAGCGGCTTCACGCTTGAAGCATCCACGTCTCCTGAAGGCGAACCCCGTAGGGCCCAAATGGCCACGCCGGCGCAAAGCGCCACCGCGGCCGCCACAGCGGCAAAAGAGATCCATCCAGCCCGGCGCCTGCGACTCCTATCCCTGACAATGTTCATCGTCCGCCTTCATGAACAATTCACTCAAAGGCCACTTACTTCTTCCACACGGCGTAGAGCTTGACGGTCTTGCCCGTGGTGATGAGGTTCTTGACCGCCTGCGCGTTCTTGTATTTCACCTTGCCCGCCTTGGCATTCGCGGCGCTTGTCGCCCAGCCGGCGAACTTTTTCCCCTTCGGCGCAACGAACTTGCACTTCGCCAAGGTGGTCGCCTTGCCGTATTTCAGCGTCTGGACGACAGTCACGCCCCTGCCGCCGTTCGCGTAGAATGCGACCTTGTATTTCGGCTTGGCCCAGACCACGTAGAGGGTCGTCGTCTTGCCGTCCACGCGAAGGTTCTTGACCTTCTGCGCGTTTGCGTAGGCGATTACGCCCTTCTTGGCATTGGCTTTGCTCGTCGCCCAGCCCGCGAAGACGTAGCCCTTCCGCGTGAAGGCGTTCTTGCGCAGCTTCGCCGCCTTCCCGTAGGCCAGCGCCTGCGTCGCCATCTTCTTGCCCTTCGGCAGCTTCCCGCCGTTGGCGTTGAACTTGACCTTATACGGCAAAACCTGCCCGCCGGCGCATTCGGGTTTTATTACACGCCCGATGAAGAGGACAATGCCGCTGCGCGTTTCACGAATCAGGAAGAGAAACGGCCGGTTGGCCACAAAAGCGCGAGGCTGTGGCGTTGGCGCGCAGGACGCGCGGGCGAACGCAGCCGTGGCAGCCGCAGCTTCGGTGCCTTCCTCGTCAACGGTGACGTTGGCCTTCTGGATCGCCGCTGATAGGTAAATCTGGGGCGCAATGCCGGAAAAGTCGGCATCGGAGGCTGAAAACGCGGCGGCCATGCCCATCGACGAAAGCATGGGTTCGAGATCGTGCGTGGAGTCGAAATTGAACTTCGGAAGCTTGATGGAGACGGTCCCGCTCCACGGGGACGAATCCAGCAGGTCAAGGAACGCGGTGCCAAGCTGCGACTCCACATCCGCAAGGGTGTTGGATGGGGACGGCAGGATGACCAGCATCTCCACGGCCCGGCCGCGGTATGGCAACCGCAAAGCGGCGCATTCCGGCGTATCAAGAATCTCGGCGTCCCGCGTGTCGCGCATAAAAGGAACACGGACGGCGCCGGACGGCGCGCGAAATGTTCCCGAATCCGTCATTGCGGCATCGAATGGCGTTTTCCATTTTGCCTTGAGATATATCGTATCCACGGCCACCATGCGCAACAACGGGTCGTCAAGTGAAGCCGGTGCGAGCAAATTCGGGATGCGCCCGTGCGTCTTTTCCGCAACGAAGCCGTTGATTGCCCTGCGTCCGGTTTCCCCCATCGGGGTGGTACGGGCCTCTGCACAAAAGGCGTCGCGCACGATGTCGAGGAAGTCCTTTTGTGGGGCAAAACCTGGAGCAAGCCAAAGGGAGTCCGAGAGTTCCAGCGCGACGTCCTTCCCCGCGGCGGCGGTGATGGCGGAACGGGCCTTGCGAAACGTTTCGGCCGTTTCGTCCGGAGAGTAATCACCTGTGCCAAGCCGAAGAGTGGCGGCGATTTCCCGCGCGGTGTCCCCGCGCGCGCCAGTCTGGAGCATTCCAAAGAGCGAAGCCACCCCCCAGGGGGAGAGAATGACGTTGGAATCCGCGCCCGCCGAGGCGGCGGCATTGCGATAGAGGTCGGCGGCGAAGTCGGCCTGCCGCCACGGCGCGGGACTGACGTTCCCGATCCCTGTGTCGGCCAACGCGCTTGCGGCGAAAACAAGGGCAAGCGCAAAAAAAGGTAAAGAGGTTTTGACTCGCTTCATCATCATTGGTGGCATCCGTGCAAACAGGTCAAGGACTCACAGGCCGACGACGTGCAGCGTCTTGCCGTCGAAGGCTACGTCGTAGTTGTAAAGCTTTTCGTCCCAAGTCTTGTCGGACTTGGTGTCGAAGACGGCCATCCAGCCCTCGGTGACGCCAAGGGTGTCGAGGTATCCAGCGAGCTGCGCGTAGGAGTCCGGGTCCCTGAAGTTGTCCGCCGTCTTGACCTCGACGGCGTAGCGCCCGCCGTTGTATTCGAGGCAGAGATCTAGGCGCCTGGATCCAAGCGCCATTTCCCGCGCGATGTGGCCCCCGCCGTTCGCGACGCGCTGGAGGAAGGCGCACATCACCAGGTGCGGCGTCGCCTCCCTGTAGCCGTAGACCTCGCGGTCCGCGCCGCTGTTCTCGCGCCAGAACCGCTGGAAACCCGCCATCAGCGCGCCCATGTCGAGCGAGCCGTCCGCCTTCAGCCAGAAGGGCTGGCGGTAGTCGTTGTAGAAGCGCTTCTGCTCGGTCGCCGAAAGATACCTCAGTATGATTTCGGCATACATCGGGTTGCCGGGGACGAGCGCGTGGTTCTCGTTCTCGCGCAGGAGTCCGAGGTCGATCGCGTAGCGGTAGTCGTCGTCGAAATCGGAAAAGAAAAAGTCCTTGCCAAGGATGACCGGCTCGACGACGCGCCTCACGCGCGGCTCCTTCAGCCGCTCCATCAGGCTGTCCACGTGGGTCCCGCGCTCGCGCACGAGCGCCTCCTTCGCCTCCTCGACCAGCGCCGCCGTCACGGGCCTGGAGTAGTCGAACTTCAGAAGTTTCTCGACGCACTGCCGCGCGATGGCGTTCACGAGCCACGGCTGCCCGCGCGTGAGCCCCCATGCGCGAGCCACGGCGTCCGCCTCAAACACCTGCCCCGTCTCCGCCGTGTGCTGCGCGTAGAGCGAAGACACCTCCTCCGGCGTGAAATTTGCAAGGCCAAGGCTCTCGGTCTTCACGTTGAACGGGCTCGCCGTGCCGAGCGACTGCGAGTCGGGACGCACGTGGGCAAGGTAGTCGCGCACGTCGCGCATCCCAACCAGCGCCACGGACACGGGAAACGGGAAGTAGGAATCAGGGTCGACCGCGCGGGACGACACGATGCCGTCGCGAAGTTGGCGGAGGAAGGTTATCAGCGTGTCGTCCGAAAGGCAGTCCACCTCGTCGAAGAGAACGACAAGCGGACGGTCCGACGCCACCGCAAGGGAGGAAAGGAAATCCTTGACATTGAACGCTGAGACAAAAGTTCCGTTTGGAGTCTCAATGATCGGAAGCGCCTTCGCCCAATCGCCGAAGACCCTATGTAGCAGAAGCCCGGAACGCATCGATGAAACGATTACCGGAATCCCATCCTGCGGATTCGGGAACCTCTGCGCCGCCTCAAGTGTGAAATAGACCGCCCGCTTCTCGCCCTTTTCGTTGATGGCGCGCACAAGGGCCATGAGCGCCGTGGTCTTCCCCGACTGGCGCGCCGCGTGGATCACGAACGACTGCTCGCGGTCGATGAGCCGCGCAACCTCCGGCAGGCGCTCCAGCGCCGGTATCATGTAGTGCTTGCCAGGGACGCACGGCCCCGCTATGTTGAAATATCGCTCCATGCACTATATTCTACCATATCCGCCACTGCTATTTCCAGACGGCGTAGAGCTTGACGGTCCTGCCGGTGGCGACGAGGTTCTTGACGGCCGACTTGTTCCTGTATTTCACCTTGCCTGACTTGGCTTGTAGTTTCCTTCCGAGCTCCCCAGGATGTAAGGGATCGTTGATTTCCAGAAAATCGGCCCCTGGACCCGAGTCTCTATCCTCTGGCAAGACGTTTCCTTCCACGCACAAAATCTAGCACCCCGCCGAGGGCTTGCGCCATTCGGTAGAATCGAGAAGCGTGAATCGCATCAAGTTCTTTCCTGCACTTGCCAAGATTTTTTCTTAGTTTTTCAATTGTCGCATCGCGTTTGGCGATATTTTCCTTTTGTCTTTCGATAAAACCGCGTTTCTTGGCAATTGTGGCGTCGCGTTTCGCCAGCTTCTCCTTGGCCTCTGCGAGCCAGGCATCGCGCTTTGCCACCTTTGCATCGCGTTCTGCGATTATTTCGTCCTTCCTTGCCATATTGGCAGTTAGAGAGATGTCTTTCCGCCTGACAAACCTCGATATAACTGCCTGCATGTCGGCTCCTGCCATGGTGAGGTCATAAGCTTCGCGATACATACCCAAATCAACCATTTCAGGATCGATTCCAACGAAGCTAAGTGCCTCTAATCCTCCATCCCGTATTGCTTCATATGTTTTCAAAGCCGATTCGCCGTTTTTCCGAAGAAGAAGCACATTAAAACAGGCCTTGACAGCTACTATGAAAAATTTCGTTTTCGTATTCTTATCGGCACCTGTTTTTTCGAGGACGTCCTTTACTTGCATCAGAGCTTCGAGGAATCCCGTAGGATGCCTGTCAGCCAAGCCGATTTGACTCGTCGAGAGTCCTGAGCGATAGTAGTAGTAGGACTTCTCAAGATACGTTGTGCTTCGGGCAAGCGCCATGGCGGAAAAAACGAAGAAGGCATCATCCACCCCAGGCGTATTGTGGAATTCGAGACCGTTTTCCACTACGAATTTTCGTCGGAAGAGCTTGTCCCATGCGGCAAAACAAGCGTGCGGCAGGAAAACTAGCCCATCTTCGCGTTTCACAGGTTGGGCGGCTTTCAAAAACGTCTTTGGAATACGATGCTCGATGATGCGATAGTCAACATCGGTGTAGCAGAGGAAGCATTGGGCCACCACCATATCGCTATCATGGGCTTCGCCGGCGGCAACCATTCCTTCAAGCATGTCCGGGCGGCAGAAGTCGTCGGAATCGGCGAAAAAAAGCCATTCGCCCTTGGCCGCCGCCGCGCCTCTGTTCCGGGCCGCCGCCGCGCCGGAGTTAGTCTGCGTCAATAGACGGAAACGAGGGTCGCGCTCGGCGAAAGCCCTGCAAATCGCGGGCGAATTGTCCGTCGAGCCGTCATCCACGCAAATCACCTCGAAATCCGTCAACGTCTGCGCTTCAAAGGAAAGAAGCGCCTCCTCAAGATATTCTGCGGCATTGTAGATAGGCATCACCACCGTCACGCGGATGCTGCCGCCGCCGCTTTCGGCACCCGCCTCGGGCGGCGGCTCTACGCCAAATGCCCGTCTCCACAAAGGCACACGGTCTTCTCCGGCATTTCTCCACCAGACGTCGGAATATGGAGTCTCAGGCTTGTTCCATGGCTTTGACGCACCCCCCGCATAATGGATGATGCGTGGAGACGCCTCGCGCAGAATCTTCCGCTGGCGTCTCATGCCTTCGGGGAATGTCTGGATGTTCCAGGTTGGATCAATGAGTTTTATCCGTCCCTTGCAGGCGATGTTGAATGCGTCTTGATCCACGAGCCATTTCGATTCGCACGCGAGGTTGACCATTGTCCCGAGCATCGCGGCCTTCCGGAATTCCGCGAGATTCATCAGCAGGACGCCGCAGTTTATATATCGGGTATAATCTTCGTTTCCCTTCGCACGAAGCCATTCCGCATATTCGGGTTGATGCCAGGTATTTCTAGGCATGCCGCAGTCTTCCACTCCGCCAATGAGATTGTCGCCGATGTCGATTGCATAAAGTTCGGCGATGTCACTCTGCACGGCAATGTCCACATCCAGATACACGATCTTTTCGTATTGAACGAGAATCTCCGGCAAGAGCAGCCGATACAATGACGCACAAGTGAGATACCCCGTTTGCGTAAAATTCTCAAACACATGGGAATGCTCTGTCCTTGGGATATCGATGAACCGGACGGAGAACCTAGACCCGATCTTGCGGCTCGCCCAATCGATTAGCGAACTGGTCTTGTCCTCTGATATCCCGCAATGCAGCACCATCAGGTCGATTTTGCCTTTCGACGATGCTGCGATGGAGGAGATGAGCACCTTCGTGTATGGCAGATAGTTCTCATCGGTGGAAATGGCGATGGGGGTGCTCGGCCCAGCGAATGGGGGCGTTATGTCGGGTCTTGCGAGATCTATCATGGTCATTCCTTTGTCAATCATATAATATGATACCAAAAAACGGACTGAAGCGATAAAAGGCGGACACAGGCGCACAGCGCCACCTTATGCCAGGGAAAGGTTCGTCTCCAATTTGTGCGGGCGGGATGTCATTCGGCATCCCGAAAGGTTCGCTACTCCATTACACGCACAACCGTATTGCGGAATTTGACTTTCAGGCAAGTATGTGATAGTCTCTTTCCCGTCCATGTGAGATTCCACCTTCGCTCACATTATCTCACATGAACTCTTTTTTTTCATCTCACGCATACAATTTGGCGAAGAACCCGCTTCCCTGGCATGAAAAACATTTCACAAGCGCAGTCGGACATAAACAACATCCACTCGTCTCCACTGGTTTCCATAATTGTGCCGGTTCACAATGCGGAGCGGTTCCTGGATGCGGCATTTGACAGCATTTGTTCTCAATCTTATGGCAATCTAGACATCGTTGCCGTTGATGACGGCTCGACCGATTCTTCAGCATCGAAGCTTGAGAGTCGCAAGCAAAAAGACCCCAGGATACGAGTATTCAAGTCGGCGAATCGCGGTGCCGGAGCGGCCAGAAACATGGGCCTCCGTGAAGCCAAAGGCGAATATGTCATCTTCCTTGATGCGGACGACCTCTTTGACTCGGAAATGATTTCCAAAAGCATTGAAAAAATCCTGGAAACAGGGGCCGACATCGTCGCCTTCAAATTTTGCAGACTATCTCCGGATGGGAATTGCTCAAAACCGCTTGGCTTAAATACAGGATACCTCACGCCTCAAACGGACGTTTTTTCGTGGCATGATTGCCCGGACAGAATTTTAAGCATAGTAAACCCGACTCCCTGGAACAAGCTGTATCGACGCGCCTTCTTAGTGGAAAACGATCTGCGCTACGAAGAAATATCGTCCACCAACGACATAACTTTCGCCGCAGTTTCGGTGGCCATGGCGTCAAATATTGCCTTGATGCCCGACTCATTCGTCACATATCGCATCGGCGAAAGCGACTCGATTACTTCCACCAAGTCGAAGAATCTCAGGAATGTGATTGTCGCCATTGAGAGTACCATCCGTCAAATCAAGAGTCTCTCATACTATGGTGAGATTCGCAAATCTCTGCAATGCTTCGTCTTTGACAACTGTTATTTCAGCCTGACACACTATGTGGCGGATTTAAGCAGTAAAGAAGCGGTTGATTTTTATGGTGCAATCCAAAATATCTTCACCGGCGAGGATTTCGATGATGTCAGTCCTGAAACTTTTAGGAATGATGCCTCGTATTGCGCGTTTATGGCCATTCGGAACAATGATGCCGAAGAATATGCGAAACGGTTAACTCTTCCTGTCGTAGCATCCTTGACTTCCTGGCCGGGCAGGATTTGCAGCGTTGCCCAATCCATCAAAACGCTACTTGCGCAGACGAGAAAACCTGACAGGATAATAATATGGCTCGCAAAGGGGCAATTTCCCGATCGTGAAGCAAGCCTGCCGGAAGACCTAATGGAAATCGTCAAGGCGGGAGATGTTGAATTGCGCTGGTGCGATAGCGATCTCAAGCCGCACAAAAAGTATTTTTACGCTTTGCAGGAATTCCCAAATTCAATCGTCGTTACATTCGATGACGACCTCCTTTATCCCAGATATCTAGTGGAGCGGCTGATCCAATCATATATGGCGTTTCCATATGCGATATCTACGGCCAGGGCCAATCTCATGACAATGCGTCCCTCTGGAGAACCGCATTCTTACGAATTTTGGATTAAGTCGCAGAATGCCTTGATACTTCAACCCTCTCTGTTGCTGCTGGCGGGGACTGGCAGCGGAACGCTGTTCCCACCTGGTCTTTTGCCTAAAGAGGCCTTCAATGAGGAGATGATAAAGAAAACTAGTCTCTACGTCGATGATTTATGGCTTAAGGGTTTTGAGTTGCTGGCGGGCATTCCGGTCGTTCAAATCTCAAGGGCCATGCGGCTAGTCTATGTCCCAGGATCGCAAGAAGTCGCCCTGTTCAAGTCGAATGTGAAAGAAGGTGGAAATGATATTCAGTTCGCCAATTTCTGGAAATGGGTCGAAACGACAAGAGGCGAAGAGAACATGCTAAAAAGGTGCCTTTCGAACGATTCCTTTTATCAATCAATGGTTGTATCCGAAGCGACACTTAGTCTTTTAGAGCAAAACCGCCAGCTTTCCATTCGGCAGGAAGTTGAATATTGGAAAAATAGCGCCAGAAAATACCGGTCAAGGTGTGTGAAGCAGGAAAAGTGGATATTGGAATCCCAGACGCTTCGATACTGCTTGAAGACAGCCCTCCGCATTATTGTTGGTGCCTTGGCAGACATCGCCGGACTCCGCAGAAAACAAAGCAAGGACGATCTTTAACCACCAAAATCGGCGATATCGTTCGTCGAGCATCAAAGCGAATCAGGTTTTCGAGGCAGCCAGGTCAGCGCAAATCCCAGGCGGCACGAAAACGACCCGCGCAGGGGACGCACGGCCCCGCTATGTTGAAGTATTTTTCCATGTCGCCCCCTTTGTCGTTTGCGGCTTCAATTCTAGCATAACGCCGGAATGAATGCAAAACCTGACAGGGACGGCGCGGGGCTGGCGAACACCGCTATTCAGGCAGGAAACGGATTAGCGCGCCGAATGCGGTGCGCGGGAAGAAGGTGCCGCCTGGCTGGAGCGTGAACGGCGGTCCTTCGGCGCAGCGGACATCGGGATGCTGGCTGCCGTCCTCCGGGCGCATCCACAGCTTCGCGGAGACCACGCCGCTGTCGTGCGAGACAATGCCAAGGCGCGAACCGCCGGCAAGGCGCCACCAGCCTTCGACCGGCCCATTCCAGAGATTCGGAACGGCCGTTGGCGGCGATGCGCGCGGGGCCTTCTCTACGGCAAATGGCCTAAGGAACAGGTATTCGACTCGAATCGGCGAAGCGCCGGTGTTTTCCAGCGAGACAATCTCGGCGAGGATGTCGGCGGAGCCGGGGGCGATGGATAGGCGGTCGGTGATGGCGAAGGCCGTGGACGCGGCCGCCGAAGCGCCGGCCGCCTGCTCTTTGCCGCCAGCGGCGCGAATGGTGACGGTGCCAACCCCGGTGGCGGCGTCTTGGCCATAGGAGACATCGGTGACGCGGGAAACCTCGGTCCACTGCGTGACGCCGTCCCGATTCCATTGCAGAAGCGCGCCCCAGCGGCCGACTGGGGCACCGCCGTATGCGATTTCGTCGGCCATGCGAGCGCCCCCGACGCGCCCGGAAATACGCACGAGGCCGTTGGAGAGCGTCCAGGAGCCGTCGGCTTCCTGTCGGAAGCCGACGCTTCCCGGAGCTGCCGCTTCAGGCTTGGAACAAGCCGCGCGGGCGGCGGCGAAGAAGCGCTCGCGCTCGGAGCGACCAGACGGGGCATCCCGGCGGGTCGAAGCGAGCGCCGACACCGGCGGCTCGCCCGGAGGGCTCGCCCCGCCATTTGCGCGGTTCGCGGCACCGGCGCGGATGAGGGGAGCCTCGGCGTGGACGCGGGCGAACATCTCGGTGAGTTCGGCGTATGGTTCGTCATTGACGTTGACGAGGCCGTAGTTGCTGTTTTCGTGGAAGTGCTTGTTGAAGCCGAGGGCGGGGTCGTCCTGCCACATGAAGAAGTCGTCGCCGACAAGGAACGGAAGCGGCATGACGGTCCGCAACAGCATTTCGGACGCCTGCGCGCGCTCGACCTGGGTGTGGAAGCGCTGGCCCGCGCCGTAGGTGCAGGGCAGGCCGGAGTCGAGCGCCGGGAAGCTCCATTCCGTGAGGAGCAGCGGCTTGCCGCCGGTCTTTTCGTGGAAGTCGCGGAAGGCGGCGGCGAGAGGGATGCCGCCGCGTTTTTGCAGGACGATGCCGGTGTCGAGGTCGGCCCAGGGGTAGACGTTCACGGAAACGACGTCGCAATGGCGGCCGCAAGCGGCGAGGATTTCGGGCGCGAAGTCCATGCCGGCGAAGCGGCTCCCGAGAATGAGATGGTCGGGGTCTGCCTTGCGGATGGCGGCGCAGAGCGTGGAGAAGTAGCGTTCGGCAACCAGGGCCACGAAGGCGCGCTTGACTACCGACGTGGGTTCCGTCCCCGAACCCACGTCGCGGGCCGCCCGGAGGTCGGCTCCGGCCTCGTCGCCGCGCTCCTCCACGAAGCGTTCCAGCGCCTGGCGGGCGCTGTGTTCCGGCGGTAGGGTGCGCACGAGGTCGAAGAGGCCGGTTGCTGAGTCGCCGAGGCCCCACCAGCGCAGTTCGTTGTCGAGGAAGTAGCCGACAAGCCACGGGTCGCCGACGTTGGGCGCGCAGCGCTTGCGGGCGAGTTCGTCGCAGGTCTTCTCGAAGTCGGGGTGGAAGACGTTCGGGAAGGCGGTGCCGGGGGCGTTGCGGTAAGGGGAAATCCAGCGGTCAGGATCGTCGCCAGTGCAGAGATGCGTGGAAAAATAGAGGGAATCGGCGCCGTTCGCGTGGGCGAGCGAGCGGTAGCGCATCTGCGGGCCGGTGCCGACGGCGAGGAAGTTGAAGCCCCACGCGGAAAGCCGCGCGGCCGTGGCTTCGGCCCAGTCGTCGCGCGAGGCGTATTTCTCCCTGACGGTCTTCCCGTATGGGGCGTAGCCGAGCGCCTCGCAGAACATCCCCTGCGGCATGCACCAGTCGACGCCGGCGAGATAGACGCCGCGCCCGACGGGATCGACCATCCAGTCGCGCCCGTCGATTATCTCCATGTGAAAGAAGCCCGTCGCTGCGCCGAGCACACCGGTCTCCGGCCCGACGGGCCGGTAGTCCGGCGCGGCTAATGCGAGCAGCGCCGCCGAGAGGAGCAGGAAACAGAGTGGCGTGCGACACATGGCCTATGCGCGGACACCTTGCAATGACTACCGCACGACCATCACGAACGGCTTCTGGACGCGCCATTCGAGCTTGACGAGCGCGGGCGAGGTGCCGTCCGTGTAGGTATAGGTGTCTCCTTCCGTGAAGGTGTCCTGCACCTGCCAGCCGCCGTTGCCGTCGGGAACGGAGAGGCGGTAGCCGAGACCGGCGGGGCCGGTGGCGGTGAAGGTGTGCGACCCCTCGACGAAATACGCCTCGTCGGCTGCGGGCATCGCCGTGATGCCGGAGCCCTCCTCGACCTCGACGACGACGTTCGTCACGCCCAGCGCGCCGAAGTAGCGCACGGCATCGACGTTGCGGTTGCGCTTCAGCTCCCACTCCTCGAGCGCGCGGTCGTAGTAGCGGATGGAGTGGAGGGTGCCGTGGAAGCCCTGGAAGTGCTTGATTGCACGACCGGTCTGCGGGTTGTATTGACCCCCAATCGCGAACCAGTTGCTGGTGCGGGAAGTGGACAAGGCACCGGCCTTGTAGCCGTTCCCGGAAGTCGGCCACTTGACACCCTCAAATACGCGCACTGCGGCGGAATCCGCCACGACGTTTGCAAAGCGCGGATTCGGATTGGAGAAACTGGGTCTGATGTCGGTCGAGCCGTAGCGGGCGGAGTCGGTCATGAGAACGGAGTCGGCGGGAATACCGATGTTCGCATCGGCCGTCGAACGGATGGAGATCGACCCGCCCTGCCAATCGCCCTGCGCCAAATCGTTGCGGGGGAAGAAGAGATAGGAGATTCCGCCGTTGCTTTCGGCCTGATCCGCCGTGGAAGCGGTCATCGCGAACTGGAACGTGCATTCGGGATGGAGAACGAACTTATGGTCGCCGGAGTCGTTCCATTTCATCATGCATTCATATCCGTCGAAGACGAACCCGTTTGCGCTCCATTCTCCGGCATGGGTGGAGTAGTAGATGGAACGGGCGGCATCATAGGAGCCATCATTGTCGTCGTCCCTATATTCCACCCTGACGAGCGGCCAATCCTCGTAGCCCTCGGCGAGATTCTGCCAGTAAAGGCTTGCGTCGCCATGGGGCTTGCCGAAGCCGTCGTTGAGGATGCCGTCGTAGTGCAGGACGAGACCGTCGGTCACGATGTCGTCGATGGAGTAGTCAGCGGCGGTGAATGCCCCGCCGACAGGCTGCCACTTCCACGAGATGCGGACGAGCTCCGAGGATGCGACGGCGACCGAGGCGCCGTTCGCGCCGACGGCGACCGCCTCGGCCGCGCCCCAGGCGCCGGCGGTGGCGTCCCAGGTCTCCTTCTTGGCGGAGAGGAGCGCGTAGGCGTGGCCGTCCAGATTGGTGGTGGCCGGGGCGGTGAATGTGTGGCCGCCCGCATCGACCGCGTAGCAGCCGACAGGTTCGGGGCCTGAGACGAGGCGCAGGTTCGAGCGGATCACGGCATTCGTCGCGGGAATCGGCAGCTGCGTCCCGAAGAAGCGCTTCTCGTCAACCACGCGGTTCCACGCCAGCTCCTCCTCCGTTAGGGCGCGCGAGTAGAGGCGGTAGGAGTGCAGCGTCCCGGTGAAGCCCTGAAGATCTTTTCTTGTTGTTGTTCCCCTGTCGCCACGGCCGCCAATGGCAATCCAATTGTTGTTGCGCGCGACAACGGACGAGGCAGCCTTGTATTCCGTTCCAGAACTGGGAATCGTTGTCCCCGCAAAGCAATAGAGCGCTGTGGAATCGGCGAGAACCGTCGCATATCTTGGGGTGGCGTTCACGAAATATGGACGGTAGTTTGGACTTCCAGTCCGCTCGTCGTCCCGTGCGAAGACCGCATTTGCGGCAGTGATCGTGCCGTTTGCCGTCGAACGCAGGCCCACAAGACCCCACCCCTTACCCACATAATCTGAATGGGGAATAAAGAGGTAGCCGGTCGCATCCAGGTTTGTATCCGCGTCGTATGCCGTCGTTTCCGCCGTCATGGCGAACTGCATCGTGTACTCGGCGGGGATGACCACCGCGTCGGCGCCGGAGTGGTTGTTCCACTTCATGAAGCAAACGCGACCATTGAATACGAAACCGTTCGAGCCATTCCATTGACCCTGTGTGGTGTCTCCGCGTGTGCGCGTAATCGAGAAATCGCTGGAACCCGTGTAGCTCACCCAGTCCATCGCCATGTCGTAGGTGGTAGCCGTGAGGTTCTTCCACTGGGCGGCGGAGGTGCTGTGTGGCTGGCCGAGGCCGGCGTTGCGGATGCCGTCGTAGTTGAGCGCGAGGCCGTTGGTGACGTAGGAGTCGGCGTCGTATGCCTTGAAGTCCGGGTTGTCCCAGTATTTCACTCCGCCGAAGGCCACCGTCGCGGCTGCTGCGATGGTGAAGTGGAGCGCGATGCGCATTGTTCTTGTATTCATGGTTGTTTCTCCAATTGAAAATCCTGGCCAGATAGTAGACATCCCCGCCTGGCGCCAACAATGATACCACAGGCCACACGCCATGAGTGGCGGAATTGCGAAAAATCTTTTTCAGCCCCGGCTTCGCATGCGGTATTCGCGCATGGACATCTTGAAGCGGGCGCGGAAGAGGTCGCGCAGGGCGCGGCCGGAGCCGAAGCCGCAGAAGTCGGCTATGGCCTCTATGGAGGTGTCGGTGCGGGAAAGCAGCATGCAGACCTTCTCCAGCTGGACGGACTGGATTTCATCAAGGACGCTGTGTCCCATCGCCTCGCGGAAGCGCTGCTCGAAGTGGCGGCGGGAACCGGGCATCCGGGCGACGAGTTTCGCAGGCGTGAGGCCGTCGCACGCCTCGCGCCGGATGATTTCCACGGCATCCAGGATATAAGGCTCCCGCCGCCCGAACCCGCGCGTCGATTCGCGCCGTACCACCATCATCGGGCCGAAGATCTCCTCCGCGCCGGGGCCGGCGCGGCCGGACATCAGGCGTTCGAGAAGCGCGGCCGACCGCCACCCGGCGCGTTCATAATCCACCTGGACCGTCGAAATCGAAGACAGGGCTGGATACACGGACTTGTTGTCGACGCCGACCAATGTCATGTCCTGCGGGATTCGCAGGCCGGCGGCGCGGGCGGCGACGGAGACATCCACGGCGATCTGGTCGTTCACCGCCATCACGGCGGCATGGCGCGGCAAGGCGGCCAGCCAGGCGGCAAGGCGAACCGAGCGAGCCCCGTGGTCGGCGCGGTCCGCCGGCACGTGGCGGAAGACGCGGAACGGCTTCCCGGCCGCGCCGGCCTGTTCGCGGAAGGCCCGCTGGCGGGCGCGTTCCCATGGCGTGGCGTAATAGTAGCCGACAAAGGCGTATGCGGCGGGGCGACTGGCTGACAGTTCGCGCATCGCGGCGCGGACGATGGCCCCGTCGTCGGGCGCGACACGCGCGGCCCTGGGGCCATAGAGCGACACATACGCGTCGAGATAGACGACCGGCACGGCGCCGAAGAGGCGAGGCGGCAGGTCCCGCCGGCCAATGGTGCATTCGACGACGCAGCCCACGGGCCTATGCGCCGACAGGAGGGCCTTCAGTTTGTCGGGGCGCGAATCGCGTTCCGGAATGGGCACGGCCTCCCAGCCGCGCGCGGCGGCGTAGCGGCCTATTCCGGACAGTTTCTTCTCCTGGACGAACTCCCCTGGCACCATGTCGAGGTAGAGGATGCGAGGACGTGACATGGGCGTCCTTGGCTTCCTACTTCCCGACAATCGTTTCCAGGAAGTCAACGATGCGTTCGGCGGCGTGCCCGTCGTCGATGCACCCCTTTCTGGCGATGAAGGAATCGCAGTCCGCCAGATATTTCCTTTCGTCGAACTCGCGTATTGTGCGGAGCAGCCCGTCCCCGTCGGTGGACAGCGGGAATGGCATTTTGTCGAGCGGGTCGTAGAAGCCGCGCTCCACGTCCCCGTAGTGCGCCATGTCGGTCGCATAGAGGAAGCCGGGGCGGCGGGTGTGGATATATTCGCAGATCCAGCTGGAGTAGTCCGTGATGCCGGCGTCGGCGCAGAACATGAGCTCGTGGATGTCCGGATAATTCGTCGCGGAGATGACGCCGGGGGGGAACGTGAGATGGGCCGTCCGCTTCTTGGTCCGGAAGTGGAATCGCGTGAGAATGGTCCACGTGCCGCCGAACCGGTCTGCAAGGGCCTTCTGGATTTCCCCGTATGGCAGGTCGTAGGGCCTCAGGTCGCCGTCGTCGCGGAAGGTCGGGGCGTAGAGGCAGATGCGGTTCCCCTCCGGGATTTCCAGCGCCGCGCGGACCTTGGCCTGGATTTTCGCGGCAAAGGCCGGATCCTTGTTGAAGAACATGTCGTTGCGGGCATGGCCAAACCGTTTTACGGGCGTTTTGGCGAAATACGTCTCCTTGTAGTACATCTCCTCGAACTCGCTGTTCGAGACAATCAGGTCGGTGGCCCGGCCGATGCGGCGTCCCGCCTGGTTGTACTGTGAGCCCTTGCCGCCGTCGTCCTTCGGGAAGCGCTTGATGCCGAGCGAGCCGTGCCAGGTGTTCATGACGAACTGGCCGCGCTTCTTCGGGTAGTTGGCGCTTATGAACGAAGAGCCGTTGTCCACAATCACGCGGGCCCCGTAGAGGTGCCGGTAGAAGTCGCCCGAGTAGCGCTCGGTGAGTTCCACGCCGTTGGGGTACATGCCGGGGGCAAGGCTGTTTTTCCGGAAGCCGGAATGCGCGCCCCAGTAGACCCAGACGAGTTCCCATGGCAACTTTCGCCGCAGTATTTCCTCGCAGATGTATTTCGGGTTGCACTCGTAAGCCCCGCTGAAGTTCGTAAATACGACCTTGTTCGGACGGACCTTGGTAAAATGGCGAAGGACGCGGACGGAAAGCGAAGCCAGGACGTTGTCCGCGACATCGATCAGGCTCTTGAAGAAGCGGCGCTCCACGAGAGCGTCGGACATCAGACGAAACACCATTGCGCGATACCTCTAGAACTCAGCGAAGGCCCATTTGACCGAGCAGGCACCGCTCTTCTTGCGCGTCACCTTGCATGTCACAAGCCTGTAGTATCCGGCCGACGGGATGCAGACCGGGATTTTCGCCGCATATACGACCGAAGTCCCCGAAGCGGCGGCCGAGCGCATAACGCACGGCGCCCGGCCGGACACGTCCGCCCCGCCGATGTTCCCGGACCAGCCGATGGTGTCGGGGGACACGAACGTCAGCGTAAGGGAATCGTCCCCCACCAGCCCGGCGTTCGCGGCCGACGCCTTAAACGTCTTGAACTTCCCGACAAGTTGCGAAAGTTTCCCGGATGGCGACAGCAGCGAAAGCTTTTGCGACATCTCCGAAACGAAGTTCGCCACACTGATGGAGGCCCTGCCGATTGTCTGCGCGCCAGTCGCGGGCGCAATCACGTATGTCGGCTTCCAGATTTTTCCGCCAATCTTCACGGCGAACTTGACCTTGAACTTCTTGCCGTCCCATACGGTGAGGTCCGCAGCGGAGAAGTCCGCGGAGACGCCGTTGACGGTGTATGTTCCGGAGACCGCGCCGCTGTTCGCGACGGACATCCAGACCGTCCCGGGGACGCCCTTGACGACCGCGTAGCCGGAGAAGGCCCCCATCGCCCAGGACGGGAGGACCGCCAGCGCAGGCGTCCATGCCGAATAGGCGGCGGCGCCGGTAACCTTGTCAAAGGTCCTGACGCGCACCCAATAGCGGCTTTTCTTCGCAAGCCCGGCAATCGCCTTTGAGGTCGCCGACGCCTTGGAAATGGTGATGGTCTTCGCGTTGGAGAACTTCTTGTTGTCGGCGTACTGGATCTGGTAGCCGGCGGCGTAGCCCTGCTGCTTCCACTTCACGGCCATGGTCGCGTCCGCCGTCCTGACTGCCGATGCGAGCGAAGTTCCGGCCGGCACGTACTTGTTGCCCGTTGTGCCCGTCTTCGACACCGAATACAGGCCGTTGACAAGCCCGTTGGCGCTGACAGTGCAGCCCTGGCACCAGTCGCCCAGCCTGATGTCGTGGTAGCCGGACTTTACCGAAGCCGTCCCGGCGGTATTGCCGCTGACCGCGACTTTCACCGGAATGTTCTTCGTGCCGACGACGCGGATGCCGAAACCGCCGGCCGCCGTGACTTTGTTGCCGGAAACGGTGCCGGTGGCGCAGTTCTCAAGCAGGATGCCATCGCAAAGCTTCGCCGTCTTATTCACGGTGTTCTTGGAGACCACCACGCCCTTCGTGTTGTTGATCCTGATCCCGACCGAGCCGGCCGACGTGATTTTATTGCCGGCTACCGAGCAGGTGCCGCAGCTGTCGAGAATGATGCCGTATTTTTTTGGCGAGGCTATGGCATTGCTCTTGGCCGTGACGGCCGATTTGCCGCCGGCGGTTATGCCGTATGTCCCGGCGCCGGAAATCGTATTCGATGTGGCGGACACCTTTGCGCCGGCGTCGGCGCGAATGCCCGCCTGGACGGGCGACTTGATGGTGTTGCCTGTCAGAGTGGCGGACGCCGCGTTGACGTAGACGCCGTGCTGCCCTGCGGCCGAGATGGTATTGCCCGACGCCTTGAGGACGCCATTCTCCGCCACGCTAAGTCCCATCGTGGCCGGTTTCGTGATCGTGTTGCTCTTGACCGTCGCCGTCGAGCCGCCAAGGACGCGGACGGCGGCCATGCCCGCGTTCGCGAGCACGTTGCCGGTGATTGCCGCGGTGGAGCCGTTGCCCACCTGGATTGTGTTGTGGTTGCCGCCCGTCGCGGAATTGCCCGTCACCTTGCAGGAGGAGTCCTCGACAATGACGAGCCCCGCGCCACCGGCGACATCGTTGCCGGCGATGACGGCATCCTCGTAGCCGAAGCAGTAGATCGCAAAGGACTGTAGGTTCTCGAAGGTGCAGTTCCGGACTTCAATCCCCTCGGCCCGTCCGCATGCCGGGACGGCGTCCTTGGCGACATGGTGCGTGCCGACGCCCGCGAAGACGCCGCTGAATGCGCAGTCGGCGACCAACACGTTGCGGCACGGCGTCCCGTCGCGCGGCAGGACGTTGGGCTCGCCACCCTTCGTGAGGGCGTCGAGGTGAATCGCCTCGATAGTCTTGTAACGGTCCGCGTCCCCCTGCGCGAACTTGCCCCAGAAGTCTTCGTCGGATCCCGTATACTTGACGGCGGACGAGAATACGACATTGGAAACGAGCACATTCTCCGAACCGCTCAGGTTGAAATAGTGGTTGGAGCATTTCATGACCGTCATGTCGGACAGCTCGATCCCCGATGCGTGGCGGAAGATGAACACGTTCGAGTTTACGGATTTGGGCGAGTTGCGGTTCCACGTCCCGCCCCGGACCACCACATCGTGGCACTGGCCGTAGCCGCCGTGCGGGCAACTTCCCGACGTTTCGTAGCAGCGGTCGCCGTCCTCGTCGAAATGGCTGCCGCGCAGGAAGGGGTCGCCGCCGGCGCCGGTGAACACCATCTCGGCGGCATCGTCCAGTATAAGCGACGTCCCGGACCAGATGCGGAGCGGGTCCCCGATGTAATAGGTTCCCGCGGCGACGCGGATTTCGAGAGGATGCCCCGCCTGGACCGAGTACAGGGCCGACCTTAGTTCCTCAACCGTTGAGACCTCGACCGTGCCGCCTTCCACGACCGTGACCGTCCAGTAAAGCGAAGTGGACACCGGAATGCCTTCGCCGCTGATCTCGCACTGGATTTCAAAGGTTCCGGCGCCCTCCACTGACATCGGATCGAAAAACATTTCAGGGGAACCGGCATATTCCGAAAGATCGTAAACCTCTGGCTCGCCTTCTTCCGGACAGGAGACAAGGCTCCAGTTGTAATCCAGATCCGCAGGGTATGCGCCGTCGTCGTGCGCCGAGACGCCAATGGTAACGCCGTCGTAGACCGAGAGCCCGGCAAGCGCTTCGTCATTTGGATCTGGCCACAAGTCGTCGATGACTATTGCGCCGGAGAGAATACATGTAGACATTGCGGCAATTGTGAAAACGGCGATGTCCTTCTTTTTCATGCTAATCCTCCCTACTGTGAACTGAATCTTCAAACCAACAAGATTTTACTATGTCATTTCAAGAAAATCAAGCGCGGCGGGTGCAAGACATTTTTGTGAAAGGCAACCGAGGTCAGCCAAGGTCAAGCGGCGCGCCTGAAGCGCACGAGGCCCCTCGACCTCCAGTATTTCTCGTGTAAGCCGTCGATGATCATTCCCCGGATGC
>Ga0326513_10001119_pt1 | contig 21804 bp, 27 predicted proteins | sample 2_2465_0518_D_FD_203654 | JGI IMG/M metagenome (GOLD analysis project Ga0326513, IMG submission 203654) | Bovine rumen microbial communities from UC Davis, California, United States - 2_2465_0518 | ecosystem: Host-associated > Mammals > Digestive system > Stomach > Rumen | place: USA... | reverse complement strand
TAGCCTCCTTGGCCACGCTGCGCCACTCATAGCTCATATTGTCGAAGCACTTGGCAGCCGTCAGCACAGCCAGAGCCCGCTTCATACCCTCGCTTCCCAGTATTTCATACATCGGGCCTATCACCTCGAACTTCTTGGCGATACGGGTGTTCTCAGCCGCCAGTGATATCGTCGTAGGCTTATAGCCGCGCCACCGCTTATAGGGTTCTATCTTCGCGCCCTTCGGCAGCTCCTTGCCCTCCACCTTGAAGCGGAAGTATTTCTTCGGCGACAGGTTCATCACGCCCTCCCACTCTGCCATTTGGGCGAACGCATCGCTGACGTGGTAGGTGCAGCGGAATGTCTCGGTCTCGATCCTCACCACCTTATAGTCACCGCCTTCCACATACTGGTGCATTCCACAGAATGTCCCCGCCATCTCCGCCGCCGTATAGTTGCCACCACACAGCGCAGTCCCGCAGTCCAGCGCATCATGCGCCGCAATCGTCATCAGGTCGTACACCACCTGGTTCACGTCCAGCCCCTCATGGTAGTTGCCGAATGGCTTGTAAGTCAGCTGTTCCTTGCACACCGTGCGCTCAGCCACCGTCTTCACACCGTCGATTTCAACGATGCCGTTTGTCAATTCCTCTCCCATATCTGTCACTTCATTGATTAGTTCCACTCCCTTCTCTCCATAGTGTTCACGGATGATGTCATCCATGCACTTGCCGTCATCCTCGTAGTTGCCGTGCTGCTGATGCAGCCACTCGTCGAACTTCAGGATGTCGATACACAACTGCTTTGCCGCAACGGATATCAGGCCGTCATAGAACGGCTTGAATCCGATGCCGAACACATTCCTGAACTCATCGCTCAGCTTGCCCGTCTCTGAGAATTTATATGCCATAGTCGTAATCGTTATTATGTCCTTATTATCCAAAAATAATCTCAGCCCTCTTCATGTCATCCTCCGTTGCGAGGCGTATAGGCTCGTCGGCCGTCAGCGACACCACCACGAGGTTGCCGAAGAGGTCGTAGCACACTCGGCTCAGTGCGTCACCACTGAGCACGACCGCCTTCCCACGCTTGATAGCGCGGTCGATCTGTCTCTTTGTCATAAGCTAAAATATTTATGTTCTTTTGTTCTTCTGTCTAAACCAAAAGGACCGGCGTGTCTCACGACAGACCAGTCCGCTCTAACATCTCAAAAATTTACAAGTTATGATTTGTAAATAGCTCCCGCAGTCGCATCAAAGCACAGGTCAAGCCGCTGCGGGAATAGTATTAATCGGTGCTGACGCTAAACACGCCGACACCCTTGTCATAGTCGCCGTAGAAGCTCACGTCAAGCTGCCCGAAGCACGGCTCACCGTCGTACTCTCCCTTGCACAGGAACTCAAGCGGCTGGTATAGCACAGCCGACTGCTCAATCTCCCCGTTGTCCCACTCTGGATAATTCTCGGCGGCCCACTCCTTGGCGTCCGCGTCCTGGTCGAATCCCTCGTCAAGACACTGGTGTCCGCTCTTGCGGATAAACGCCCTGCACTCCTCCGCAATCTCTCCGATGGTCTTGTGCTGGCAGGCCACGACGGAGAAATAACACAGCTTATCGCACAGCTCCCTGAACGACATCGGCTTGTCAGGCTCATCCTCACACTCGTTGACCGCCTCGAACTCATGGTACATATAGTGCCCGTCCTTCACGTAGTTCCAAGGGTTGTCGCCTATCCAGTTGCCAACGATAGCCTCGGCCTGCTCAGCCGTCTCTGCATCCACGAAGATACACTTCGTTACGCGGAAATCTACGTCCACTCTAAACTGTTTCATAGTCCTCTTCTGTCCTTTTGTTCTTTTTATCTAAACTCACTCTGTCTCGAAATAGAATATCACGTTGAGCTTGTCGCCCAGCTCGTAGAACTCGACCACAAGGCCGGGGTTGTCCTCACACTCCCACGCCTTGAACACCCGCTTGTAGTCATCAAAGATGCGTCGGCGGTTATCCTCCCAGTCGTCCTCGTTGGCACAACATGACACGGACAGCAGTGTGATCGTCACACAGTTGTCGCCGTACTTCCAGCGGGCATCAACGATTCCGCTCTCACACGGTACGCCCCGCTCGTCATCCACCGTCTTGCGCCCCACCAGGTGGCGCACGCCTTTCTTGCGGTGGTCGTGTGCCGCGTCGAAATCCCCGAAAACCTCGTCCTCAAACGGGTCTTCCATCAAGTTCTTGTTGTCAATAGGTGCTGCAATCTTTTCCATAATCTTCAATTTTCAATCTTCACTTTTCACTTAACCTCCGCTCATCATCCGTGTCGCATCGCTTTATAGCGTTGATAAGATACAGTACAACTTACCTGGATGAGACTGGGAATATCCCAGTGTAATCCAGGTAAAATTGTGAACTGTATATTTAAAATCGTCGGATGCCTTGCGGCTCATAGGGTGCGCTCCCTGATAGCCTGTTCTGCGGACCCGGCACATGGCTTTAACCGTTTGATGATGACTGTACATCGCGAAGGCGGCCTAAAGACGCCGTCGTTCGATAGTGACGAACGGCGTCGGCTGGCCACCTTCCATCGAAATTACAGTCATGTGAAATCATGTCCGCCCTGCAGGCTGTCCGCTGTGCTGCGGTTGTATACGTGGCTCATACGGCTTGGCACATCATCTTTACTCGTTTGATGATAAGCACCGGTCTTGCCGGAAGCTCATCCTGATGCCCGTGTGAATCAGCACGGGCATCAGGATAGAGCTCTCCGTTTGACAAACCGGATGCCTGAAGAGATGCCGTCCTTGCCACGACTTGTCCGCTGTGCTGCGGTTGTCTTGCGTTCCGCCTTGCGGCTTGGCATAGGGCTATACGCTGTCGATGATAGGGAGATCACCGTAAGAAGATGGACCTCATCTCGATCCCGAGATGACGGTCCATCTCTGTTCAGGTGATCTGCCGCTGAAAGGTATGCCGCCCTGCGGAACGTCCCGGCTGTATGCGCAGCCGTCGAATCATGGGCTGTCCCCTGTGATTCGACTACCCACGTCTCTTAGTACTGGCGATCTTCTTCGCCTCCGCCCACTGCGCCATCTTGGCCTTGATGTCGATGCCGTTCTCTTCGAGCATCTGCTTCATCAGGCCGAACAGTCGCCAGCCATCGCCGCCATGACCGTAAGCCGTTGCGGCCTGCTCCAGCATCTCCAGGCCTGACAGGCGCCGGCTGTAGAAAGTATTGCCCTTGGGGAACGTGCAGCCGTGGAAGCGCAGCAGGTTCTGCATCGTGGCGTAGGCACCCATACCCTTGTAGGCATCCTTCCAGGCGGCGTTCTGACTGAAACCGCCGGCCACGTTCAGGTGGGCATGGTCGCAGAACCGCTTCACGGCCTCGTAGAGCTGCTGCGGATTCTTCGCCGTCACAATCTTCGGAACATACTCCTGCATCGGTGCGATTAGCTTCTTCTCGATGTCGCTCACGAAGTAGTTCACGCAGTCGTACTTCACGTAGGGCACGCCCTTGCACTTGTGCTGCGGACGGTCGTTGGCATCCTTGCGCATCTGCACGATGTGGTCGGCGGCCATCTCGACAGCCAGCCCCTTGTCGAACCAGCGGTTGCGGGCCTCGAAGTTCTCCCTGTCGCCGTTCTCGTAGAGCTTGGCCTGCACACGCAACTCCTCCACCAGCATCTCCCACTGGTACTTGTAGCCGTGCATCCTCAGCCACCCCGTGAAGCCGTCGCCACTCCAGCGGCTCTCCCACATCAGTCCGTGGAAAACCTGCGACATCACCCAGCGGCGGAACAGGTTGCGGTTTGGCACGGTGCCACCCTTGACAATCTGCTGCATGATAGGGTCGTCGGCCTTCACCGCCACGGGGATGCCGTTCTCGTCGTAGGTCATCAGCTGCTCGCCGCCTGTCGGCAGACGCAGGCTGAAGTACTTGTTCGTGTCGATGCCCGCCGCCTGCAATGCCTCGCCGCGCTTGCTCACTGGCAGATAGACATTGCCCAGCCCTGAGTCGGCACCGATGACGGTAGCGTTCTTCACTGTGTGCTCATGCTCGCCGATGGCGAACTCCGTACCGCATACGGGGCACATCACCTTGGTCTCGTTCCCGTCAGTCACGGGGATAGTGCGCTTCGTGGTTGCGCTCTTCTTGTTGTTTGCACTCATGTTCTTGGTCTCGTTCTTCTTTGTTGTTGCCATAATCGTTAATTTTTAAATTGTTAAATTGTTACATTTTTAAATTTCCTTGCGCCTTGCGGCTTGGCACGTCACGATAACATTCTGATGAGCAACAGGAACTTCCTGAAGTTCAGACTCGGCTCCAGCCCGGTCCGGGCTGGCTCCGAGTCTTCACTTCAGGTATAAGGTCCTGTTGGCTGAATGCACCGCCCTACGCAGGGATAGCCACGTGCGGTAGCCTGTTGTCTGCTCCTTGCGACTTGGCACATCGCTGTAGTCTTGCGATATAAGCGGCGTGTGCCAGAAATCAACATCCAGGATCCATCCACGGTAATCACCTGGACGGATCCAGGATGTTAATCTCTGGTTAAGCACGCCGCAGATTAAATCTTGCCGCCCTAAGCAGGCGTAGCAGTGTGCGCTGTCTGTCATTAAGCGACTTCTTCGACGCTTGTCATTGCCCGTTGAAACCGCTCGTCAGCAGTCAGTTCTTTCGTCCAACTGCGCAGCACCACCAGGTCTGGGTCGTTCTTCGACTGCCAGAACCACCCCGCATCCTCTGGATAGGCGAAGTCAGCCAACGCTGCCTCCAGCGCCGCCTCGGCCTGCTCACGGGGCATACCATAGAGCATATCCTCGTCGCTCAGCTCACTCTCCGGCAGGGCATAGAACCGCGCCGTGCGGTGCATCGTCCTCTCAGACGGTATGCTGTGCTTATACACCTCGTATGCCGCCTCCAGCGCCTCGACAGATGTCTGATGTTCGATGGCTGATGGCTGATGCTCACATCTTACATCATCCTTCTTACATCTTACATCGAGCGATAGCGACCTCACCAGCGTATCATACGCCGCTCTCGAAGTGCGTATAGCATCCTGCATACACCCCAGCGAGATATACCCGTCGATGGTGTCGCCCGTCTTCAGGCGGTTGGCGCTCACGTTCCTGCCCCTGCCTCTGACGATGCAGCCCGTCTTGCCCTGCTTGTCATAGCCAAGCCCGCCGAGCTTCGTCTTACCGGTATGCACCGCCCGCAGGCAGTCCATCACAAAGGCATTGAGCGTGTCGATGTCCTGGCGCACATTCACCACGCCAAGAATACCCGTCGCCCATGAGTGTCCCTGACCGTCGCCATGATACAGATAGCGGTTGACCTGGTTCAGCGCCCTTGCGAACGATACGCCATGCCACTTGCCGTCCTTGCCCTTAGTCTTGGCCTTGACGGTGCGGCTCTCTACCTCCTTCTGGAACTTCTTAATCCTGCTGTTGCTCATGCTGATGTCCTTGCCGCGAATAGAGAATCCCAGAAACTTAAACCAGTGGTCGGCATCCAGCCACTCCACTTTCTTCGGATTGAGTTTCATGCCCATCTTGGCAAGCTCATCTTCGAGGATAGCCATGCCTTTGCGGGCGTCAGGACCAATGCCGACCATGTCGTCGGAATAGCGTTTGTAGACCATGTCTAAAGCGCTCAACTTCTCGTCGATATGATACAGCAGCACGTCGGCCAGCCAGCTTGCCACGCTGCAGCCCTGCTTCAGGCTCTGGTACTTCTCGCACACCTGCTTCGTCTCGCCGTCGATATACAGGTCCGAGTGATAGTACTTGCGCAGCACATCTATCAGCTTGCTATCCCCGAACCGCTGCTCCACGCCGTCGAAAGCCGCGTCGATAAACTCAATAGGCACCGAGTCGAAGTACTTGCTCAGGTCGCTCTTCCACCCGATGTAGCCGTCCTCGTCTGGCTCAGTATCACAGATAGCCCTGCTTACCTCCTGCACCACCTTGCCGCAGCCCACCCCTTTCAGGTAGCTCTTACAGGCGGGATGCACGCAGTCGGGCATCAGCTCGAACAGCAGGTCGTTGGCGATGGAGAGCAGCACCCTGTCCGCACCCTCGTTCACATACACCGTGCGCCATTCGCCCGGCGTTTCTTTCGGGATCTTCGCCGTGTGCGGCGGCGCAATCTCATACGTGCCATTGGCGATAGCCTGGTACATCCTCACCCTCACCTCAGGCTTGCACAACTGGTATAGCACATTCTTGGGTACGTCCTTCACAATCCCCTTTGCGATGGCATACTCCCATCGCTCTGGCTCGAAGAACATCTTCAATAGTTTATCTTCCATAGTCGTTACTTCGTTTAAAAGTGATAATCAATGACCGCACCGATGTAGAAGCGGTCGCCTTTCTTTAGCTGGCTGTCAGCCCACTCGAACAGCTCGCCTAATGGATAGGCACATTCGCCACACCACTCGGAGATATCCACGCGGCTGCTGACATACAGATGCGTCTTCTCTGTGAACTCCCTTATACAGAACAGATTCTGCGCCTTGAACAGATTGCCAGGAGTCAGCGCAGCCACCTTGCGTTGCAGCACGCCAATCCACGCCTGCTTGAACTTCCGCATAGCCTCCTTGCCCTTATACTCGAACACGCCACCGCCCTTATAGGCGAACACATCCTCGATGACGCCGGCAAAGTTCTTGATTTTCTCTTCTCTCTCCTCGCCCTCGTAGGCATCGCCGATATAGTCGGCAAAGTCGCCAGAGTTATCGTAGTAGCAACTCGGGCCTGCATACTCGTCCTCACTGATAGGACGGCTGCTGATCTGATAAATGTTGCTGTGCATAAATTTCACTCGTTAATTCGTTCGTAAAATAAGCACCCCATGACCGCTCAGTCAAGGGGTGCCGCAAGTGGGAGCCTGGGAGGCCAAGCATCCGTCCGCTCCATCGGTATTTGGGCTCCCGTTACTCTCTCAGTCATGCTGCCTGCAGCAGCTTCTTGATGTTCTCAGGCACGTCGCCGCCTGCCAGCACCTTGCGCAGCATGTCGGCCACGTCCTGGTCGCTGTAGCCCGTAGTAGATGCGTTAGCAGATTCTTCACTCTTCTTCGCCTCGCGCTCGGCACGCTTAGCGTCGCGCTGTGCCTCGATGTCCTTCACGATGCCGTTCTTGCAGTCGATGACGGCCTGCTCGGCAGCGGCAATAGCCTGTTCGTCGCCGCTATTGTAGGCATCCACCAGTTCGCGGGCTACCTCCATATACTTGGCGCCCATCGTCATCTGGTAGTACTTGTCTCCCGTGGTGCGGTCGGTGAAGTAGCTGGCACCGAACGGGTCGCTGCCTACGCTCTTCCACTGCTTGCGCAGCTTCTCGCGCTCGGCCTTGGGCTTGCCCTTCATCTGGGCCTGTAGCTTCTCGTTGAAGGCGTCGGCCTCTTTCTTCTCCTTAGCCAGACGCACCTTGTCGTCATAGTGACGCTTCCAGCGGGGGTCGTTCTCGCCGCCGAAGCCCTCGATACGCGGGGCCTGCTCGCCGCGCTTGGTCGTATAGACCACCAGGCGCACCACCGGCAGCGTGCTCTCTGTCTGCGGAACAGAATCCTGCACCTTGGGCTTGTCCTCTCTCTTCTTCAGGAACTTGCCGTTCTTGTCGCGCTTGGGCACACCGCCTACCACCAGCGTGCCGTGGTCACCCAGCGGCATAGTCACGGCAGGCTTCTCCTCCGCAGGCTCGCTGCCCTCCACCGGCTGCATGACGGGCATAATGCTATCCACCGTCACCTCGCCGACGTTCACGTCGATAGTCTCGTTTGAGGGGTTATTCACTTGTGCGTTCTGCACGTTCTTAGTCTCGCTGTTGTTGTTCATCTCAACTGTTGCCATAGTTGTATTGTTTTGCTTGTTGATAAATGCCTTTACTTGTTTCTCGAAATCGTAGGTATAGCCGCACTTGGCCACACTCTTCAGGAAGATATTGACAATATCCAGCTCCCTTGCGTCGAAGTAGGCACGTATGCCCTCCTGCGCCGCCTCCAGATTCGTGCGCATCTGCTCCAGCGTCTTCACGCTGTTCTTGGTGGCCTCCATAACCAGCACCGCGCCGCCGCCCACCAGCGGGTCGCAGCTCGGCATGGGGCCTGTCTGATAGCCGTAGCCTGTCAGCTTCACGGGTTGCCACCTGACGCAGAATCCGCGTCCTTTCTTGTACGCCACGATAATCAGCAGCGCATCATACTGACAGCCCTCATGCTCGTAGGCTGTCACTCCCACCGTCAGGGTGAGATGGTCGATAGTCTTTGCCATAACTCGATGATTTTTGATCCTTCACTATTCACTATTCACTATTCACTATTCACTATTCACTATTCACTCCTCACGCATCTGCCCAATAGGTCCACGTGCGTATCTTGCTTGTGCCATATCGCTTCAGGTAGGTCTGCAGGCGCTTCTCGAACTTCTCGCGCTCACGCTTCAGCCCTTCGAGGATAGCCAGGCGATCCTCGTCGCACATCTTCTCGTAGGTGCCAGGCTCATACCGCCACGTTTCGTGCTCCACGTCGTAGGCGCTCCACGCCCTCGCCTGCCATAGCCTGAGCGGAGCCGTCTCGCCCGTATAGCGGCACCGCTCCAGATACCACGTCTTGCAGTAGTAGTGGCTGTGATACTCGCCCTCGGGGAACCGGCAGTTGCACTCCAGCGCACGGATCTCCTCGTCCATAGCGTCCAGGTTCTCGTGCAGGAAGTAGTCGCGCAGCCGTGTCTCCCTGTCAGCCATCATGTGGCGATAGAAGTCATACTGCGGCCCCTCGTCGTGGAAGCAGAACGAGCTGTCAATCCTCGGCTTCTCGAAGAAGAGGATGCCGCCGTTAGTCAGGCGCACCGCCCCGCTGAACCGCTTGCGGTTATAGTCGAGCATCGACTGGTCCTGCCACACCTTCGTCCACTCCTGCATGTATTCCTCCAGCAGTGCCTTGTCGCTCACCTTAGTAGTCGTCACAGGCTTAACATCCGCCTTGCCTATCTGTGCCAACAGCGCCATGCGCAGCTGCTCGGCCAGCGACATAGCCGTGTCGCCCTCGTCGGCCAGATAGCCGTCGCCCTCGCTCACTGCCTGCTTCACGTCCAGGAACTCCTGCTCGCTGAGCCAGTCGCCACACGACAGCCCATCGGGAAAGTCCTCCGTGTCCTGTATCATAAACTCGGGGTCGCGCTCATTTCTGTGCAGAGCTTTACACTTACGCAGGAACGCCTGATAGTCCTTGCACTCGTTCAGCGCCAGCCAACCGCCGGCGATAGACCCACGGTTGTATTTCGCCCAAGTGCCTACATAAACTTTCGGATTGCTCATAGTCTTCACTCTTTAGGATATTCCACTTCCTTGTCGTTCACGTACACCGTAGAGGGGAACGGCAGATGCTTGTTCAGCAAATAGGGCACCTGCCATAGCTTGCCACTCATGCCGATAGCGTTCTGCAGCCACTTCTTTAGGTTCTCCTCGTCCGATATGCCAATCTTGTTGCCGTCGTATGCCAGCACCCACTTGATGTGCATACCGTTGAAGTCGCACTCGAACACATTACCCTCGCGCTTAATCTCGTCGAGATCCGGCGCAATCTTAATCTCTGTTGCCATGATGTTCCTTTTTTGTTCCGATAATTAAATCCCTGCATTATAGCCGCCCCTTATCAAGGGGCTCTAAATGTTCCGAAGTCACGCCGCATTCCCCATCTTCAGCACCGCCGCACGCCATAGCGTCTTGGCATCGTCCTCCGACAGGCGATCGCTTACCCCATAGTGGCTGTACCAGAACTTGAAGCCGTAGCCATAGTACAGGTCGTCGCAGGCATTCTCGAAGTCAGCCCGATAGTTACGAATCAGAGCCTTGCGCCGCTCCTCCTGCTCGCGCTGCTCACGCTGTTCACGCTCATAGTTCGCCGACTCCATCATCAGCATAGCCACGTCCTTGTGCGCAGGCTCCAGCTGCTCCAGGTATGCCGCCAGCGTCTCAGGCGATAGCGGATGCAGGCCGTGCGAGTTCTTGAAGTTCATGTAGTCCACGAAGTGATACAGATACACCTCGCCCTTATACACCACATACCTACCGCTCTCCGTCTGATAGAACGGGAAACGGCTGTCGTTCATCATAAAATTTCCTTCCATAATCCTTACGCTTTAGTCATGTTATACACCTGCATCTGTCGGTTCCAGTACTCACGGAAGCTCATAAAGCCCACCATTCCCAGATAACCGATCATGCCAACGAAATTCGCGAAATAGTGCGTGATAGACTCCTTGCCCTCACGCCACGTAGCCCGATAGACACTCCCCTTGCGTGACGTGTCCATCGTAATGTCCCATTGCAGATACTTCATACCTTACGCTGCCTTACGTACAAACATGGGCACCAGCTCCAGCGCCTCGTTATCATTCACGCGATAGGCCACCTTAATCTGGCGTGCCACTTTTTTGATGTTGATAGTCTTTGCCATAATTGTTTGTTCTTTTGTTCTTATTATCTAAAAATTCACACCGAAGCTGCCACCAGCTTCATATACTTCTCGCTCGTGATGCGCTTAGGCTCTTCGCCATCCACTTGGGCCGTGATGCCCGTCATCGTCTGCTCCACGGTCACCTTGCGACCGTCGAACAATTTAAGTGTCGTCTTCATAGGCTCACGCTCCGATAGTTGCATCATTCCGCTTCCACATCTCCATGCCAGTAGGCACGTACTCCTCGTCCAGCGATTTGCTGCCGCTGATATACCAGGCCGCATAGACGGTCACGCCATAGGCATCCACCTCCACGTCCTCGTCGCTGATACCCAGATCGCGACACATCATCTGCACGTCGTTGATAGGCGCAGGCGACATGTCGGGGTGCTCCTCGCTCACGCAGATACAGGCCTCGCCCGTCTCTGCCAGTTCATCGACATAAGCCGACATCTTGTAGTTCGAGGCAATATGCTTCATGCCCCAAACCAATACATCAATCTTCTTCATAGTTCATGCTGCTTTAGATAAACCTCGATTGTCCTCACGATAGCGCCACTCCATCAGTGTATCTGTGAAGCGGCTGAATTTGCCGTGCCACGACTCGCCACCCTCACGGAAAAAAGAATGCCATAGCGTCTCCTGATAGCACGCCTTGATAGCCCAGTGCGGCTGCTCATCGTCGCAGCGCACGCTCACGTCCATAGGTCCGTAGCCATAGAGCGCAAAGTAGAGGTCTGCCTCCTGGTCGTACCACTGGCGCATAGCATCCTGCACAAAATCACGCTCCATGTCGTGCTCATAGCAGTACTCAAACTTCTTGTGTATGTTCGGGAAATACAGCCGAACAGTAATCTTCTTTGCCATAGTCGTTATTTTGTTACTTTGTCTTTTGTCCTTATGTTCTTCTGTCTAAAATCAGTCCTCCAATTTTATCAGGTAAATCATGGCCACACCGCCATTGCGCTTGTCCACACCGTCGGTCAGGATACAGACGAAGTCCTCTTCAGGCACCTCAATCTTCTCCAGGTCCACGTCATAGACGTCATCCGTGTAGATATACAGATACTCGCCCTCGGGCACTGCCTTGGCAGGCTCATACCCGAAATACTCTTTGCAGTCGAAGTCCTCGTCCACTTCGACCGTGCCCATAGCCTCCGTGTTTACATCGTTATTGATGACCCACTTCAATAGTTCCTTTGCTTTCATAGTTCACTTTTTGTCCTTATGTTCTTCTGTCTAAAACTCTCTCACGCGCAGAACCCGCCGAAGGGGTCGTTGATGTCGATGATAACGGCGTGCTCACCATACTCCGCCTGCATGTCGGCAAATGCTGCCTGCATAGCCTCTGTCTCACTCTGTACTGTTGTACCGGCAATAGCTGCCATAGCCACGATGGTGGCTTTCTTAATCTGCTTTTTCATAATCGTAAATTTTTGAATTGATGTTTTTGTTGTCGTTTATAGTATGTCGAATGCGGTCTCTGTGCCGTCAAGCGCACGCACCTCGCACTGCTGGGCATGATGCCATAGCCCGTCAGCCACAACGTCACACTCATCAGGCGTGCCGATGAATATGCACGCCGTACCGATGAACACGGCTGCCTGCCCATAGTTGCGGGCAGCGTCCTTGATACTCGTATGCTTGTCACGCTTTTCGGCACTCATGTCGAACGCACCGAGCGTGAGGGCGATAGTGATCGCCACGCCGAAGTACGACATGATAGCCACCTTGTCGCTTGCGTCGAACGCGATGGCGATACACATTGTGGCAAAGCCCACCAGGGCAGCCACGATAATAATTCCGATAAACTTGATGTTCTTTTTCATTTCTTTGTCCTCCAAAATTTTTGTGATACAATAACGGCCCTCGACTAATCGAAGTCGAAGGCCGTCTCAATAAACTTGCGCAGCTTTTCTGCACGCCACTTGATGCCCAGATCACGGGCAAAAGCGTACATAATCTGCTTAACTTGCGGTTCACGATAGATCCGCTTGTCGCGCTCAGACACCTTGGGCGGGCGCAACTCCAAAATCAATGCTTTTAATTTTTCTGCCATAGGCAATCAGGTTTTAATTAACAATTTCGTCCGTCTCGTTGATATAGATAGAGGCTTTCCAGCCCTTCTTTCGCTGCTCATACGCCCAGCGCTTTGCACGTGCCAGGCTCCACGTGAAGAAACACACAGGACAATAGAAGTTCGGTCTGTCTTCACGATACGATGGGTGACGTGCTTCCGCATAGTACGTCGCCTCGTCGCACGTGTACTGGCGATCCTCCGCACGCTTGTTGTGCAGCCATTCGCTTACATTCCTACACCATCCAAGTCTTGCCACCATCTGAGATAGCATAATCTTTTCACACTTTGTCATAGTTCTGTCCTCCTATAATGTTTTGATAGTGTTATACAATTCTTTCCTCAGCTGTGCCAGCTCGTCCGTGCATAGTATGCCCACACCCACCTGGCACCCATTATTGTCCGTGTAGGCCACCTCGCCGCCCATCCATGTGAGCGCGATGATAGTTTCATCCTCCAGCTGCAAAGGTTCCGTCAGGTACAGATAGTCCCTGCCCATCATCATAAACTTGATAGCGCACTGATTATCCTTGCGCTCCATTTCTTTCGTTGACATACTTTTACCCTCCAAATTATTTTGTTGATAGTTGTAAGAGTGAGGGGACTTGAACCCCTGGCACGGGTATGTGCCTACAATCACTCGCCCACGATCCTGACATGCGCACTCCGCCACCTCGTGCATTGCCGCGATATTACACGTCCAGATAGTCTGCTTGCTCTCATACACTCCTCCGTCTTGTATGGTTTTCAACGTTGCCGCCGCGCACGAGGGCGCATTTGTTCCACCAAAAAGATTTGATAGCGACAACCACTTACGACTACTGACACACGGCCTCACTCGCTGGCTTACGCCCACGTCGAGAAATATCGGTCTAACTATTATGCCCCCCAGCGGTAGAAGATACGCTTTTGAAACCATGCCCACGTGCTCACCCATCCCCAGGAGCGATAGGATGCGTATAGACGGACACCCCGTTATACATTGCATCCGGCGCTCGCTGGTCAAGTAACATCTACGCCATACGTCTGTCACCCGTATAACGTCAGTGGTCGTTCTCGCACAGTCGAGGGAACGCGCTCAGGGTTACAGGTTTTCAAGCCTGCTCTTTTCAGTGATACCCACTCTCCCCGCGCTTACGGATGCTCTTACGTGATCCGCAGTCCACGGGTGCATATCGGCAGGGCATAGGATCCCACTTGCAAGGTGGATGCCCCGCTATGCTTGCGCGTTGTGCCGTTTAACTAAGCATAGCCGCTGCTATGGGTCTGGCGGTAGGCTCTGCCAGGTGCCTACACTTTCGTGCCCGTCGGCGATACCAATAGCCGAACTTTTTGCGATCGCAGCAGGTGTACACATTGCGTGTACAGCCACGACCGACTTTTTGCTGCAAATAGGGCAAGGGTGCCAATAGCCAAATTCCGTCCACGAAAATTTCGCGTTTAGGAGTTTGGTTTTCATCAGGCAGATCCGTCCACGTCTGGCTCGCGGTTTAGCAAAATTGCTTCACGTACGGGCACAGCTCGCGCACCCCAGCACACGACACATGATGTATGCGCCTCGCACTGGCTGGCCTCTCTGCCTGCTTGCTGGCTTGGCCTGCCTGCCTGCTGGCTCTGCCTTGCTGCCTGCCTTGCTTGTCGCTGGCTGGCTGCTTGGCTGCTGCCTGCTGGCTGGCTCTGCCTTGCTCAAGCTTGGCCTGCTGCTCTCTGCCTCTCTGCTCTCTCAAGCCTGCCAGCTGCCTCTTGGCCTGCTGCCTGCTCAAAAGAGAGCAAAAAAGAAGAGAGCCAAGAGCCTGCTTACTGGCTTGCTCTTGTCTGCCTTGCTTGGCTTGGCCTCTTGGCCTCTGCCTTGCTCTTCTCAAATGTTACTGCCTGCCTGCTGCTCAAGTTGCTTGAGCCTGCTGGCTTGCTCTGCCTCTCTCTCTGCTGCCTTATTGCAAGGCTGCTCAAGAGGCTTGAGCTTTTGCAGCGACAAGAGCCAGCTGGCTCTTGTTTCGTATCAATTTTCAGATACTCTTCAGGCTGCTTTCAGAGAGCAAGCCAGCTGGCTTGCTGGCTTGCTGCTCTCTCTTATTGATTGACTGCTGGCTTGAGCTGCTGCTCTGCTGCCTGCTCAAGCTGCTTGAGCTGGCTGGCTTGCTGCTGCTGGCTCTGCTTGGCCTCTCTCTTGGCCTCTTGAGCCTGCTGCCTTGCTGCTCTTCTCTTCTGCTTGGCCTGCTCAAGCTGCTGCTGGCTCTTCTCAAGCTCTTGCACGCTGCTTGAGCTGCTTGGCTGCTGCTGCTCTGCCAGCTGGCTCTCTGCCTGCTTGACTGCCTGCTTGCTCTCTTCATATGCCTTGAGAGCCTTGCAAGCCTTCTCAAGCCTCTTGTTATAGTGTGCAAGCTCTTGCTTGTTATTGCAGTACTGCCAAGCCAGCTTATTTAAAATAAGAGCCTTCATGAAGAGAGAGGCAGACCAAGAAGATACTATATTTAATTTGCCTCTGCCTGCCAGCATTGCAACCTTGAGTGTGCCGTCTGCTGCTGGCTGCTGCAAATATGGGTGCACCTTATCAAGAGCCAGCAAGCCAGCATTAAAGCTCTTCTGCTCTGCCTTGATACCTACCTTATCAATAACTTTCACCCATAACGGCCAAGCCTGCTTGGAAATATACTTGGCTGCTGCTGACATTGATTTACTTTCTTTCTCTGCTGCCTGCCAGTCTGCCTTGAGCTGCTTGTCGCTAAAGAGCTCTTTATATTCTGCTGCAATCTTCTCAAGTCCCTTGCAAGAGCCTTGAGCCAAGAGAGAGAGAGCCAAGAGGCTGCTATCTTCAAAAGTAGCTTGGCCTGCCTTCTCGTTTGCTTGAGCCTCTGCCAGTCTAAACTTGGCCAAGATGCTGCCAGCCTGCTTGCTCTTCTCTTGAGCCTGCTTGAGCTGCTTGTCTGCCTCTGCCTTGCTCTTCTCTGCCAGCTCTCTTGCTGCCTTGCTCTGCTCTTGGCTCTCTGCCAGCCTCTTGGCAGTTATGCCTGCTGCCTCTTCTGCCTTCTCAAGCTGGCTCTTGGCCTGCTTGACTGCCTTCTCTGCCTCTGCCAGCTCTCTCTTGGCTGCTGCCAGCTTGCTCTTGCTCTCTTTTGTACCTTCAAAGGCCTTCTTGTTTCCTTCTGCCTGCTCTCTGCCTTCTTGAGCCTCCTTGATTGCTTGCTTGGCCTTCTTGAGCCTCTTGTCTGCCAGCTCAAGCTTGCTCTTGGCCTGCTTGACTGCCTTCTCTGCCTCTGCCAGCTTGCTCTTGTCTGCCTTGCTCTTCTTGAGCTGGCTGGCTGCCTGATTATTCTGCTCAAGCTCTTGCTTGGCCTGCTTGACTGCCTTCTCTGCCTCTGCCTTGCTCTGCTTGGCCTTCTCAAGCCTCTGCTCTGCTGCTGCCAGCTTGCTCTCTGCCTTGCTTACATTATTACTTGCAAGCCTCTTGGCCTGCTCTGCTGCTGCCAGCTGGCTCTCTGCCTGCTTGACTGCTGCCTCAAGCTGCTGCTGCTGCTCAAGGTAATTTTCTACTTTAATCAATTCTTTTTTCATAACTCATTGATAGTTAAGATGTTAAACTTACTTTTTTACTCTCTTGCAAGCTCAAGAGCCTGCTTTTTGGTGCAAATTTAATGTTTTTCTTTATTATTCGTGTTATTATTTTTTACTTTTTATTGTTTTTCTTTATTTTCTTGATATAAATCAAGCTAAAAATGTTAAGTTATTGATTTTCAGTGTTTTATCTTATTTTTAGTATCTTTGCAGGCAGAAGGCAGGCCAAGAGCCAGCAAGAGCCAGCTGGCAGGCTGGCAGCTCGCGCGCGTACCTTATTCAAGACAAGAGAGAGCTGGCTGGCTGCTGCTCTGCTGCCTGCTGCTTGACTGCCAGCTCAAGAGCCTGCTGGCTGCTGCTGCCAGCCTGCCAGCATATTTGCAGCCAGCCAGCCAAGCCCGCACCCAGCCCGCCGATCCAGCGAGGCTCGGGGTCAATTACATGAATATATTGAACTTTCGATTTTTAAAATCCGTTGGTAAACGGATAATTAACAAATAAAACAAAATAATAACTGCGAACTTTCCAAAGTCGTAGTGTTCGCAGTTAATTATTTATTTGCAACTATATAAATGGAATTATGTTAATTTTGTGACTCTATTAATATTTCAATTTAACATTTAAGGTATGAATGTATTCCAGATTCATCTGTTTAACATTTAACATTTCAAATGTTAATAGATTAACATATTATTATAAGGTACTCGCGCCCTCCATCGGCACGATCTTCATCTCTCTCAGCACACCAGCCACCGCCAACAGTTCGGTATTGATAGCCGTCACATCGGTCTTTTTTACATGCCCGTAACCCGGATGGACTGGGCTGAGCACTCCCTCCTTCTTACCCTTGCTCCAGCCGAGCAGTCTTGACGTCAGCAACGTCAGGTTAAAGTAGTCGCCTACGGCTCGCAGCTGTTCAGCACAAGCCTTGTCGAACCTGCCGTCGCCGCTGAAGTGCATCAGCCTGGCCGTTATCTCGTCGGCCATCACTGGCAGCGCATCGTTGATGCGTGCCAGCCGTTCAGCACTGAAATACAGCGGTTTACCGTTTACTACAAAGTGGTTGAACGCGCTCGACATCACCGTGTCGGGCTGGCCGATCAGTTCTCCCAGGCGCTTCTTCGTCATGTTGTGGGTCTCCAGGAAGCCACGCAGCTCATCTTGATTCATTGTTAACTTTGCCATAATCCTATTGTTTTATTGTTAGACTTTATTTTCGGCTGCAAAGTTATAATGTTTTTCTTTATTTACCAAATGTTTTATTGGAAAAGTTTATTATTTAACCTTTATTAAACAATTCAACTGTTTAATGAAGTGCGTCAATCTATCTGGTAAACTCTTGTAAGATGTGCTGCTGCATCGCGTATCAGCTTTGGCAATTCATAAGTGATGACGCGCATGATGTCGGGATAATGCTCGTTGTAGAAAGCAGGTGTTGTCTTTCCTGCCCGTGTGAAATTAATGCAAACAAAACTCTTATCATAATCAATATACCTGCGGACTATTTCGGTCAGGTTGACATATTTTTCGTTGATAGTGAAGAGCTGATTCATGCGCTCTTTCTGTCCTTCTATGGTATAGTCAAGCACTGAGAGGGTGTCTGCGAATCTGTTAAGTCCTTCTATAATCACAGCCATCTTTGTATAAGTGCAGTTGTGCGGTCTGAACAATGTACCTTTACCAACAATCTCATAGAACGTGTTTCGCTGCATGTGGCAAAGCCTGTCAATAAACCACGCATAGACAACCGACAAGATCTGTTCCTCGTAGGAGATAATCATCGGGTCGTCCATTGGAACGATTAAGGGTGCATTCTTTAGCTCTCTCTGATACGGGATATTTCCTTTTAGTGACTCTTTCCTTGCCTGCCGCTTCGGTTGTGGCAGAAGCGGACGCATGTATCTATCTGCAACAGCATCCAGTCGATTAGCGAAATCGACAGATACTATCTGATTGATTTCGTTTATAAAAAATGGTTCATGCCGCTTAACCCTGAAAGAGTTGAACGTGCAACTGAACTGAAAGTGTTCTTTTATGACCCAGTCTATGCGAGCCACCTTATTCATTTTACTCAGTCTCTGACTGGTATAGGCAGGCTCGTATTCGGTCATGCGCAATTCGCGCAGGCTTGCCGCCACCTGTTTTATGGCTTTCAGGAGTTTGATAGTCAGCTCACGGTCTTCGGGTGTCGGGTCGATAAAGCGCGATTCCTCTATCCACCTTTTTACTGCGCCAGCATGCTTGCCGACCATATTTCCAAGAGAAGCTATCTTGAAGTAGCGGAACGGATGGTCTGGCGGCAGCGGTGGCTTCGGTGCAGCAGGTTCTTTAAAAATGCGAGGCGGTGCAGTTCCATCGGCAATTTGGGCCTTTGGCGGTTGGTCAAGATTAACCTTCCCTTTTCCCGTTCGTAGATCGCAACCGGCGGTTGCTTTCTTCGCGGGCTTGACGTTCCCCTCTGCCAGGGGTAGTGTTTCTTTATGGCTGTCTTTAGGCCGGCTGACCTGAAGCTGCTCTATTCCTTTGTTGCGTATGTTGACAGCGGCGTTAATGTCGCGGTCGTGATGCGTGCCGCACTCTGGGCACGTCCATTCTCTCGTGTCTAAGTCGATGGCAGGCAGCACGTAGCCGCAATGGCTGCAGGTCTTGGTGCTGGGTTCAAAGCGGTCGATGCCTACAAAGTTGGTGCCTGTGTCGGCGGCCTTGCGCTTCACTCTGTCAATGAACAAGCCAAGCGCGGTGCGGTGGAGTTCGGCATTAAACACAACGTCGCCTGCCGTCTTTTCGCCTCGCTGGCCTCGCTTCATGCCTGCCACGTTAAGCGTTTCCATGCAGATGGTGTCGTGGTCGTTGCAGAGCTTGACAGCTGCCTTGCAGTGTGCATCCTTGGTGATGTTTGCCATGTGGTGATACAGTCGGGCTATCTGCAATTTTGTGCGCCACGACCGCTTGCTTCCCTCCGTCTGACGTTCGAGGCGTCCTTTCAGGAACTGGACGCGATTAACGAGGCGCTGCATGTCTGGCAGGTCGATATAGGTGCCGTCGCTCAGCGTGGCGAGGTGGCGCAGGCCTACGTCGATGCCTATGGTGCCTGCCTCGGTGTGTGGCTTCTGAGGTATGCAGGGATCATCGCTGCTGACGGCCAGACTGATGTAGTAGTTGCCGTCGGCCTCGCGCTTGATGGTGGCCGACACGATGTCGCCAGTGAAGGTACGGTGCAGGCGGGCTTTGACGATTCCAATCTTCGGAAGCTGTACGAGGTCGTGCTTGAAGTCCACCTTTATCACGCCACCAGTGGTGTACGACATGGTTGGGCGGTCACCCTTCTTGTGCTCACGCGGGCGGCTCGCCTCGTGACGCTTGAACTTGCCGAGGGCATTGTCGAATCGGCGGGGTGCCGACTCTTTGATCTCGTAGTCCACATTGGCCATCCATGCCAGATCCTTCGTGTGCTCACGGAGCAGGGCTGCAATGTCGAAGCCGCTGAGCTGACGGCCTTCAGCCGTCGCCTTGTCGTACTCGCGCACACAGTAGTTGTAGCAATACCGGGTGGCACCGAAGCAGCGGGCAAAGAATGCCCGTGCCTCGGAGTCTGGATATAAGCGGTATTTATAACCTCGGTATGCCATCGGTGGTGAGTTTTAATCGTGGTTACTCCCAGGCGTGTTCTTTTAGGTGATCCTCACGACAGCAGCAGCTGAGATCGTCGTCGTGGCTGTAGTCGATATCGTCGTCGTCGTCGAGCTCCAGCTGGTTCAGGTCGGCGCGGGCGATGTCGCGGACGGTGGTCTTGATGATGCTGTCACCCCGCTGCACGTAGACAACGGGCTGGTACTTGTAGTCGGGGTCGAGCATGCGGCCGAGTGCCCAGATGTGGGCGGCCTCGGTGAAGTCGCGCTTCAGCTTGGTAAACTCTACCTCGGGCATCATCTGCGCCAGTTCACGGCGCACGGTGTCGATGTGCTTGAAGTCGAAATACACTACCTGGGCCTGCACCTGACCGCCCTCGCTGGTCACGTCGAGTCCGTAGAGGAAACGGCCGAAGTAGTCCTTCAGCATCTTCTTGTAGTCGCGTTCCTGCGACTGCGGGGTTTTGATTCTTTTGCTCATAATCTTGTATGTATTTGACAATAATAAAACTGCACTACGGGCTGTCAGGTTCATACAAGCTGAAAACCTTGGATGCTTTCGCACGTCCCTCGCGGGACACCCACCCGGTGCAGTCGGATTTTATCTTCGGAGGACAAATCCTCTTTGTTATGGCTTGGGCACAAAAAATGCCGCTCTCTTTCGGCGGCTTCTCTTCATGCCGCTTGTATGATTTGACGTTGCAAAGATAGGAAGAGTTTCTGGAACTTCCAAATTTTTTCGGGAAAAAGTTTCGTTTCGGGTGCAAATTTTTCCGCTCGGCCTGATGCCTCGTGCGAGGGCGTACCTTAATTAAAGTGAAGAGTGAATAGTGAAGAGTGAAGGCTGCGATTAAGCGAGGGCAGAGCGATGCCGGCATCAGCTATGCAGAGCGTGAGCAGGCTCGATGTGAAACATCAATAGTGAAAACAGCCCACCGATATTTCTACCGATGGGCTGTGCTTGGTGATTACCCGTTGTTGATCGGGCCGTCGCCGGAATCGTCGTTAGTCGGACCGTCGTCGTTGGTCGGGCCGTCGTCGGATGGGGTCTCGTCGGGGTCTGGTCCGGCGGTGACACGCTTCCACGACACACTTGCGGAAAACGACTGCTGCACACCCTGCGAGATGGTGGCCCCGATGGAGCTCTTCGCACCTGAGAGGTTGAACATGTCGATGGTGACCGCCTTGACCACGTTGCCGTCGTCGTCCAACTCGTCCTTCACCGAACAGCTCAGCTGCGGGAAGATGGTGAGCAGGTCGCCGAACTTCACGCGGTGACCACGCAGCACATTGCGCTTGGCGACCAGCATATATCGGTCGAGCACGGTCTTCACGATCTGCGGCGAGATGCCAAGACCTTCTACGACCTCTTCTGCCAGGTCCTCGAAGTTAAGTGTTGAATACGAGACGGCAGCGGCGTAAAACGAATGCGTGCCGATGGTGTTGTTCTCTTTGACTTGATACTTGATTGTTGCCATGATAAATTGAAATTAAACATGAAATTTGCTTCGCTCGGAAGCCTTGAAAAAAACAGTTATGCTGTTTCCGGGAAAACAGTTATGCTGTTTGCTCGCAAACAGTATTGCTGATTCCAACAAACAGTATTGCTAATCATTCAGCCGTCGGCCGCCTTGCGCTTCGGGTTGCCGATGTGGATGGGCTCGCCGTCCCCTTGGTAGTGCATCTGACGACGCTTGCGGATGATGGGGTCGTCGGGATGACGGGTGAACGACTGGCGGGTGGGGTCGAACTGCCCTGCCTGCAGCTCGCGCTTCATATTGTAAGCAGGGCGGAACTTCAGGCGCTTCTCTGGGGGATAGGTTCGCAGCTCGTCTTTCTCCTTATAGGTGTAGCGACGTGTGCGTTCTGGGATGTCTACGACGGCGAAGGTGCCGAAGGAGTCGATGGGTACGCAGGGGCGCTTGGACTCGCAGAGCTGGAAGCGTATCTCATCAAACACGGCAGGGAGCACCTGCTCGACGGTGGCCAGGCAGATGCCACTACGCTTCACGACGGCAGCGGCGAACTTCTGGAGATTCTGTTTCGGGTACATAAGAACAAAATTATTTTAGATAAAAAGAACATAAGAACAAAAAAGTTTTTTAGACAG
>Ga0326513_10001118_pt1 | contig 21806 bp, 21 predicted proteins | sample 2_2465_0518_D_FD_203654 | JGI IMG/M metagenome (GOLD analysis project Ga0326513, IMG submission 203654) | Bovine rumen microbial communities from UC Davis, California, United States - 2_2465_0518 | ecosystem: Host-associated > Mammals > Digestive system > Stomach > Rumen | place: USA... | reverse complement strand
ACGAACTGCATCTGTCCTTCCGGAACAGCAAGAAAATGTACTGTCCGGCGGGATATTCCTGCATCCAATGCCTTTGTGCCGTCTGTTGCCGGACTGATCATCGCCGGAGAAGTTATTAAAGATCTGCTGAAAAAATAAGAAAAGCTCTGCCATCGGCAGAGCTTTTTTTATACATGTACAGTTGTATTTAAAAATTTCTGTTCAAAATCAGCAACAGGCATCGGCTTTGCGAAATGATAGCCCTGAAAAATATCGCATCCGTATTCTTTCAGGAAATCGACTTGTTCCTGTGTTTCGACACCCTCTGTAATGACTTCCATTTCCAGAGATTTCGCAAGCGAAACTACCATTTTGAGAATAATCCTGCTTCTGTCCTGATGTTCTGTTTTTCTCAGGAAGCCCATATCAATTTTAAGTACATCGGCTTTCATGTCTTTGAGCGTATTCAGAGAAGAATAGCCACTGCCGAAATCGTCAATTTCGACCATGAAGCCATATTCCCGAAGCCTGCCGATCAGAGGCAATTGTTCCTGAGGATTATTCATGATTGCTGTTTCTGTGATTTCCAGATGCAGTTGTTTCGGTTCGATCTGATATTTTTCAACCAGTTCTGTAACAATCTGATATACATCAAGCAGATAGAAATCTTTCTGAGAAATATTAACAGAAAGATACTGATCAGTAAAGCCTTTTCTCTGCCATTCCTGAAGTCTGATACAGGCCTGTTCCCACATATAACTGTCAAGTCTGCCGATCAGACCAGTCTGTTCAAAGACCGGAATGAATTTATACGGCGGAATCATGCCTGTACGCGGATGAATCCAGCGGACGAGCACTTCTCCTCCGCGGATTTTTCCGTCTTCGGAGAAAACCTGAGGCTGGATATAAGGCTGAAACTGTCCTGAACGGAGCGCAATATCAAATTCGCTGATCATTTTCTGTTCATTCAGAAAATCCTCACGAAGCAGTTCTTTATAATATGCAACAGCATTCTGATAGCTTTCTTTCACGGTTTTGATTGCAAGATTGGCTCTGTCACACATGATAGAAATTCTCAATTCTCTGTCTTCGATAAAATACACGCCGACATGAATCTGCATTTTAAAAATATAATTCTCAGGCAGACGGCACATTTTAGAGACTTCATGCAAAAAATCCTTCTCATCAAACTCCTCTTTCGGCAGACAGAGAGCGAAACGGTCTCCGCTCAGACGACCGAAGAGCCAGCCTTCTCTGGACATAGTCCGGATGGCACTTGCGATTCTCATCAGCAGTTTATCGCCGATTTCCACACCGAAGACATCATTGATGATTTTAAAATTCTTGACATCTGTGCAGACAATACAATATTCTGTTTCAGGGGGAGCTTCTTCAAGAAGTTTTCTGACTCTTTCATAGAAATATTCTTTATTATAAATTCCTGTAAGCGAATCATGTGTTGCGCGGTATTTTTCAGCAAAAAGGCGGTTTGTCTCTGCGGTATAGTCTTTGATTGTAAAAAAGCATCCGATATTTTTATTATCAATATCAAACATTTTTCTGTACTCGATTTCATAATGCTGTGTTTCTTCATCATGTTTCCTATGGATTTTCCATGAAAAGGCATCTGTTTCTTTAGGAATATCATCTTCAAACCAGAGCCGGACTTGTTGATCAATTTTATCCTGACAGTATGTTTTAGCGGCCTGATTGGCATGAACACATTTTTCCTGCAAATCCAGACAGATAATACCATCCTGCATATTAGCGATTGTAAAATACATCAGTCTGTCGATCAATCCATGCGGAACATATATCATAGAATAATAAAAAACAGCGAATGCAATAATTGCTATCCAGAACAAAGAATAATCAATACGATAATCAAATTGCAGATAAGTCGCATGTACGGTCATGATAATACAGGCAAGAATCAGAATCACAGCATATTTGACTTTATAAATTTTAGGCGAACGGGAAATTTTGCGTATCAAATCAATCATAGCCACTATTCCGACAATAAACGTAAAGGCGACATGATAATTATATAGAAATTCCCTTTCATCGACATGCCATAGCAGATCCTCCACCCGATCTTTGATCAGCTCACACTGAAATACAATCGGCTTGAAGCAATTGAAGATCATGAGTATAGCATCAAGATCAGCCATAATAGTAACGATTGCTTGCAGATTTTTATTATAGCCTCGCATTCCGGTATATCTCCGGACGAATGACATGACTCCGAGCAGAAGCATATCTATTGCTATATAATACGCTCCGAACAGGATATATGCCATTTTCTCTGAGACTGCCATCATCGCCCCCGCATAGAGAGCAACAGAGCATCCACCAAAGCCAAGAAGCATTCTGAGCGGCGGCTCTACTTCTTCATGGCGAGGTTTCAGAATATCATAGATCAGCACGCCGAACATCAGCACGGCGGAAATCAATAAATAGATAATATAAATCCATTTCATAACATCACCCTTTAATTCTCATAAATGAGAGTATAAATTAATTATAGCATATTTTGTAAAATATGTCAATCAAAAAACGGCGGCACACGGCTCACTTTTCAAACAAAAAGCACATGTCATTTTTGTGACATGTGCCTAAAAAATATGGAATTTTTATAAATAAACTATCTGAACCGACAGGAAATCCTATCGGTTCAGAGAAAAATTTATTTTGTCAGCAGTGATTTTTTCAGGAGAATCAGATCATAGATATTGACTTTGCCATCCTGATTTACATCTGCAATTGTATACTGATCTTTTGTGAAAGTATTCTGATTCAGCAGATATTTCTGAAGAGCGACAATATCCAGAACAGTGACTGTACCATCCTGATTTATATCACCGGAGACGGGCTTTGTTTCTGTTGTAGTAGTTGTTGTTGCTTCTGTTTGTTTCGCAGTTGTAGTTGTTGTCGTAGTAGTTGTTGTTGTAGTGGTAGTAGTTGTAGTAGTAGTTGTTGTCGTTTCTGTTTCGGCATTCCATTTCTGACAGTTATTGCCGTTAGGCTGATACTGCTGTACATTAGCACCATTATCTAGACTCGCATTGACAATCTCTACCAGACAAGCATCTTTGGAAGCATGTGTTACAATACCGTAAGAACCGTCTAAATTCTTAGTAAACCGGAACAGCATTGCACTGTCTTTATTCGAGTAAGTTACAATATCAACATTGCCTCCGTTGGTATTGCTTTCAGCTTTGAGTACATAATTGGCATCCTGTACGGAACGGATATAATAATAATTTCCTGAACCGAATGCTTTCAGAGTCCATTTCTGACAGTCGAAGCCATTGGATGCCCACTGCTGTACATTGGAATTATCTGCCATTGTACCATTGACAATATCCATCACCAGACCGCTGTTGACATTCTTGAATGTATAAACAACACTGGTATCCATTGCAGTTCCGGGGTCTGTAACGGCTTCCAGAGTCCAGTCCTGACAGTTTGCACCATTGACTTCCCATTCCTGAGCGTTTGCACCGGAGGAAGTATCTGCATTGACGATCTCGACAGCAGAAGCCTCACCGGAAACTCTTGTTCTGATTTTATAAGAACCATCGGAATTTTCTGTCAGCATGAACTGCTGATTTGTACCGCCGTTATACTGATAAATATCAATATTAGTTCCGTTATCGGCTTTCTTGCCTGCGACATCCAGTACGAATGTACCGCCGTCACCGACACAGGAAGCAAGATAATAATAGCCATCGCCTGCACTGAACAGTTTCCAGATATTATGAATTTCAGAACCATCAGAACCCCACTGATCGACATTTGTACCATTCTTGGCAGATGCACCGGCTACTTCGAGATATAATCCGGAATTGACATTCTTGATTCTGTATGCCGCACCCTCTGTGAAATTTGCCGGAACGATCGCGGCAGAAGCATTAGGTTCTTCGTGATAGCCTGCACTCGGAACGCCCTTTGTACCATAGCGGATATACATCCAGTTGGAATTTGAACTCTGAGAACCACTGTAATTAGAGCAATATGTCTTCGCCTGATCGGCAGAAAGCGTAATGTAACTATAATTATTTTTTGGTCTCCATGTACTTTCTACAGAATAGCTCGGATTATTTGTTGTGCCCTCGCCTCTGACTGTTCTGTTACAGCTGGAGAATTTAGAACCTGTTTCATAAAAAGCTCCGGGATATGTGATCTGATTCCAGTCGCAGATGACATTTCCGCCGTTTGCATAATAGCAGTTTTCAGCATAAATATCGCATCCGCTGTGAACGGTATATGCCATACTGAACGTATCGACATAGTTATTGAATGAATGATAATAACCCCATCTCATAAGCCCCGGCCCTCTGGTCAGAGTCTTGTAGAATTTATTACTTGCGAGTGTCATGCGAGGATAGCCGTCATATTTTGCCTTGACATCGGCTGTATCATCCGGATAGCCTAAGATAACACCGTATTCATGCAGACCGAAAGAACAGTCTGAAACAGTACAATAATCGGCATCATAACAGCAGGCTAAGAATTTATCATAATCCGGCTGTCCGGAAGATGCTGTATTATAATCCGAATGGCCTACGAAAGTCACATGATCTACCCAGAGATTCTGACCTGCTCCGAAATAAACTGAAATATTATCATTGCCGTTAGAATTGGCATCATGCTGAATTTCCAGATTACGGAAGATAACATTATCCCCCTGACCGCTTCCCTGTTTGGTACACAGTGCAGTATTATACAGAACATGACTGTTATAACTGCCGATAATTGTTTTATTATCCGTCACATAGATTCTTCCGTCAGGATTATAATAATGATTCTGACCATCCAGCTTGTAATTACTTCCGCCGTCAATCTTACCGGTAATTACGATCGTATATGCACCGGAAGCCTCGGCATATTTCTTGAGATCTGAGAAATTGGAAACTTCCACGGTCTCGCCGAACAGACCGCCGATGTCTCCGGCCTTGATATTATTTGTATTGTCATTGGAGCAGTAACCTGCAAAGCCCTGCAAACCGTCACAATTCAATAAAAACAGCTGATTGTCTGCTCCGGTATAGCTTGCGAGTGTCATACCGTTTGTACCCTGAGTCAAAGCAAGATTTGTATCAGAATAATTCACGATCTTATAATACAGATCATTTCCGAGATGATCCTGCTTGACCGGAACAACATACCAATGCTGAGACTGTGCCGATTCATAGCCATATACAACTACATTGTTTCCGGATGAAACTTTATAATTCAAGGGTGTGAGCAGTCTGCCGGACTGAGCATTACAAATCTTGAAATACGTTCCTTTCGAGTCAGAACCCACACGATCGAATCTCCATGAAGGTGATAAATCATTTCCGAGAGCTTTCATCACAATTGCAGAATTATCAGCAGTTCCGCTTTCTGTGAGTACAGTCGAATTATTTTTAGAAGCAAGATTCATAAGCTGTACCGGATAATCTGTCGAAACAGCCTTTACTGTCATTGAAAATCCTGACGGCAGTACCAGCATAACAGACAGAATCATCATCAGGACTGTTAAAAAGCTGACGATCTGTAAAAAAAGCCTGTGTCTTTTTTCCATACAAAAATTTCCTCCTTTATGATAATAAATTACAGTCTGAGATAAAAATATATTTTTGATCCTCCTTTCGAATCTGTTCCAAACGACTGCTTATTTATGAACAAACTGTGACCAGTATCGAAATTAATACTTATTTATATTATAACAAAAGACTCGAATAAATACAAGCTGTATTTTACAAAATCTGCATTTTGCATAAACCGTTCCGGAAAAATAAGGCATTCTGCACAAAGATTTTTCTTGACAAAAAAATACAATCATGCTATAATAACTCCAGAGGTGAAAAACATGTCTGAACTGCGGTATCTTCTGATTTTTTTTCAATTGCTGAATCTGTTGCTTCTGCTCTGGATTATGCCACGCTATCGTGAAGATATTGAAAAACGTCTTGCCGAAAACAGGACTCATAAAGAACTCAGAGATCTGAAACGAGAAATCCGAAACAATCTGCCATCTTTCCGGAAAAGAATTCTATCTTATTTTATAAAAGGCCCGCTCTGGAAAGAACGGGAATATCTGTCAGGTGATATGCTTCCTTATGTCATGCCCTTTGTCAGAGATACTCTGTCTTGTCTGGAATGGCTTTCTCTGATTTCGCTGATACTGAGTTTTCATCATCAGGAGTGTATTATCTTTCCGGCAGTTGGCTGGAGTGCTTCTTTTCTGATCTGGATTTTTTCTCTGATTTATCATATCACTGATAAAATCAGCATCAAAACACATTTTCCGAGAGCTTCCGGCATAGAAAAGAAACTCCGGAAACAGAATGCTTTCTATAGAAATCCGAATCACAACCGGAATTATACCAAGCGTGAATGGAATATTATTATACAAGCCTGTCTGCTTCGTTATTCTCCGATCTGGATTCTTTTTTGCACTCTGACAGAAAATGAAATAAAAACTCTTTTTCTGATGGGAATTCTGGAGCTGATCATAGCTATTATCACGGAATATCACAGAAGAAACCGGACTGAAATTTTTCTCTGTGCGTATCAGGACATCAGTCACAGAAGAATGACTCCGTTTGAACATACAGAAAGTTTTGCAGATTATGCCTGTCGTGAAATGAAATTAGTTTCTGTACTGGATTTTACATTTTCCGGAATGCTTCTTCTGACGGGATGTATTTTATATTTTTATACATAAAAAATCAGCCTTGTATCAGATACAGGGCTGATGATAATTTATACTAAATTTCTGAGATATTCATCAAAATCGACAGTAATCTGACCTGAACCGTTTCCGGCGGCATAAATCAGAATGACAGCGGCATCTTCAGCATTGATGTCACCATCATGATTGACATCGGCGGCCTGTTCGAGTTCCGGAGAAAGACCGCTTGACATTTGTGCTCCCATATTAGCGGCGGCTTGGAGGAGTTTAGCGGCATCTTCTGCGTCAATGGTATGATCTTGATTCAGATCGCCGACAGGAAGCGTTTCTTTTATGGGTTCTGTCGTAGATGTTGTAGAAGTCGATTCTGTCGTAGATGTTGTAGAGGTCGTTTCTGTCGTAGAGGTTGTAGAAGTCGATTCTGTTGTGGAGGTTGTAGAAGTCGATTCTGTTGTGGAGGTTGTAGAAGTTGATTCTGTCGTAGATGTTGTAGAGGTCGTTTCTGTCGTAGAGGTTGTAGAAGTCGATTCTGTCGTAGATGTTGTAGAAGTTGATTCTGTCGTAGATGTTGTAGAAGTCGATTCTGTCGTAGATGTTGTAGAAGTCGTTTCTGTGGTGGATGTTGTAGAAGTCGTTTCTGTTGTTGAGGTTGTAGAAGTCGATTCTGTCGTAGATGTTGTAGAAATCGTTTCTGTGGTGGATGTTGTAGAAGTCGATTCCGTTGTAGTTTCTTCGGCAGTAGGTTCAGGGAAGTCTTTTTTTTCGAGTCCGGCTTTTTCAAGAATCATATCAGCGATCAGCTGATGACCCTCAGCATTGGGAGTCGGTTCAAATGCAGTCATCATATTGGTATATTGATAGGCATATGTCTTGAATTCTGTACAGACATCTGCAACAAGACAGTTCCCCAGTTCTTCCTGTTCATGCAGATAAGTATTATATGCACTGTTGACAAGCGTATTGATCGGATTACAGATACTGTCATAAGCAGTTTTTTTCTTCATAGAGAAGTCAGAATAATATTCGATCGTATCTAAAGGATTATAGACGGTCTGAAAAATAATTTTTGCATTCTGATACTGTGCGAGAGTTTCAGTAATCAGCTTGATATTTTCAGAGGCAGATTTTTTATTCTGTCTTGCGGCGGCGGCCATCTGATTGGAATAATACATCATATCTTCCTGAGAAGTAATGCCGTATTCATCCGGAGAGGAATTGAACACCTCCCAGAAACTTTCTGCGCCGAATTCTTCAAGATAAGAATTTGCTTTATCCTGAAAAGGTATCATAATATCATAGAGTCCGACAGTAATCAGAATAATATCTGATTCTGAAAGAGCTGTCTGAATCTGAGGGTCACTGAGACTTTGCAGAACATCCTGAGTTGTATATTTTTCCTGAGCGAAATTCTGAATTTCCGTATCAGTATAATAAGTAATCCAGTCGATATAAGATTTCTGACCTTCTGAGAGTCCGGCTCTTGTAGAGACACTGTCGCCAAGAACGACAATTTTTTGAGGATTCTGAGCGTTTACGATTTCTGTAATATCAGAATGAAGCAGGAGCATTCCGCACAGACTCACAGCAGAAAGCAGAGCGATTCCCTGATGATAATGGAACATAGATAAAAAATCCCCTCTCATGTGTTTTTTATATTATATCAGATTACAGAATAAAATGCAAGTATTTCTGAAAAAAAAGAAAAATATACCTGCCGGAGCAGATATATTTTTTCCGATCGGGATGACAGGACTCGAACCTGCGGCATCTTGCTCCCAAAGCAAGCACTCTAGCCAAACTGAGTTACATCCCGTGGTGTGCCTGACAGAACTCGAATCTGCGGTCTGAGGAGTCGGAGTCCTCTGTTTTATCCAACTAAACTACAGGCACATTACTATATTATTATAGCAGATTTTGTGTTGATTTGCAAGAGGATAATTATAAATATTTTCTTAATAAATTATGAATTTTCTATGAATTCCAGAATTGAGAGATAGACATGAAACGGCTGATCTGTAAGCAGATACGCTCCGTACCAGAACAGACTGTTTTCCGGCGGAATCAGCACAGGCAGATGATAATGCAGAATCTGAATTTCTGCGTTGTCTTCCTGCAAAGAAATTCCGGCCATACGGATTTTTTCCTGATGAGTTGTATTATAGCCTTTCTGATATACCAGAAGCATATTGAATATCACAAAACTGAGCAGTGTATGCAGAAGCAGTCCGGTCAGGAATTTTTTAAATTTTTTCATGAATTATTCCTCCAGTGTTTCCAGAGCTTTTGCGAGAGACCGGCCAAGCAGTTCACCGGAATACTGTACTTGTCCGAGAGTATTCCCATGCGAGCCGACTTCGATCAGGAGACTCCCTGTTGTCAGATCCTGATTATATTTGCGATAATCAAATAAAACGGGTCTGGTCAGAGTTGGATAATCGCTTTCCAGCTGTTGCTGTAATAAGCAGGCGAATCTAAAATTTTTGAGATAATCAGGCATATTCATTGTTCCGTCATCACAGCCGGAGATGATCATGATCTGAGCGGCTTTTTTATCGTCAATTTCCGCAACCGGCTGTTTGATGACTCCGTTTCCGCCGACAGCATCTCTGTGAATATCCAGAACAATTTTAATACTGGGATATTGAATTAATAAATTTCTGACCGTCTCGGCACTGCGTTCATAAGCACCTGTATAAGACGGATAATCATGAATTGTAATATCATGAATCACACCGATGCCGGAATTTTCAAGCTGTTGAGCGATCGCATCGCCGATCATGACGACATTTTTAGAATGATCTGTTGTTCTGTAATTGAAATCCGCATCATAGGCAGTACGTTCATAAGGCTCAAAGCTCTCTGTTGTATGCGTATGCATGATCAGCACCTGAGGAGAATCATTTTTCTGAATCCGGAATTCCGGCAGAAGCTGACTTTCTTCATAGAGTCTCTGATTGGAAAGCGAAGTCTGATTCTGAACCTGTCCGGCTTTCGGAAGCTGAAAATAATTTGTTCCTGCATAGATACCGTAGCTCATCTGCTGAACGAAACCTCCGGTCAGATTCCAGTTTTCAGGATAAGGCTTTTCGCCGGCATCGTAAGACATTTCGGTTTCAGATTCGCTTTCTGATACAGGAATCTGTACAGCGGATTCTGACTGTTCCAGAATGCCGAAGCCCTGAGATAAATAAAAATCCGGCTGAAACAAATCCGGAGGGATTTCCTGTTCAGATTCTGATTCTGATTCCGGATGAAATTTCTCATAAGCGGCTTCTGAGAGAACAGGAACATACTGAATCAGACAGCCTGTTCCGGCGGTCAGGAGCAGAGCGATTGTAGCAGATACGGCAATCTTTTTGATTCCAGAACTGATATTCAGATACATGACTTTCATCTCCGGTATAATTTCTATTCTTACTATATGCAGAAAATTCCTGAATTATTCTCAGACGGACAGGCAATTCTGTACAGAGCAATGCATATATATCCGTGAGGTGAGTTTCATGTATGGCAGTTACAGGACGGGTAAATTAAAATTTTTTCTGATTCTGAGCGTAATTATAATTATACTCAGAATCATGTGCAGAACGCTGAACAGTTCGGCAGAAAATCAGAATCAGACAGAACAGGGAGTTTTTCTGCCGGTGATCATGTATCACAGTATTATAGAAAATCCGCAGACGGATTATCAGCTTTCACCGGAGATGTTTGCGGATGATCTCTATTATCTCTATGCGAACGGCTATGAAACGGTCTCGGTCTCACAGCTTCACGCCTATACCGAGGGAAAGGCTGATCTTCCGGAAAAGCCTGTGCTTCTGACTTTTGATGACGGATTTTATAACAATCTTTCTCTTGCACTGCCGATTCTGGAAGAATACAACATGTGTGCTGTTGTTTCGATCGTGGGATATTATACAGAAAACAATGCAGAAAAAGACCCCCATATCGACAGTTATTCCTATCTGACATGGGAGGATATTCAGAAATTATTACAGTCCGGCCGGATTGAGATCGGCAGTCACACTTACAATCTGCACAGCAACGAGAACCGAGCAGGCTGTTCGATTCGATACGGCGAGGATAAAGATGCTTATACTGCCATGCTTCGGGAAGATTTAGAAAAAGTACAGGCCGGAATGCTGGAGCATACCGGAATTGTACCGGAAATATTCGCCTATCCGTATGGCTTTGTATGCAGGGAGAGCATACCTGTTCTGAAAGAAATGGGCTTTATCTGCACGCTGACCTGTCGGGAACAGGGAAATTATATCACTTATCATCCGGAATGTCTGTATCAGCTTGATCGTTACAACCGGAATCCGGCAGAATCGACAGAAGCGTTTTTCAGCAGGATTCTGACAGCCTCCTGATTATAAATTATTTTTATATTAATATCAGAACATGTCAAGACAAAATACAAGACTGACCCTATATAATATATAGAAATATGATTGCAAGTCAACAGGACAGATACAAAGAGGCTTGAAGCCTGCCTCTTTGTAAATCTGCCTGATCTGTTGACAATCCCAGAGAAGCTCAGAACCGCTCCAGTTCTCTGAGATCATACGGAGTCTCCTGATAGACACAGTAATTCAGCCAATTGGAATACATCAGATTTGCATGACATCTCCATGAAAAAATCGGCTCATAATTAGGGTTATCCCCTGGGAAGTAATTTTTCGGTACGGAGATCGGCAGGCCTTTGGCGAGATCACGAAAATATTCTTCTTTGAGCGTATCACGTTCATATTCTGCATGACCTGTCATAAAGATTTGTCTGCCGTTCCGGCTCTGTACCAGAAGCACACCTGCCAAAGGCGAATAGGACAGAATCTGTAAATCAGGATTTTTCTCGATGTCCTCACGGCGGTTCTCCGTATGGCGGGAATGCGGTACAGGGAATTCATCATCAAAACCCCTGAGCAGAGGCGTTTCGATCTCAGCTTTATGACGATAGACACCGAATAATTTTTCATTCAGCAGATGCTTCTGAATTCCGTAATGATAATACAATCCGGCCTGAGCACCCCAGCAGATATGCAGAACAGACCAGACATGTTTTTTTGTCCATTCCATAATCTGACACAATTCCGGCCAATAGTCCACGCTCTCGAACGGGATATGCTCGACAGGAGCACCTGTGATAATCATACCGTCATAATAGCTGTCCTGTACCTGTGGGAATGTTTTATAGAATGCTTCCATATGGCTCAGGGCGGTATTTTTGGAAACATGCGATACCTGTAATAATTCAATATCAATCTGCAATGGCGAATTACTCAGCAGTCGCATGAGCTGACATTCCGTTTCTATTTTTTTAGGCATAAGATTCAGAATCAATACTTTAAGCGGACGGATGTCCTGATGTTCGGCACGGGTATTGGACATGACGAAAATATTTTCCTGTTCCAGAATATGATATGCCGGAAGAGTTTCAGGTATTTTGATCGGCATCGCTTTTCCTCCTTATTTTAATAATAATAAATTATAATAGCAGAATAGCAAATGCCCTATGCTGATCACAGGGCAATGCATGATAGATTTAATTATATAATTCCGGAATTTACACGGGATGAATCTGTTTTTCAGCATCGCCGTGCTTACCGTCAATGCCTAATTTCTGATTACGGCGTTTTTCAAAGAACTTGACGGCCACCTGTCCGAACTGAGCATAACTGAGCACATCTTCTTCGGATTCTGCCCATTCGGCACATTCTTTGCGGAGTTTTTCGAGTTCCGGAGCAAGCAGATCAGCCGGACGGCAGTCGATCGGCTCGGCATCGCCGATGATCTTCTTTCTGAATTCCGGATCTATCGGCACAGGAGTCTGACCGTATTCGCCGCGGACAACGCCTTTGAATTCTTTTGTAACAGTCTTATATCTCTCACCCATCAGAACATTGAATACTGCCTGTGTGCCGACAATCTGGGAAGACGGCGTTACTAACGGCGGATAGCCTGCATCTTTGCGGACTCTGGGCACTTCGAGGAGCACTTCATTCAGAAGCTCTTCTTTTCCGGCCTGTTTGAGCTGCGAAAGCAGATTCGAGAGCATACCGCCTGGAACCTGATAAATCAGAGCACCGGCATCAGTCGCAAGCATTTTCTGATCAATCAGACCTTCATCGAGATATTTCTTTCTTAGACCCATGAAATATTCACGGATTTCCATCAGAAGCGGCAGATCAAGACCGGTATCGTATTCCGTACCCTGCAAAGCGGCGACCATAGATTCTGTCGGAGCATGAGAAGTTCCCAGAGCCAGAGGCGACATCGCCGTATCAATAATATCAGCACCGGCCTCGATGCCTTTGAGCAGGCACATGGAAGCCAGACCGGAAGTATAATGCGTATGCAGATCAATCGGCAGATCGACATTTGCTTTCAGAGCCTTGACGAGTTCTTCTGTTTTATAAGGCGTTAACAAAGCGGCCATATCTTTGATACAGATCGAATCCGCACCAGCGGCCTGAATTTTCTTTGCATACTCGACATAATATTCAGTTGTGAACACATCGCCTGTCGTATAAGAAACAGCAACCTGCACTTCCGGCTTTTTACCGTCACGGGAGGCTTTTTTTGCTGAATTAATTGCCGTCTGGAGATTTCTAATATCATTCAGAGCATCAAAAATTCTGATCACATCAATACCATTTTCGACAGATTTCTGAACAAATTCTTCTAAAACATCATCAGCATAATGACGATAGCCGAGCATATTCTGTCCTCTGAAGAGCATCTGCAATCTTGCATCGGGCATTTCACGGCGGAGCGTTCTGAGTCTTTCCCACGGGTCTTCTCCCAAGAAGCGAAGACAGGAATCGAATGTCGCACCGCCCCAGCATTCGAGTGAATTAAAACCAACCTGATTCAATTTCGGCAGAATCGGGAGCATATCTTCAATTCTCATACGTGTAGCCAGCAAAGACTGATGGGCATCACGGAGAACAGTTTCAGTAACTCTTATTTTTTTTGCCATGATCTCTAAAATCCTTTCCAGATAGAATTATTTTCTCAGCCCACAGTAGCGAGAGTATCACCGCTCTGAACGTTATCGCCTTTCTTGACGACGATACTGGTTACAGAACCGTCACAGGGAGCGACAATATCATTTTCCATCTTCATAGCTTCCAGCACCATAATGACATCGCCTTTGGAGACGCTTGCACCCTGAGAAACTTTCACATCCAGAATTGTACCAGGCATAGGAGCGGTCACTTTTTCACCAGCACCAGCGGCAGGAGCAGCCGGAGCAGGAGCAGGGGCAGCCGCAGGAGCAGCGGCCGGAGCGGCAGCAGCCGGAACAGCAGCAGGAGCGGCACCTTCGCCGAGTTCTTCCACAGCGACATCATAAGATTTTCCGTTTACAATCACATTGAATTTTTTCATAATTTTACCACCAATCTATAATTTTAATTTATCCCAGTCAGAACGGGAAGTTTGTATGCTTTTTCGGCAGATTTGTCACGCGCTTGCCCTCCAGCATGGACAGGGTTTTGCTGATGGCATTTCTCAGTTCTGCCGGAGTGATGATTTCATCTACCGTACCGATCTGGGCAGCGGCTTCGGCAGAAGCAATTGTATCTGTATATTCTTTTGCGAGTTCCTGACGTTTTGCCTGAAGATTGTCACAGCCTTTGAGCTTGTCATGCCAAAGGAATTCCACAGCGGCCTCAGGCATCAGCGGAGCGATACAGGCATTTTCAAACGCATAAGAAAAATCAGCATTACAGCCTTTTCCGGCGAGGGCGACAAACACTGCACCGACAGCTTTACCGGTAATCACAGAAATTTTAGGTGTTGTTGCCTCGGCATAGCTTCCGGCAAGACGAGTCAGGGCACGGACAGAACCAGCTGTTTCCGAAGCGGCAGAGCCATCAAAGCCCAATGTATCAATCAGAGTAATGACCGGAATCGAGAATGCATCGCAAGTTCTGACAAATCTTGTAATCTTATCACAATCAGCCTCAGTTAATTTTGCATCTGTCTTGCTTGTACCGATCAGACCGACAGTCGAGCCTGTCACGGTTGCAAGGGCAGTATATGCCGCATCGGCATAATCAGCATAGAGTTCTGTAATGCTGTCACCATCGGCGATACTGCTGATATAAGAAGCAAAATCTGTTCCGGCGGCAGTGACGGGCATTTCATATTCCATACAGGGTGTGCAGGCCATATTATTGACCGGCAGGAGATTAATCAGTTTTCTTGCCTGAGTCACAGCCTCTTCGGGAGAAGCCGCCGTCAGAGCTGAGATTCCGTTTTTTGCACAGATTTCTGCACTGCTTTGTTCGATATTGGGAGTAAAAAACAGTTCAGCATTTTCCGACATAATCACAAAATCGGCAGCACATGCCATAACGGCGGCACTTCCGGCACATACACCAGCGATAATTGAAATCTGCGGTACGACTCCGGAGAGAGCGGCAGTTTGTTCGAGCATCATACTATACGCATTAAGTGAAGATGCACTTCCGTCCATAAAAGCACCGTAAGAATCATAAATGCCGATGACAGGCGCACCTGTTTTGGAAGCAAGTTTGTAGAGCTTGCTGATTTTTTCGGCCTGAGCCATACCGACTGCACCATTTTCGAGGCTTTTATCCTGTGCGAACGCATAGACTGGATTTCCATTGACATAGCCATAAGCCGTGACAGCACCAGCGGGCGAATCTTTCTCTTTCAGATAAGAGCCGATTTCTTGATAAGCACCGTCATCAAACAGAGCTGTTAGCAGTTGTCTTGCGGGACTGTTCAGATTTTTTTCCATTTGCATGATCTTCCTTCCTGACATAAAAATATCATATATATTCATGATACTATTTTTTCTGATTTTTTTCAAGTGTTTGCGGAATTTTCTTTACATTTTTTGCAGTTTTCCATAATTTCGGAGATATTTTCCAGTATTTTATTGTCATTTCTGACAAAATTTAATTTTTCCAGTCTTGCGAGCATGGCCTGATCAGTTATTTTAAAAACTGCCTTTTCGATTCCTCTGAGCTGAGCTTTGAATAATACTGATCTGACAAGGCCGTCACAATAATTCCAGTCATTGCCGTCATCGAGACTGTAAATTAAAATCTGTTCCGGCTGATAGGCATAGAGAATCCAGCCTTTGATGTGATTTTCATCATCAAGAGCTTCTGAAAGATGAAGCTCTGTCAGTTCCGGAAGATTCAGATTCTGAATTATATTCTCATAAGCAGTAAAATTTTTCTGTTCTAAAATTCTGAGCATAATTTATTCCTTTCCGATAGCATTGCGAATTGCTCTGAGTTCTTCCGGAGTCAGATCACGCCAAGTTCCGGCTTTGAGCATTCCGAGTTTGACAGGGCCTACAGAAGTTCTTCTGAGTCTTGCGACTTCGAGGCCGACCGCCTCGCACATCCGGCGGATCTGACGATTTCTGCCCTCTTTGATCGTAATCTGCAAGACAACCCGATTCGGCTCGTTATTCAGAACAACGATATTTGCAGGGAGCGTTTTTTTACCATCGAGGACGATTCCAGCGGCCATCTGAGAGAGTTGTTCTTCCGTGACCGAGGGTCTGACGGTCACACGATAAGTTTTAGAAATATGCTTGCTCGGATGCATAATATCATTAGCAAATCTGCCATCATTGGTAAGTAATAACAGACCCTCGGAATTCCGGTCAAGACGGCCGATCGGATAGACACGTTCTTCGACATCTTCGAGTAAATCCATCACACAGCGTCTGTCGAGTTCATCTGAAACGGTAGTCACATAGCCGCGGGGTTTATTCAGCATGATATAACGGAAATTCTTCTTTCTGGGCATGATTACTTTTTCGCCGTCTACAGTGATAAGATCTTTATAAGAAGTCTTGTCGCCGAGCTTGACAGGTCTGCCGTTTTTCTTCACATGACCGAACTCGATCAGTGCTTCTGCTTTCCGGCGGGAGCAGTAACCTGCATCGGCAAGATATTTCTGTATTCTGATTTCTGCCATTTTGATTCTCACTTTCTTGATTTATATATTTATCTTCATGCATTTTTAATAATTTTTCTGAGCTTGTCAAGAAACTGCATGAATTTATTTTTTTCAGGATAGATTTTCACTTCTGCCGAACCGTCAGCCAATAACGGACATGAGCAGATTTTCTGATCTCTGAAATAATATTCCAGTCTGCCGAGTTCCTCGCCGTCTTTCACGGGAGCACAGGCAAACGGCGATAATAATATTTTATAGCTGATTTCTGAAACATCCTGACTGACTGTTCCGATCACGACAGGATTTTCAATCCGGAGTTTTATCATTTCCTGTGTACTGCCGATAAGTTTCTGAGTGATTTCAGGAACTTCCAGAGTCACCGGAGTGATCTGGGAAAAACCGTAGTCATACAGATTCATATGATCATTCCAGTCATCCCGATCATTCAGAGTCACACAGATCAGCGTCACACCGTCACGCTCACAGGCCGAGACAAGACATCTTCCGGCCTCGTCTGTAAAGCCCGTCTTGACTCCGATCACACCGTCATACATGCGTAATAATTTATTAGAATTATATAATTTTCTTTCATAAGGCGGATTTCCGAATTTTACAGTTGCAGAAGCCTGAGAACAGATTTCTCTGAAAGTCTGATTCTGCAATGCCTCACGAGTCAGCAGAGCCATATCAGAAGCCGATGCTCCATGACCTGTGCCCTCAAGTCCGGAGGGAGTCACAAAACAGGTTCTTGTCATGCCGATTTCCTCAGCTCTCTGATTCATGAGCTTGGCGAAAGCCGGAATACTTCCGGCGACAGCCACCGCCGAAGCATTAGCGGCATCGTTTCCGGATGGCAGTAACATGCCATAGCATAAGGCTCTTTTCGTGACAATATCATTTTCCTGTAATCCCATAGAAGAGCCTTCCACATGAATGGCCTGATTATTGATCATAAATTCCGTATCCAGATCACCGCTCTCGATTGTCAGGAGTGTTGTCATAATTTTAGTCGTACTTGCCATAGGCAGTTTTTCATCTGCATTCTTCTCGAACAGAACCCGTCCTGTAGAGGCTTCTGTTAAGATACAGGCCTTGGCTGAGACAGAAATTTCTGCATGAACAGGCATTTCCGGAATCATGAACAGCATCAGCACAGTCAGAACCGGCACAAGAGCATAAAATTTCAGAACCCGATACATTCGGCATACCTCCGGCATTCAGATTTTTATGACAGAGTATATGCGGACAAAGTTTAATTTATGCTTCGGCTTCGGTTTCCGGAGGGATTTCTGATTCTTCAGAAATTTCTGTTTTTTCAGTTCTGCGGACTTTGACTTTTTCTTTCTTGTCTTTAGAAAACATACTGCTGATTTTATCAATCAGATCAGGAACTTTATCCATGATCGCAGAAGCACTGTCTCCGCCTTTTTCTGACATCTGAACCATACGGACTTCACCCTGACTGATCACCAGAAAGCCGACAGGCTTGATACTCATGCCTGCTCCTGCACCGCCGGCGAAATACTCTTTATTCGTACGAGTAGGCAGATCAGAACCGCCGGAAGCGAATCCGACAGAAATTTTCGAGATCGGAATAATTGTAATTCCGTCTCCGCAGGAAACCGGATTGCCGATCATAGTATCTGTATCGACCATACTCCGGATTTTTTCCACACTCACACCGAGAAAGCCGTTTACTGCATGTTCACTCATAATAACAATAGCTCCTTATTATTTATAATTATAATTTTTCACGGATGACAGCTGTTTTCGCTTGTTTTTTATCTTTGAGATAATACCAGAGAAAAACAGCAGCCGCTCCGATGGTTTTTCCGATCTGGAGTTTCACTCTGCACCGGAAGTTATAAATACTCTTATCCTGAATAAAATCATACTGGATTTTAATTTTTTTTGTTCTGACATGAATATAATTTCCGGACTGACTCAGAAGATTCTGTACAGCGGCCTGAATCAAGCCGTAATTCCGAGCACAGACAGCGGCATCTTCATCAGCGACAAGAATATCTGTTTCGACAGCATACCAAGTAATAGCTTTTCCGAGGGCAGTCAGGGCAGGCGGAAGCGCATTCAGACCGCTTCCGGCCATATCCATGCGGCTTATCAGAGTCTGTATTTTGAGCAGAATTTTATCCATCAGGAATTTTTTAGATTTTTGTTCCGGTTCTTTTTCCTGATCTTGATGATTTTCATTTTTATTCTCCTGTTTCTTTTTCTTTTTTTGAGATTCCGGACGATCTGATTTTTTACGGGGAAGAATCTTCACACCTAAATACCGGATACTCCAGTCAAATTCTCCATTCCAGAAGCTGACTCTTGCCGAAACGCTTGTCAGACAGATAAAAATTAATAATAATAAAATAATTAATAATATAATTAATATTATTTTTAAAATCAATTTCAGAATACCGAATAGCAATATCATGAAGACACGTCCTGTTCTGTCAGTTCACCGGTAAAATCTTCACCGGAATCAGCCGGATGAGGATCAGGAAGTTCGTCAAGCGAACGAAGTCCGAACACTCTGAGAAATAAATCTGTCGTCCGGTAGCCGATCGGATGCCCTGGGACATCAATTCTTCCGGCTTCTTCGACAAGCCCCTTATCTGCAAGAGAATTCACAACTGAAGAACTGTCAATGCCCCGCACCCGCTCGACAAAGCCCTTGCTGACAGGCTGATTATAAGCAATAATTGTCAAAGTTTCCATTGCCGCATTCGAGAGCGGCTGCATTCGTCTGGATTCCATTGCCGTCCGGATGACCGGAGCGAATTCCTGTCGGACAGCTAACTGTAATGCATGTTCCAGATGCAGAATCTGCAATGCGGATTCTGATTCTGTATAACGCTGTTCAAGTTTCTGAATTATTTCAGATATTTCCTGTCCTGAGATACTGAGAGTCTGTGAAAGACGGGAAATTTCAACCGGTTCGCCGGAAGCGAACAGAATCGCTTCGATCATCGCACAGAGTTTATTTTCTTCTGTCATGAACTGTCACCGTCCTTTCTCCGGAATTTCTCACATAATGTCAGAACAGTATTATCATCATTCAGAGCGATTCTGCCGAAGCGGGTCAATTCCAGTACGGCAAGAAAAGTGGCCACTCTTGCAGAGCGATCAGTCACACCGTCATAGAGCGAAGCGACCGAAACAGATTTTCCGTCATAGACCTGTCTGAGAATAAACACAACTTTCGAGATGACTGAAACAGTTTTAGCCTGTGTGACAGTATCTGTAATTTTATCAGAAAGCAGATGGCCGTTCATGCGTTCCCTGCCGATCTGAGCGAATGTTTCGGCGAGTCTGTCCGGAGAATGCCGGAGCTGATATGTCCGCTGAATTTTAGGCAGTTTCAGAGGCTTGCGGACAAAAATATCATCAGCGATGAAAGATTCTCTGAGCTGTTTTGCGGCGGTCTGGGCAAGAGCATATTCGATCAGCGTGCCCTGCAATTCCCGTTTTGCTTTTTCAGCCTCTTCGGGTTTTGGCAGGAGCGAGATTGTCTTGATATAGACCAATCTTGCGGCCATTTCGAGAAATTCTCCGGCGATTTCAAGATTCTGCTGTCTTGCGGTATCAATATATAATAAATACTGTTCTAATAATTTTGTGATTTCAATATCATGAATATTCAGCTGATGCTTGGAAATCAGATGCAGAAGCAGATCAAGAGGGCCTTCAAAGACATCTAATTTAAATCTGATTTCTGTCATAGGGCAATCAATCCCGTAAGAGAATATAATAAATTAAATATCAGACCTGATAAATATGATAACGGATAGCTAAGAATGCCTGTTACCATCAGGAGCATAACAATACCGTAAAAATATCTCTGATTTTTCATGAACCAGACAGCCGCATTGGGCGGCAGGAAATAAGTCAGGACTCTGGAGCCGTCCAGCGGCGGAACAGGAATCATATTGAACACAAACAGATTAATATTAATAATCGCAAAATAATAAAAAATACTTGTTAAAATATCTGTATTCAAAAAAATTCTCAATGCAATCACACCCACGAAAGCCGCAAGCAGATTCGACAAAGGCCCTGCAATTGCCGTGAGCATCATGCCTTTTCTGGGATTCTCGAAGCGATTCGGATTCACCGGAACAGGCTTTGCCCAGCCGAAGCCACAGAACAGCAATAATAATATCCCCAGCGGATCGACATGTGCTAACGGAGAAATTGTCATTCTGCCCTCATTTTTGGCCGTATCATCGCCCAGCTTGTATGCCGCCCATGCGTGAGCGCATTCATGCAGAGGATTAATCAGCAAAATAATCATCACACGCACCAGATATTTTATAATTTGATCAGAATCCAAAAAAAATCATGCTCCTTTCTGTCTGAATACACTATTTTATTATACTACAAATCGCCGAACATTGCAAGCCTATTTTCTATAAAATTTCCCATGAAAAATATTTTTTATTTTTTTTAAAAAAACTCTTGCTTTTTTTCAGAATCTGTGCTATAATATATCACATAAGTGTTTTTACACGTTTTCATGAACGAAAGGGAGGTGTATTTCAATGGCAAAATGTGCAGTTTGCAGCAAGGGCGTTACTTTCGGCAACAAGGTATCTCATTCTCACAGAGCAACCAGCAGAACTTGGAAACCGAACGTACAGCGTGTTAAGGCAATTGTAAAGGGTTCTCCCTGTCACATCTATGTATGCTCCAGATGTCTGCGTTCCGGCAAGGTGGAGCGTGCGTAATTTTCTACATTGCTTGATGAAAAATATTCAGGAGACACAGCATAGCCTGCTTTGTGCTCCTGATTTTTCATTTTTTTCAGTCCTTTTCCCGCATACTGAAAAATATTTTTAAAAATTTATAAAAACCACTTGCTTTTTTTGTGAATTTATGATATAATAATAAGCATCAGAAAGCCATGGAATAATTTAATCCGTTCCGTGTGAATTGAAATGAAATGAAATATTTAATGAGGTGAATATCTTGGCAGAAATTAAACAGAGTCAGCAGCCAATCACAAATCCGGCTCTTGTACAGGCTATGGATGCTATGAAACAGGAACGCAACCAGAAAACAGAAGTTACTTTTGTCAATCATTTGAAAGCTGCTCGTTTCCTTGTTCCGGCTAATGTCCAGACCGAACAGCAGGCAGTGGCAGACGCAAACGGCAATATGCAGATTGTAGATCAGCCTA
>Ga0326513_10001117_pt1 | contig 21813 bp, 6 predicted proteins | sample 2_2465_0518_D_FD_203654 | JGI IMG/M metagenome (GOLD analysis project Ga0326513, IMG submission 203654) | Bovine rumen microbial communities from UC Davis, California, United States - 2_2465_0518 | ecosystem: Host-associated > Mammals > Digestive system > Stomach > Rumen | place: USA: California... | reverse complement strand
CGCGACCGCAAAGTCAGGTGCAGCCAAAGGCACGTCCAGATCCAGGATGTCTTCTGTCTGCTGATACTGCGGTGCCGCCGGTGCGGCGGGCGTCGGAGCATTTCCGGCAGGCGTATTGTTATTCGCGCCCGCGCCTGCTCCGGTCGGGTTCACTGCAGGATTATTGGCGTTTGCACCGGCATTTGCGCCGGCATTTGCACCAGCGCCGGCTCCGGCTGCAGCTCCGGCCGGGTTCGCCACATTGGCACCGGCACCGGCTGCACCGGCTGCGACAGCCGCTCCGCCGCCTCCGCCGCCTGCCGTGGTCGTGGTGGTCGTCGTGGTTCCTGCCGGGATCGCAGTGTAGTAGCAGTAGAGGATGTTCTGGCTCTCATCCGCCACGATGGTTTTTGTTGACCGCTGATAGGGCTGATACCCTTCGATATAGATGTAGGAGGAGATCGGCTTGTCTCCGATGCCGGCATAGAAGACGCCGTCCGGAGCCAGTTTGGTCGTCGTGTTGTAGAGCAGGTACTGAACGGTATACCGGACTTCGGTTCCGCGGATGCCGTACACCGCTACATAGTCCCGGTCTCTGTCTGTCGGCGCACTGCCGGGATACTGTTCATAGTTTCTCGGATCCTTGCCGCTCTCGATATAGCCCTTGAAATAATAGCCGTCTTTTGGCGTGACGTTCGGAAATGACACGGTCCCGCTCCCCGCGGTATACGGTCCCCCTACGGTTCCGCTCACGCTGCCGCCGTTTCCGCCGTAAAAGTTGATTTCATAATTCCGGTCCGCCGCCAGGCCGCAGACCGGTCCGCCCACGCTCAGCACAAACAGGAGCATCAGGCATCCGCAGAGAATTCTTTTCCATGTTTTCATACTCTGCGCCTGCCTTTCTGATACTTCCGGTCGGTATAGGCATCCAGGGCAAGATACAGCAGCAGCAGTCCCGCAACGACCATTCCGATGTAATAGGGCAGAAGATTGTTCTCGTCTCCCGTCTTGACGGCTCTGGAGGTGGAGCTGCTAGTTGTGCTGCTGGGATTCGAAAGCTCCACGGCAAAGTTCATCCGGATTTTCGCCGCCGTGTTCTGGTAGCTGTTGTCCTGGGTCTCGCCTTCCAGCTCCACATACAGCGTTACCATTCCGTTTTCCCCGCTGTTCAGCGTATCCAGGAAGAAGTACTCCTCCAGATTGCTGGTCGCCTCATGCAGGCCAACCGGTACGTTGGTGCCCATCTGGTTGCCGCCGATGTAGTTGTTTGCGCGTTCTCTGCTGTCGTACAGCGTCGTGCTCTTGTTTTTCGGTCCCGTATACGTCAGGACATATGAGTACGCGCCGCCGCTGATGTTGTAGCCGTCTTCAAGGGACTGCAGCACCGTGTTGGACATGTACCAGCGGGTCGTCTTGCTGTTGCGGTTGTGGATATTCACGGTGTAGGTGGCGCTGTCCCCCGGTTCCAGACCTCTGAAGACCTCGCCGATGTCGAAGTTGTCCGACAGCTTTCCGTCCGCGGTGAAGGTCACATCTCCCGCTGCAGCGAAAGCGGATACGGAGAGACTGCAGATCAGAACTGCAATCAGGGTCAGACTAAGCAGATTCCTTTTCATTGCATACCCTCCTTATTCTGCGCTGATTCCCAGTTGGGAAATGAAAGTGCCGTTCGTCCCCCACGCGCTATTGATGGCTTTCGCCGCGTGGTGGGTCTGCACGACGTCAACCACCGCCTCGACCACAAAGCTGCAGTCGTTGTAGGCATACCTGTAAACGGTCTTCGTCACGTTGTTATCCGTGCTTGTCTCCACGATGGCATCCTTCGCCGTGTACTTGGACGCGGACATATGGCTGAACAGGGGATCCGTAAAGGCTTCCGGTACCAGCACACTGCGATAGTAATAGATATCTCTCTCGTCCGTATGGGCACTCTCATCGCGCAGCCAGGCTGAAGTGTTGTAAGAGTCCTCCATTCTTTCCGGGACATCCGTATTGCTCTGGTAATCCAGCAGTATGTGTCTGGGGAGATAGCTGTTGTCCGTGATTTTGTTGCCGTCTTTGTCCACCCAGTACTTCCACACGCTGATACGGACATATTCATCGATGGTTCCCGTGTTCTCCGCCTGGAGGGAGAAGGGATACTGCTTTCCGATCAGGATTTCGGCATCGTTTCCGAGATCCAGCGTCAGGTCTTTGCTCGTCGGTTCAATCGGTTTCCCGTTGACGACGTCCTGGAAGGTGCGCTCGGCAACTTTGCCTCCGTTTTCCCACAGAGCCACGCCGATATGATCCATGTCAAAGCTTGTGTCGTAATCGCGTGAGCGGATCGACAGGGCCGCCTGAGTGCCTCCGATGGTTCCCACGGAGAGCAGGACCAGCGCCAGCAGGAAGAGCAGCGCCGTCACCGCTCTCGAATGCATGATTTTTTTCATTCTCCTGCTCCTCCTCACCCGTTGATCGCTGTGATGGCCGACGCTATCGACCAGGCCGTACTCTGGTCGGGCGAGCCGTTCGCGTTGAACACCGCCGGGACGCTCTCATAGGTCACGATGACGTCGATCGGGTCGCCCGCCTTCACCTCCGCGCCGTCCGCAACGGATACGTTGATTTTGAGTCCTTCGGTCGGACCGGTGGTCTCACCGGTGTAGAGCGGTAAATCGTAGCTGCAGACGATTTCGCCATTTCCGCCTGACTTAGACCAGTTTGCTGTCTCCGGCACATTGACCGCACAGTCCGAGCCGTAATAGACTTTGACCCGGACGAAGACCGGATAGGTCCCCGCCGCTGTCCCCTGACCGGCCTGGTTTGTAATCCGGACGGTCTTGACGTTTCCTTCCACGTCTTCATCGATCACCGTTTCATACCCCATGTGAACCACGTAGCCCGCGCGGGCTTCCGCATATGAGGTAAAGTATGCGGAAGCCGCTCCGATGCTGGCGCTCAGAACCAGAATCACGGCCAGAACAGCCAGGATCATATCTCTCTTCTTCATGTCGTTATTCTCCTCCTGCTGTCATTCACGGGTGCGCTTCGTTCCCGGTGCTGTCGGTGTACTTGCTGTCGTTGCTGCCGACCCAGGTGTATCTGCCGTTTTCGTCAGCTTCGACTGTACCGCGGTTCACCACCGCGTGGCCGCCGCCGGTTCCGGTGTGGTCATTGCTGAAGTCAAACTCCGTCGCCGCCGCGGCGCTCGTCAGGGCGATGGTCTCGCTGCCGTTGCCGGAGCCGTAGGTAAACTGAATGCCGGTGTCGACCTCGGTGACGGTGACCCGCGTCCCGGTCGGGATCGCCTTCTCCAGGGTGTAGCTGGAGGACTCTTCCTCGGCGTTGATCGCGATCGTCGCGTAGCGGGTCTGCTCGACGCCCTTCAGGTCTGTCCAGACGATCCGGAACACGAAGGATGCCGGATCCGGGCCGGTGGTCGTGAGGCTCTTGACGATCACAAGGTCGCCGTAGGCCTGGTTCGTCACAGTCAGCGTGGCGTTGTGTTCTTCGGTATCCTGTGCGATGACGGCGGTGTCGGAGCTCTGTCCCTTGATCGTGACGGTGACGCCGTTCTTCGCGACCGTCAGGAGGATCGGATCCTCCATCAGGCGGTATTCGCAGTGTTCCTTCCCGGTGTCGGGAACCGCAGTCTCCACGAGGTAGTACGTGCCGATGGTGAGTCTCTCGAGGTCCGCCGTGCCCTTCGCGTCGGTGGTGACGGTCTTCAGTGCGTTCGCAGTAGTGGGGACCTTGCCGTCCTCTGTCAGCTGCACGCCGTCGGCGCCGGCCCGGTAGAGCTTGAACTCGGCATCCTTCAGCGGGAGCTCGGTCTGGGCGTCCTTCTTGACCAGGTGGATGCGATAGCCGATCAGCATGTTCACGATCGTGTAGTCGTTCGTCTCGCCGATCAGCACGCCGGTGGCGGCGCCGTTTTCGGTGCCGGAGGCCGCCTTGAAGACCTCCATGGTGACGGTCGGCTCGGCATCGGGCTCCGCCGGGGCCTTCAGCTGCAGGCGGTACACCGCGTCGTTGTCCCAGTAGCTGTCATGGCCGCGGCCCTTGTCGGTCTCAATCAGGAAGTAGGTCCCGAAGAAGACCCTCTCAAAGGTCACGATGCCGTCTTCCGCTATGGCGATCATCGGACTCACGGAGTTGCCGTTTTCGTCAAACTCCTTCGGTACCGCATTCACCGGGTCGAAGTCCTTACCCTTGTAGAGGGCGAAGGTCGCGCCGTCGAAGGCTTCCGTCTCGATGGTATAGGTCAGGTCGCCGACCTTGACCTCGATGGCGCCGCCGATGGCCTCGGCATCGTCACCCGCGTTGCTGCCGCCGGTGTCGCCGGTGTTGTCGCCTGTCGTGTCGCCGGAATCTGCCGCGGTGCTGTCGCCGCTGCCGCTTTCCGTGCCGTCGCCGGTGGTGTCGCCGCTGCCCGCGTCATCGCCGCCTGCGGCTGTGCCGGTCGCCTGGATCTCCCCGAGCTTCTTCAGCTCGAAGCTCATGGTCTCCGGAACGTGCCGGTTGGTGATCGTGATGGCAAAGCTGCCGGCATTCTCTGTGCCGGTGTCGGTGCTTCCGCCAGTCTGGCTGTCATTGCCGCCGCCTTCGCCGCTGCCGCCTGACTGGCTGCCGCTGTCGCTGCTTCCGCCGCCGGTGGTGCCGCCCGACGTATCGGCGCTCTCGCCGGCCTGGCTGTCGCCGGTATCGGCTGCTGTGCCGTCGCCGCTGTCGCCTGTCGCGCCGGTGTCACTTCCGCCCGCTGCCGCGGCGTCCAGCTTTTCGATGCTGTAGCTTACTTCATAGCCCTTCTGGAAGCCTTCCGGTGCCGAACGGTAGTCGCCCACCGAGGCATCCCAGTAACGGATCTCTGCTTCTTCGACCGAGTAGCTCACTTCCTGCGTGAGTTCGCGGTACTTCGGCAGGCCGTCCCAGGTGTGTGTCGGCCAGCTGCCGTCCTCGTTGGGCTTGATCTCGGCCGGGTTCACGAACGGCTCGCCCACGGTGTATTCTACGGTGCTGCCGTCCAGGGCCTTGTACTCCGCCTTCAGGGTGACGGTGATCTTGTCCGGGCGGATGTTGTCCTGGTTATCCTTGTCGTCCCAGACCTTGGTCACGTCGACCTCCACCTTCGGGACAACGTAGCGGTTGGTGAGCACGGCAGCCTCCGCCGTCTCCCCGTCCACGGTCCACGCGGCTTCCAGCTCGCCGCCCTTGTCCGTCACGGTGACGGTCACGGTTCTCTGCTGCTCGCTGTAGCTCATGCCCGGAACCGTACCGGCCTCTTCAGTCAGGGTGTAGGTGTAGGTGCCGGCTCTGGTATAGGTGATGGCCGGGAAGTTCACCACCGGGCTGTGGTCGCTGCCCTTCGGCACGGTGAGCTCAATCTGCTGTGTCCAGCTGCCGTCGGCCGGGATGGCCGTCTTCTCTGTGTCATCCGTGAGGTAGCTGCTGCCGGCCGCCTCGGTCTGGGTGTCCTCGCCGCTGTCTGCGGCGGTGTCTCCGCCCGTACCGCCGGTCTGGCTGTCACCGGTGTCGCTGGATTCGTCCTCGCTGCTTGTGTCGGCAGCCGCGGTCTCATGGGTTTCGCCCGTCGCCGTCAGGGTGAAGGTGAAGCTGGCATCCGCTTCCAGCGGGTCGCTGCCTTCTTCCATCTGCTTCATCGCGGGGATCTGCAGCTGCACGGGAATCGGGTGGTATTCATTGACGAAGACGGCATGCGCTGTTCCGTCGTCGCTGCTGTCATCGCCCACACGGGCATAGTCGTGGCTCGCGACCACGAGCTCGCCCTCGTCGTTGTCCGTGATGACGATGGTGAGGGTCCAGGGCCGCCCGTCATAGCTGTAATAGTCCGGATGGTTCTCCGGCTCGACCTCTTCGATGCGGTAGACATACTTGCCCTTGCGCGTAAAGGTGATCTGGCCGAACTGCGCCTCCTCGCCTTCACGGCAATCGGCCGAGGTTCCGTCTTCGGGGATCGTGGCGCCGGTCTCATCCGGATCGCCGCTGGTCAGGCTCAGCTTGAACCGGAAGGTCTCTTTGACATCCTGGACGCCCTCGCCTTCCGGTCTCGGCTCGCCCCTTACTTCCTTGTACGCAATGGGCTGGTAGACCGTCTCGTCCGGGGTGTAGGTGTTGGTGAAGGTGGCCGCCGCCTCGCTGGAAAATTTGCCGGTTTTCAGGTTCTTGTAGCGCACATCCGTCACGGTCAGCACGCCGTGCAGGTCTTCCACCGTGACAAAGGCGTTCCACACCGTGCTGTCGTAGTCCACCTTCGGGGTGCTGCCCCGCTCTTCCACGATCTTGAAGAGATAGGTGCCGGCGCCGGTCAGGGTCATCTCATCAAACTGCGCCGTGGCGCTGCCGGCCTTCTCCACGTCGATGCCCTTGATCTCCACCTGGCCGATGACGTTTTTGTTGTCCGTCGGGTCCGAGCTGATCTCGGTCTCGGTGGCTGTCCCGGCGTCGGCTCCCGTGTCGGCTCCGGTGTCGGCTCCGGTATCGGATCCTGTGTCGGCTCCGGTGCTGTCCGTACCCATCAGAACCACGGGCTTCGGTCCGCTCAGATAGCTCAGTGTGAAGGTAAAGACGGTGTTTTCCGCATCGTGGAGCTTATCGCCTTCCAGGATCTTCTCCGCCTGCAGCTTCTGCGGGGCGGGGGTCGGGGTATAGGTGTTCTCGAAGGCCGCCACGGCCGCTTCGACCTCGGCGCCCTCTTCTGTCTTCACATAGACGGTCTTTGCCGTCAGCTTCCCGTTCAGGTCGTCATCGACGGTCACCTTCACGGTCCACTCGGTGGTATCCCGGGTGATCTTCGAGATGGGGTCGGTCGCCGACGCGGGGGTGATGTTTTCTTCCTTCAGGGTGTAGGTGTATACGCCGGTCTTCGTGTAGGTGACGGAGTCAAAGTCAACCGGCACAGCGGTTCTGGTCCCCTTCAGGACCGTGATCTTCTTCGTCCAGCTGTCATTCGCTTTGATGGCGGTGTTGCCCGTCCCGGCGGGATCGTAAGATGCCGTCAGGTAGGCTCCGTTCTCCACGACATCCGTCGCCTTCAGGGTGAAGCGGAACTGCATGTCGTCGACGGTTTCCTCTCCGATGACGGTCTTCGTCGCCTTCGGGGCCGCCGTCACGGGCTCCGCCGTATAAGTGTTGATAAAGACATTCCCGTCCTTTGGCGCGTCGTCCGTGACATCCAGCTTCTGGCTGTAAGTTCCGTCGTCGTTTTCATGCAGAGCCACGGTGACATGGACCGTATAGACCGCTTCGGAGTATGTCACGCCGCCGCTGCTGCCGCGGGTCTCGGCGATGCGGTAGGTGAAGGTCGTCGGATTATTGTCGACAAGATCCGTCTGATCGTATTCGATCTTCTCCGGTTCGAATGCGAATTCCTTCGGTTCACCGTTCTTGCCCATGGTAACCGTGCCGTTCATGACCAGGATCCCGGAGGTCGCCTCCGGAAGTCCCTGGATGTTAGTGATGTCCCGCACCGTGACGGTGTAGGTCTCGCCTTCCTTCATGTCGCGGCCGTTCAGGGTCTTGAAGACCTTCGGGGTCCACTCACCGGATGCTGAGAAGATGTTGTTAAACACCTTGTCCGCGGGATAGGTCGGCGTCACCGTGAGGCTGGACTTCGCGGCGTCATCCGCGACCGTCACCGCGACGGTGACGCTTTCGGTGGAATAGGTGATGCCTTCGGCGCTGCCGGCAACCTCCGTCACGACGTAGGTGTGGCTGCCCACATCCTCCAGGGTGTAGTCGATCGCAGCGGGGGTCCAGGTGATGCTGCCGTCGGCATTCACGCTGCCGGTGGCGACTTCTTTATCCCCTTCCTTCATGGTGAAGGTGAACTCGCCCGCGACAATGGGCCGGCCGGTCAGCTCCTTGCTGAGCTCCGGCGTCCAGCTGCCTGTCTTTTCATATTTATTGGTGAAGCCTTCATAGGCCTCGCCGTCTGCCGTCACCGGGTTGGAATAGACGATGCCTGTGACCGCCAGCTTATGTGTCGTCGCATCCTCCGCTACCGTGACCGTTGCGGTCTTGGTGCGCTCATCATAGGTCCAGCCCGCAGGCTTCGGATTGGGTACCAGCTCCTTGATGGTAAAGGTATAGGTTCCGGCGCCGTAAACCCGGACAGCCGTGAAGCTTCCTGTCGCGCTGCCCTTGCCCGTGGTCTTGCTTCCTCTGACCTTGACGGAGATGGTCTGGATCGGATCCTTCGTCGGATCCTTCGACGCCAGAAGGGCGCTGTTCAGGGCCTCGAGTTTCGCCTTTGTGACGGTGCTGCCGCTCAGAGGCGCGACATCCGTCAGGCGGGATTCGAATTGAAAGGTGAATTCCTCTTCGGATTTCGTCTCTATCATCTTCTCGACATCCAGCGTTACTTCCACTTTGGCGGGGTTCAGGACGTCAAGGGTCAGATCATGCGGAACCACAGCGTTGTTTTCGTCCTTCGTCTGGCTGATGACAACATCCGTGGTCGCCTGTCCGTCGATCAGCGCCGTGGCGCCAGAAGCTGTCACCGTGATGGCGATCGGCTTCTCCAGAAGGAGGTAGCCCTCCGGGGCCTTCGTCTCCGCCAGCCAGTAGTCGCCGACCACCAGTCTGCCGAAATCCGCATCTCCGTTCTCATCCGTGGTCACGGTTTTCAGGGCCGTCGCGTCCTCGGGGATCTTGCCGTCCGCGGTCAGCTGCACGCCGTTTGTACCGGCGGTGTAGAGCTTGAACTCCGCCCCCTCCAGACCAACGGTCGTGTCCTGATCCTGCTTGACAAGGCGGATGCGATAACCGACCAGCTTGTTGAGGATGGAATAATCGCCGGTCTCTTCCTCTGTGAGCGTGCCGGTGCCGGCTTCACTGTCTGTGCCGGTACTGGCCTTTACGGTTGTGATGGTCAGGGTAGGCTTCGACTGGCCTTCGCCCGGCTCGCTGACGACCACTTTATAAACCGCGTCGTTGTCCCAGTAGCCATCACCGTGGTCACCTGTATCGGACTCGATCATATAATACTTTCCGATGCGCACTCCTTCAAAGTACACAATGCCGGGCCGTTTTTCTCCGGTGTCGGGATCGACGCTCTCTCCGGCGACTGCCGTATAGGCAGGCGCGAGCGGGTTTCCATCGGCGTCTGTCTTCGGCTTCCAGGTATCGGTGTCAAAGTTCTCTTCGGCATAGATTTCAAACGTTGCGCCGTCGAAGATACCGCTGTCGTCGACCGTGAAAGTACCCGGATTCTCCGCGGACGGCACGATGACTTCGCCGAACTTGTTCAGCTCGACGTCCAGCGCCTCGAATTCGTTCTTAATCGAAATGGTGAATTCGCGGTTCTCATCATCTTCCGCGGCAGGCGTGACGGAGACCCCTGCAGCCTCTCCGGGTTCCACCGTTACCTTCGCGACGGTCTTTTCGTCCTTCTCTTCATAGGTAACCGTGATCTTGAAGAGGTCTTCCGGCAGTCTGTAACGCTCCGGAGCCTTGGTCTCCTCCAGGTAATACACACCCGGCTGGAGATCGCCCAGTTCAACGGTACCAAGCGTGGCTTCAGCACTCGAGGTAACAAACTCCTGGTTCACCAGCGGAGTTGCACCCTGCTTCAGCTTCGTCTTCCCGTCGACGGTCTCCACGGCATCCTCGCCATAGAGCTTGAACTTCGCGCCGGAGAGCAGCTTGTCCCTCTCCCCGATCTTCTTGATCTTAATGGCGACGTTGAGGATCTCCGGGACCTTGACCGGGTTCTGCCCGGCTTTCGGAGTAGGATAGATGACCGCTTCCGGTTCCAGTACATACTGAACCGTCGCCTCGGTGTCCCCTTCTCCCTGGACCGTCTTGTTCACATGCTTCACAAGGATTTCGACGGTATACTCCTGGTTGTTGCGTGCATCGCCATCCGTCCGCTTCAGGGTATACTTGTGATACTCCGGCTCAGCGAAAGTGAGAACGATCGCGTTCTCTCCCTCCTCCACCGGGAAGCTATACTCCGTTCCGGTCTCAGACGGTGTAACGCCCGTGTTGTTCTTTGTCTCCGTGAGCGTGAAGGTGCCCACCGCGTTGAAGGGAATCTTCACCTCAATCGGCTCATACGCCGTCTGCTTCGGAGTCGTCTCCTCCGCCGCAGCGGGGTCGTCCGCCTGCGAAACCGGCATCATGCCGATCACCATCAGCAGGCAGAGAAGCAGCGCAATGAGACGCGGCATTCTTTTTTGCATCATTCCATCTCTCCTTCCAGCGCACACAGGACCACGGTTCGCGTCGTGTGAACCGCGTCCACACAGGTCGTCAGGGCCAGGATGTGCGTCGTTTTGGGGTCGCTAAAGTACTTGGCATGCGCCGCCGCATAGACGAGCGCTCTCTCGCTTCCCAGCGGGTCAAAGAGTTCGCTGATATTCGCGTCGGTTTCCAGCACGGCGAAAACCGTAAAGGGAATCTCTTCTCCGGCAGTTTTTCCGCCGCTGCCGTTCTTGCTGTCCGGGGGGGTCATCAGGGTCAGGGTTCCGGTTCGGTGCCGGTCGAAGAAGCCTTCCTTCAGGAAGTCGTCCAGCGCGCCGAACATCAATCCCCCCTCCAGATGATGGCCATAGGTCAGGCAGTAGCTGTCGCTGAAGTCCGGTTTGTTCCGGGTGTCCAGAAAGATCGAGCCGGACAGCGAGAAGTCTCCGTAGGGGTCCTTGTTCAGGTACTCGGTATTGGTCTTGCCCTGCATGACCGGGTAGTCGATGCCGGTGTCATCCACCTTCAGCCAGGCGACACAGTCGCCGCTCAGGGGCTTTGCCGCCGCTGCCGCACTGCCGGGCCGGTGGACCGCGACGCGGTCGGCCGACGCGTGGTAGAACACATAGGCTGTGTCATAGGCAAACCAGAGTCCGATCAACAGGATCACCAGGAACAGGAGTGCCAGCATTCGGTCAAGCAGTCCATCCAGAATGCGCAGAACTCTGCTCATCGCGGCTCTCCTCCCTGTTTTTTCATTCGTTTACCAGCTGCGGCGGCGCAGCATGATCGCCACGCTGCCGTCCGTGAAATCCAGCGGAATCGTGCCGAAGCGGCGGGAATCCGCGGTGTTTTCTCTGTAGTCGTTCATCAGGAACACGCCCTGATCCCCCACCGTACTGGGGTAGAACTGGGGTATTTCCGCATCTTTTCGCGTTTCATAATAGATCGTCTCGTCCGGGACACCGCCGTTGAGGGTGTAGGTGCCGCTTTCATCATCGATGTCGATGATGTCGCCCGGCATGCCCACCACACGCCCGAAACGGCGGGTTCCGTCACAGTTGTAGGCGACAATGTCTCCGTAGACCGGCTTCTTCAGCTTCCAGGTGATACAGAGGTCGCCGTCCCGCAGTGCGGGATACATGTCGTTTGAGTGTACTACGTAGATCCCCAGGACGAAGTGCAGGATAGCCCAAGTCATGACCGCGATCACCACCAGCTTCAGCAGGAAGCGGAGCAGTTCCGTCTCTCCGTCCCGGCCCCGCGCCTGCTTCGGCGGTGTTCCTGTTCTGTTTTCTTCTCGTGTCTGTCCGGTCATACCGGCCCTCCGTCTTCAGGGATCCTTCCGTCCGAGCTCTCGCTCAGACACTGTTCTTTTTCTTTTTCCTATTCCGGACTGCGTAGATTCCGCAGCCGCCTCCGCCGAGGAGGACCAGCAGCATCGGCAGCAGCAGGCTCATGGGGATGCCTGCGCGGATGAGGCCGACCCGGTCGTTGGTGTAGGCCACGATGGTCTCGCCTTTCCTGGCACTTCCGGCAACATCTCTGTTCCCGTTGCCCGTGGTGACTTCTGCCGCTTGTCCTTGATCTGAGGGTTTTGCCTTGTAGATTGCTTCAACTGTCGTCGCATAACCGAGTGAGCTGAAGTCACCTTCCGAGACCTTGAACGCGGCACCGATGGGGATGCCTGTAATGGTGATGCTGTCGTTGTGTTTGAGGGTAAAGCTGGTCTTGCCGCTTCCGTCGAAGGTGACGGTCCCGTTCTCTCCGTTCGTGACGGTCTTCACGGTCTTACCCGCCAGGTCGGCAATGGTAACGTCGAAGCTGAAGTCCTTGAAACGGTCGCCCTGGTTTCCGGTGACGAGCTTTTGGATCGTCAGTTTCGCCAGCTCCCGGTTTGGCAGACGCAGGTCGAGATCACTCTCGATTTCGGGATTCTCACCCTCTTTGAAGAAGTTCATCGGGATACCTGTATCTGTCTGGTCGCTTGTTGTAATGGTTCCGTCTTCTGCAATCTTGACGATCCAGTAACCCTTGGGTCTGTCATAGCCGTCCGGGGCCTTGGTCTCCCACAGGCAGTAGACACCAGTCTGCAGATTCTTGAGCCGCAGCTCGCCCGATGCATTTGTCGTCAGGGTTGTAACCGTTCCGCTATCAGAGCGGTAGTACACCCCATCTGCGCCACCGGAGAATGTGATCAGCTGCTTGTTGTCAGCGTCATTATTGCTGGTCAGCTGGAATTCGGCGCCTGCCAGCGTCTTCAGGCTGTCGTCGTCATTCACCTTCTCGTTGACCTTGACAAAGCCGAAGTCGTAGACCTTCTGTGCGTTGGTGACGGTGAAGCCGTCGGAATCCGCCTGTCCGCTGACCGTTGCGGCCGCAAATTTGCCGTACAGGGTATCGCTGTAGAATGCGCTGCGTTCTTCAGTGCTGTAAGTGATGTTGCCTGCGCTGTCTTTGGCCTGCAGGCGGATCCCGTCGATCCTCCAGGTATAGCGGTTCGTGCCGCTCATCAAAGATTCGCTGTCAGTACTGACGGTCTCATAGCTTAGCAGATCGTCACAGGTGACTGCAGATGCTCCCTGGGTCAGGGTGAAATCTCTCGTCGCCGAGACGTTGTTGGCTCCTGTACCGGTCACCCGCAGGGTTACGGAACTGCCCTCCGGAATACTCACCGGCATGTTGTCCCAGACCTTCCGGATCGGCATCTCGATGTAGTACAGGGCCGCGTTCCAGTTCGGACTGTAATACTGTCCGCCCGAGGTCTTGACGCCTTCCTTGTTGGGCAGCACGATCACCTGATTCAGGGCGCCGCGCTTGAGGGTTTCAAACTGTTCGAAGGCCGTCAGCTTGTACAGGTCATTGTATACGCCGATCGACTTGTTGCCGTTGGCCGCCGCCTCCTGCAGCGGGCTAAGACTCAGGCGCTCATAAGGGAAGGGATTCTTTTTCGGTGAGGTGCCCATGTCGCCCAGCCAGTAGGTGTTGTTCGGATCCTCAAAGGTCACCATATAGGTTCCCTGTGCGAGGTAGCCGATCTCGTACCAGCCGTCCTTGTCCGTCAGCATGGGCTCCACAGGATTGCCGATGATGTCCACGGCCTGCTTCCAGGCGTTTCCGTCTTTCTGAAGGACATGAACCGTCACGTTCTGCATCGGGTGGTCATTTCCGACCAGTGGCTCCCACAGACCGTTGATATCCATATCGAGCCAGACGCGTCCGTTGATGCGCCGGTCGATGGTCGCAAGCTTGACGGCACTGGAGATAACCGGGTCAACCCCGTGGTGGGAATAGAAGAAGGTATTGCTGTAGATGTTGTTGCCGGTTTGTTTATTGCTGGTATTCGCTTTCGGATTTGGATCCACCAGCAGCTGGTTTTCACCTTCTTCGGTCGCATCCATCGGCGTGATGGTGACAAGGAGCTTTGCCCCGGGAGCGACACCGGTGCCCTTGTTCGGTGAGATGTAGGGGAAGTAACCGCTCAGGGCCCAGCCGCTCGCGGTGGATGCGTTCTGTCTTACGCTGTTGTCCGGGAAGCTGTAGGTAATCGTAAAGTTCGCCGCATCTTCTGTCGCTGTTGCATATTCCGTGATTAGTTTTGCATCGGTATCGTCCAGGATCGCGTTCATGTCACCGACCTTTTCCGAGACTTTCTTCCCGCTGTTCAGCTTCAGGTAGCCGGGATTATCCGTATCCAGGTACGCGTTGTATTCTGTCGCATCGGTGAACTGGAGCACAATCTCTTTCACCCGGTATGCGCCGGTGAAGGAGGTCTCTCTGCCGTCGCCGTTGTACGGGAGCACATCGCCGAACCGGAAGGTATTCTCCTCAGGATCCAGGTTGTTGAGGCGCAGAATATAGGTCATATCCTCGCCGACCTCGTAGAGGGTATCTCCCACGGTCTTGGAGATGGCGCTGAGACCATTCTTGATGACTTTGATGGTCACCTGGGCCGTACGGGTGTTCGCCGCGTTCTCGTTGATGGAGGCGTACTTGGCGCGGATCGATGTCACAGTCTTGAGCGACTCACCGTTATTCACGTCGTCCTGTCCGAAATCTGGATCCCCGATCGTGGTGCTGTAGGCGATGGTCGGGAGCTTCTTGCTGATGTCATAGACGTCCGTGGTCAGGACCAGGATGTCCTGCTCGATTCCGTTCGGGCCTTCTTTGTGCCGTAGCTCTACGTTCCAGGGCAGCTCGCCGGCCTTGTAACCGCTTCCGACATAGTCAAAGCGGATTGTGCCGTCGTTGTAGTGCAGCTTCTCCGGAAGCTCGATGGTGATCTCGATGGCGGTCTGCTGGGTGCCGTTGGTCACCAGTTTGTGGTTCTGCGCAGCACTGGCGATGTTGAGGCTCGGCCTCACCTTGAAGTTCGCGGTGCGCTCGCCCTTCATCACGTCGTAGTTTTCCTTTGCCGTGTTGGAGCCCACGCCTTTATCCGTATTCTCGATCGAGATCGAGGAGTCGAGGGTATAGATCACAACGTTGTTGCCAGACTGCATGCCGGTATGGGTTCCGGGTACTTTGGTGCCCTTTTCGTATTCGGACTTGATATAGCCGTCCTGATACTTTTCTGCCGAGATATCTGTCCACAGTGCGCGCTGATTGCCGCTTTCCGGAACATATCCGGTTCTCGGGGTCGGGATATGCTTGTTGTGCCAGTCATTCGTGGGAGTCGGATGATCGGGATTCACCAGACCGTAGCCGCCGCGTTCGAGAGGCACTTCCAGATAGGACCAGGTATAGAGCAGGTCCGCGCGGTTGGATGCCGCGGAGTTTGCGCGGTAGATTTCCTTATAGGTATGGCGATAGGTGGACCAGCAGCGCACGTCGTTGGTGGTTTCATACGTGTGGCCGATCCGTTCGAATTCATCCGTCACGGCCGCCTTGGCGTACACGCCAAGCGTACGCCCGGTCCGGATGCAGACATCCCGGAACTCATACAGGAAGCCGACACAGACGCCGCCTCCGTCGAAGTGTGCGTGCAGATCGTCCAGGCTCGTGAAGTAGAGCAGGTCTTCTTCCCGGTAGCTGTCCATATCTTTGGTGCCGCCGTCGTTGTCGTAGGTGTTGTCGCCGGTGACGGCCCAGACATCGTGCGGCTCCGACTCCACCGCTTTCGGACTCGGAACTTTCGTCCAGTTGGTTCCGTCGGGTTTTGCCGCATAGAGGATCGTGAGGTTGCCGGTGCGGGTCTTCTCCTTCGTCCAGGTGGTGTTGGCTTCCGAACTGTAGACGTAGAAATTGTTGCCGTTGATATAATTGTTGACGGTAAACTTCTGGTTGACGACCGGGTTGCCGCCGAAGGGCGTAAAGGCATCCGCGTCGAACTTCTGAAGCAGGTTCATCGCCGTCATGTAGTTGCGTTCCACCAGGTTGTCGGTCTGGGTGTTGTAGTCCTCCGGCGCGATGTAGTATTCGGGGAATTTTTCCTTGTCGTCGGTACGGAATTCCTGGCTCGACCAGGTGACACCGCCCTGGATGTAAACATTGGACGTGGGTCCGAGGGAGGTGCTGCCCGTACCGGTGTCGCCGGAGATCTGGGTGTTTAATTTGCCGCCCTTTTCACCATAGAAGTCGTTGATCTTGGTAACGCCGTCTCCCGGTCCGCTGCCGGCGGCGAGATAGACGCCGACGGTCCGGCCGGAATAGTTGTCGCCGTAGCGCATCTCGCCCACATCGTGGTCCGTCATGGATTCGTCCACATAGTCGAAGTACTGCTCCATGGAACCGCGGCCGTCTCCGTCACCACTGTAGCCCACTGCAGGCGCGCCGGAGATGCTCTCCGCCTCCAGGTCACAGATGACGGCGTGCATTTCGACCGAGAGGTAACTCAGGTCTTGTACCGTGACGACATTTTTTTCGAAGGGGAAGAGGACCTGGAGATAGCCGGCCGAGAAGGGCTTGATGGCCCCGCCGTTGAAATAGGTCGATGTCACCCCGTCCGAAGCACAATTCGGCTGGCTGTTGTTGTTGAAGCCGAAGCCGCGGACCGTGAAGTGGATGGTGCTCTCGTCTCCGTCCGTATTCGGAACGTACTGACTCCCGGACATCTGCCAGGTGCCGCCGCTGTAGCAGGAATAATTGTTCCCGCCGCTGTTGAGCGGGGCCGCGTTGTAGGCATAGCTGGTCGTCTTGTCGACGTCGTCCTCGTCGTTCCAGTCCATGTTCCGGTCGTCGATGGCACTGCCGAGGGAGCGGCCGGTGCCGGTCTTCATGTTCTCCTTATAGGCCCAGATGTAGGCGCCGCTGCCGTAGGGGACCTCCTGGCCCGTACCATCGGTCACCATTACCTGCTGGCCGTCCAGCCACAGGGTTCCGTTCATGCGGACGTTGAATTCCAGCGGAGACGCCGGGAGCTCAATGCCCTTCAGGCCCTTGTCACCATCGTTGTACAGAGAGGCCGTGAGACCGTAGCCCAGCATCGTCCCGTAGACCACCTGCCCGGCAGAGGCCGGGTCGGCGTTGATGGCCTGGGCTTCCTTCTCGCTGAGCTCGATGCCGTGGACGATATCGAAGTAGCTGGTATAGGCGAGCTCCGAGTTCGCCTCGAGGGTGAGGTTGTACTTGGCCGCTGCGGACACCGTTACCTTGGGCGGCTTCACGGTGGGCGGGTTGGACTTGTTCTCTTCGTTGCCTTCCACCCAGGCGCGGAAGGTCGGCTTGATGGTGTCGCCGTTCTTCATGCCCTTGACCGAAATGGTCATGACGCGTTCAAGGGTAAAGGAATCCAGCTTTTCACTCTCGCCGCTTCCTTCACCGGAGGTTCCACTGCCGGAGCCTCCTTCGCCGGAGCCCTCGCCACCGGAGGTTCCGCTGCCGGAAGGATCGCCTTCCTGCGGCTCCGGAAGCTTCAGCTCATAGTCCCAGTAGGCCCGGAGAATCTGGACCTTCTGGCCCTGGTCGTTAATCCCGTGCATCGTTACACAGTTTCCGCCGCTGGACAGGATGTTTTCGGTTACAAATTCTACCTCTTCCGAGTCATAGGGCAGTTCCGATTCAATCCAGTAACGGATCTTGCGGTCCCGGGCCGGCTGGTTCTCCACGCTGGGCTGAACCGCCAGGCTCAAGTGATAGGTCACCGTGTCAAAGGTGCGGACAATCCGGTTGTTGCTGTCGATCCGGTTGCCCTGCTTGTCGGTGGTGATGCCGCCGGAGGCGTCGTTGCCCGGCGTCCACTCGACTGCCTCGCCCCGTTCATAGAGCTTGCCGTCATAACTGATGTAGTGTTCCGTTTCATTCGGGTCGCTGGAATAGGAGTAGGTCTCACTGCTCTCCTCGGCATCTCCGGCTTCCAGTTTCTCCAGCGCGCTGATTTCGGTGTCCGCTGTCGCCGTATCCCAGGTCGCGGTTCCGTCAGACTGGATGCCGACCTGAAGGACCGCGACCTCCATGTCGTTGTCAAAGACAGCCTCAGTCTGGATGGGATAGTAATCCGCCGTGAGCTGCAGGTCACGGGACCTGTTGATCATGATGGTGATGAGCTGGCCCTCGCCGATGGCGGTCGGGAGCGTGTTCCCCTCTCCGTCTGTTTTCACCAGGACGAATACCCCGGTGGGATGGCCGTCGTCGTCCACATTGCCGTCATAGGTGTCATCCTTCCAGACGTTGTAACGCGGATCGTTCATCTGAGACGCCTGAACCAGATAGGCATCCGGGTGAGTCTTATAGTTCTCGGCCAGATAGGCTGCACGGCCGGCGTCTGTCCCCTCATAGGCGGAATAGAAATCGTTGCCAGCGGAATAGAGATACGAGTTGTTCCCTGCCAGCAGGCCGCCCGTCATGTAGAATTCGCTGACCTTGGCATAGTTCTGCGCCACACCGCCGCCGATCTGGGCCTGATTGTCATGAATTCTGCCGTCGATCATCTTGACGGTGCCGGTGTTGATGTAGACGCCGCCACCGCGCGGAGCGAAGTTGTCGTGGATTTCCGTTCCGTCCGCGATCGTCATCGTGCCGGTATCGACGAAGATACCGCCGCCCGCCGAGAGAGTCTGGTCACTGGTGTTGCGCGCGTTGGTGACCCGGTTGTTTGAGATCTCGACATTGCTCAGTGTTCCCTTGCTGCTTCCGGTCATATAGATGCCGGCGCCTCTGTCGGCCACCTGGTTGTCGTGGATCTGAACCTTGTCACTGCTGCTTCCGGCGATGTTCAGCGTGCCGCCGCTTACCGTGACGGTGCCCCGGTTCGACGTGTTGTTTTTGATCTCGCCGCCGGTAAGCATGGCACTACCGGTATAGATGTATACCGCACCGTTTCCTGTGGCTGTGTTGTTCTCAATCACGCCGCCGGTCATCTTGAAGGTGCCGGCCGAGCTGACGACCGAGACCGCAGAACCGTTCCTGGCGATATTGTTGTTCAGGCTGGCCGTTCCGGCAAGCTCAAAGCTGCCGTCTTCCACGCCGACCGCACCGCCGCCGTAGACCGAACTATCTGTATAGTTGCCGGCAATGCAGCCGGAAATCTGGCCGGAGGACATCTTGACGCTGCCGCCGTTGATGACGCGGACGCCGCCGCCCAGGACCGCCGCAGTCCCGGTGATGGTTCCAATGCCCTCGCCGGAGTTGGTGTCACCGTCCGCCTTTTCATCGATAATCTCCAGCTCGCCGCCGGAGCAGGTAATCGCGCTGGTACCGTCACCCGTGAGGGTATGCCCGTTCAGATTCAGAACACAGTCCACCCCGCCGGGTACCGTGACGCTCTCCTTGGAGTCGTCCACCATCTTGATGACGGGGATATCTGACCCGGTGTACTTGTCGTCGGCGATGTACTTCACCGCCGCCTGGACCGAGTTGAACTCCACATCCCCGATGACCGCGACCACCTTGTCGTTCTCCGTGTAGCGGAGGGTCAGGGGGTAGCTCCGGATCTGGAGGCGGCCCTGTACCTTGCCGTCATAGATCTCTTCCGTGCCCTCGTCGAACCAGCCGATGCCGGTCTTCCCATCTTCCGGAGCAAACATGTCGGCTGCGGGAATGAGGTTGATATAAGAGGTCCTGTGACCGCTGTTATAGAGAACAAAGACATCCTGCCCCAGACCGGCCTGGTTGTTGTAGACCGCGCCTGCCGTCAGGTCGCAGTTCGTCTGCATGCTGCTGCTCCAGACACCGCCGCCCTGGATGCTCGCTGTGTTTTCCGTGATCGTGACGCCGTTCATGCTGAACTTGTCGGCATATGCTCCGTTAAACATGCCGCCGCCGTACTGTGCCGTGTTGTTCTGGATGAGGCCGGCGTTGAGATAGGTCCAGATGTCGGGGCGCCCGGACGAAGCAGCCGCCTCTGTCGCGATGCCGCCACCGTTTGTGGCTGCGGTGTTGTCGCTGATCTCACCGGCATTCATTCTGAGTTTCCCGAAATAGTTGTAGATACCGCCGCCCTGATTGGCGCTGTTTCCGGTAATCACAGGGGCGTTTCCGCTTTCGTCTTCCTCCAGGTAGAGGTAGTTCCGGCCGGAATACACACCGCCGCCGTTGGAAACCGCCGTGTTGCCGCTGATCAGGCTGCCCTGGACTCTTGTGATATTGTTCTGGGTACCTACTGGGTTGGAGGCGTTGATAGCATAGTCGCCGGCCGCAACACACAAGCCGCCACCGGAAGCACCGGCGCTGTTGTTGGTAATCGTGCAGTCGATTACCTCTTTGACATAGCCGGAGTTGCTCGCTGTAATATAGAGGTACAAACCACCGCCGCTTCCAATGGATGAAGCATTTCCGTCGATGAGACAATTCTGGAAACTATAGTTTCCATAGTCAATCCAGAAATAGACTCCGCCGCCCGTTGATCTGGCGTGGTTGTTGAGAATGCGGCTGTCCTTAACAGTGAATTTCTGAATCGTCCATATTCTGGCGTAAAAGCCACCGCCCTGGCCGGTCACCGCCTCATTGCTGCTGATCTCGCAGTCGGTGACCTCCTGCGCGTGGTTTCCGGCATATGTAATGCCACCGCCGCCGATCTGGGCAGTGTTGTTTTTAATGTCAGAACCCGTCAACTGAGACGCCACACCGATATAGAGGCCGCCGCCGTACCTGCCGGCCGTGTTGCCAGTCACCGTCAGGTTGGTATACTGGTTGTTCACAGCGGGGATCGTTGAGTTTCCGGACCCGGAATAGAGAGCGCCGCCGGAATTGCCGGCATAGTTGCCCGTCAGGGTCACATCCGTGACCATATTGGTATGTCCGTAATTGTGATAAAGATAAATGCCGCCGCCGTTGCTGCCGGTCGCCGTGCAGCCGCTGATCGTCATGTCATGGATCTTAGACTTGGCGTACTGGATGCAGATGCCGCCGCCGCTGGTGCCGGCCTTACAGCCGCTCAGCTCCAGGCCGCTGACGCCATAGACGCTGCATTGGGCAATAGTTGTACTGCCGCGCAGGAAGATCCCTCCGCCCATCGCCTTTGCGGTGCATTTCTCGATCTCACCGCCTGTGATCTCAAACGTGTGCATGGTGCTCTGCGATGCCGTATCGTTTCCATACTGGGTGGATCTGTAGTAGATACCGCCGCCGTTCGAATCTGAGCTGCAGTTTTGAATCTGACCGCTGCTCATCTGAAAGACGACTGCAGTATTGCTCGTCACGCTCACCGCGGCGTTTGGTGCCATATAGACTGCACCGCCCTCTTGATCGGCATGACAGTTACGGATTATTCCACCCTCGATTCTCAGTTCGCTGCTTTCGGCACTGATGGCTCCGCCGCGCGCCGCAGAACATTTCTCGATCACGGCCTTGTCCTTCAGCGTGATCAAAGGACGCAATGTCGTGCTGTTGTTACGCGCTTCAATGGCTCCGCCGCGTTCCACGCCGGAGAAGTTCCGTATTGTACCGCTCTCAAGGGTAAAACTGCCATTCTGGATGACGACACCGTGCGTCTCGCTGGTTTCACCCGCATCAATAGCGCCGCCGTTGTGACTCTGATCATAATCCGTCTGGGTCTTGTCGTCCTGAACCGTCAGGGAACCGCCGCTCTGATAGATGACCTGTTCCCTGTTTGGCGTCAGAATATGCCCGTTCAGATTCAACTTCACATCGGTTCTGGTCTGATTGATGCTGACAGACTCTTCCCGGTCTACCAGAAGATGGACCGTCTCGCCTTCCTGTGCCGCGTTGATGGCCTTCTGGAGTGTCGGATAGACGACATCATTAATACGTGCCACATCGCCTTCATCATCCTTCTTCAGGGCTGCGGTCAGGAAGTGTTCGGTCAGATTCTCGTTTCCTGTTTGAAAGACCTCTGTGATATAAGTACCGTCATAGGCATCATACCAGGAGTCGTATTTGTCTGTCATGCCCATGTTCTCGGCCTTGAAGAGGCTGAGATCATGCGTCGTCGGCGCGATGTAGATATCATTTGCCCCAGAGGTGGTACTGGTATTGGCATAGATTTTGCCGGCGGTCAGGGTCGCCGTTGTAGCTCCCGTCTGACCGGCAAAGTAGACGCCGCCGCCCCATCCGTCGACCGTGTTGTCGGTGATCACGACACCGCCGTTTTCACCGGTCATGCTGACCTTTGACCCCGCGTTCGGTCCAAAATAGATGCCGCCGCCGTGGAAGCTGGCCTTATTCCCGCTGATCTCGCCGCCAGTGAAGGCCGCGTCATAATATCCGTTCAGATACACGCCGCCGCCGCTTCCGTTCAGGGAAGCACCGTTG
>Ga0326513_10001116_pt1 | contig 21821 bp, 14 predicted proteins | sample 2_2465_0518_D_FD_203654 | JGI IMG/M metagenome (GOLD analysis project Ga0326513, IMG submission 203654) | Bovine rumen microbial communities from UC Davis, California, United States - 2_2465_0518 | ecosystem: Host-associated > Mammals > Digestive system > Stomach > Rumen | place: USA... | reverse complement strand
AGGGGGTACTGGCTCATGGTCGGTCGGATTACACGCTTGTATGGCTAAAAACAGACAGACATGTCTCAAATGGCGGCAAAATTAGACCTTTGAAAATTATCTGCGGATTTTAGGATATATAAATGACTCGGCTCAATCGGTTGAGTCGAGTCATTATTATGGTAACCTTGCTTGATGACTTACCTTGGATTGTTGTCGGCAAAGATGGACATACGCTCCTCCAACTGTGCATACTGGTGATCCTCAATGAATGAGGTGCAGACACGGAGACCCTCTTGATCAGAACCAGTGGTGATTAGGCAGATGGCAGAGACACCATAGTACATCAGTTCTTGGGCCAGCTGGCCGCTTGTCATTCCAGGATAGCCGATAGTGAAGTAGAATCCGTCGGCAATAGGCTGATCCAGGTCTTTGTCGTAGACGATGTGGAAGTTATGACGCAGGAATATCTCCTTCAGCTTATGAGCCCGTTCACCATAGACCTTGATGTCGTCGCGGAAACGGTATTCGCCGTCGCAGGCAGCACGGAACAAGGCAGCTAAGGCGTACTGAGCAGAGTGGCTTGTACCCGAAGAGAGGGCATAGAGCATGCGAGTGCTGAAGACGAGGCCGAAGGGCAGTCCTTCATAGCGCTGGGCCAGGTCGGGATAGTGGCGATGGAACAGCTTGTCGCTGATGCAGACAACACCAATACGCTCGCCGGCATAGCTGAAAGCCTTCGAACCGGAAATCAGCAGCATGTAGTTGTCTGTAAAATGTGCCACAGTAGGCTGGAAGGGAGGCTGGAAGGGCGTGCTGAGATCCTGACGGAAGTCCATAGCGAAGTAGGCCAGGTCCTCCATGATAATCACATCGTATTGAGTAGCCAGCTCGCCAATAATACGCAACTCGGCTTCGTTGAAGCATATCCACGAGGGATTGTTGGGGTTGCTATATACGATGGCACAGATGTTGCCTTCGCGGAGATAGCTTTCGAGCTTTTCACGAAGACGCTCACCACGGTAGTCATAGACGTCGAAAGTCTTGTACTTCACCCCCTGCACCTGTAGCTGCATCTTCTGCACAGGGAAGCCTGGATCGATGAAGAGTACGGTGTCCTTCTTGTGATCGGCTTGTGAACAGGTGAGGAACGAAGCGAAAGTGCCCTGCATGGAGCCGCATACGGGTACGCAACCCTCGGGCTTGATATCGACATTGATGAACGCTTTGACGAAACGTGAAGCCTGACGCTTTAGCTCAGGGTAGCCCTGAATATCTGGATAACTGTGGGCTATGCCATCCTGCAATGCCTTGATCTGGGCATCGACGCCTATCTGTGCTGCAGGCAGTCCTGGGATGCCCATCTCCATCTTAATAAATTCAACGCCACTTTCACGTTCAGCCATAGCAGCTACTTGTTTCACTTCGCGTATGGTGGCTTTGGCAAAATCCTGTATGCCCATTTGGGCAATCAGTCCGTCAACGATCTCTTTTTTGATTGGTGTAGGTTTCATTGTTTTAAAATATTGTTTTCTTTTGTGCAAAAGTACAAAGAATCATTGAGAAAAGCGAGTCTTTTGGGAAGTTTAACGTAAGGCGATGTGACAAAAAGCATTCACTAATCTTGTGCATCTGCTGAAAATATCGTATCTTTGTTCCCAAATCTCTCACCTCATCCCTTTTACATCCTACTTCAAAACAGTTTTGAATGTAAAATATGCGGCATTTGAATTATTTAAAAACTATATGCAATGATGAAAAAGCTTTTCGTGTTGATGGTGCTGATGGGACTGACTATGACCATAGGAGCACAGGGACTTTACACTCGTGAGTATAACGACAAGGCGCTGGTGAAAAAGGCGCAGAAATGGCTGAAAAAGAATGAGTGGCGGCAAGGTTTTACCAAAGCCGATGCTCACGAATCGGTGAACGTCGTGGAGTTCTACCGACAGTATCAGAAGAACCCAGAACAGTGGCAGGCCATGTTCCGCTGGTTGCAGAATACTGATGTGACATCCATAGAGAAGGGTCGTCACCCTATCCCAGGTACGAAGCTTACGGTCAGTGTGGAAGACTCTGAAAACGGACCTCTGGCCAAGCGGCAGAGTGAGAGCCACTTCCATCATATAGACTTTCAGTGGGCAGTGAAGGGAACTGAGCGTTTCGGTATCATTGACCACTTGACCAGCAAGCCCAACTGTGCCTGGAAGGAAGATGTGGTACACTATGACTATGACCTGAAGAAAGCTCGCTTCATGGACTCCAAGCCAGGAGAGTTTTTCATCTTTTTCCCTGGTGACTGGCATATTGCCAAGGTGAATAACGATACCAATGACCAAAACATTCGCGTGATTGTCGTCAAAGTAGACTATATTGACGATTAGGTTTCTGCGGATAGTCTAAAAGGTCGTGAACATAAAAAAGGACAGGAATTATTATTCCTGTCCTATGGACTAATTGGGTTTACTGCACGTTACTTCTGTGCTGCACGGCCCAGTGCGAGAGCCTTGATGTTGGCCTCGACTACGGCTTCACCTTTACGGGCAAAGACGCGACGGATGGCATCTTCCAACTTTTCGTACTCAATGGCGAGTGCCTTCTGTGCGGCTCCAAGGAGTATGACGTTGGCAGAACGGGCAATGCCGTTGTCCTTGGCCAGTTGCTCGATGTCAAGAGTAATGACATTGGGTAACTTCTGCAAGTCGGCGTTGATGACTGCCATGTCAGGATAGTTGGGGATGTTGACGAAAGGCGTGCTTGACGTGATGATCCAACCTGTCTTGGAAAGCCAGGGCAGATAGCGCAGAGCTTCCATAGGCTCCATGGAGATGATGACATCGGCACCGCCGCGAGGAATAAGGTCACTGGCGATGGGGTCGCTGCTGATGCGGAGGTTCGACTGTACGTCACCGCCACGCTGGCTCATTCCGTGTACTTCGGCCTGCTTGATATATAGGTTCTCGTTCATGGCAGCTTCGCCAATGATTGTGGCGATGGAGAGGATGCCTTGTCCTCCTACGCCGCAAAGTATGATATCTGTCTTCATTTCTTTTCAGCTTTCTTTTGTTTCAGATGACGTTGCAGCGTCTGCATGCACTCACGGCGTGGGATGATGACGCTGGTGCCTTTGTAGTTGATCTCGTCGCGGATGACCTGAGTGATCTCTGGCATGTTCTTGGGCAGGGGGACGACCACCTTCAAGTGTTCGTCGCTGAGACCAAGACCACGGCAGATAGCCTCGAACTTATTGGTACCAGCCGAGTCTTGTCCACCCGTCATACCAGTGGTCAGGTTGTCGCTGATGATGACGGTAATATTGGCATTCTCGTTGATGGCGTCGAGCAGTCCCGTCATGCCAGAGTGAGTGAATGTGGAGTCGCCAATGACGGCAACGGCAGGCCACTGACCTGCGTCTGCAGCACCTTTTGCCATCGTGATGGATGCACCCATGTCGACGCAGGAATGGATGGCGCGGAAAGGAGGCAGGAAGCCAAGCGTGTAGCAGCCAATATCGCCGAAGACACGGGGATTGTCATACTCCTTCAGCACCTCGTTCAGCGCTGCATATACGTCGCGGTGACCACATCCTTGACAGAGTGCTGGTGGACGTGGTACCACATTCTCGCAAGGAGCATAGCACTCACTGAGTTGCATGCCTAAAGCTTTCTTCACGATATCGGGATTCAGTTCGCCTGTGCGAGGCAGTTCACCCGTTAGTTTTCCCATGACGTTAGGCATTTCGGCCACGCCACGTACGATATCCTCAATGAACGGCTGACCTTCTTCTACGATAAGCACACGCTCACATTCATCAAGCAAACGACGCACCAGTTTCTTTGGGAGTGGATATTGGGAAATTTTCAGGATGGGGAAGGTCGGAGAGGAGACGCATTCCATCACATAGTTGTAGCCAATGCCGCTACAGAGTATTCCAAGTGGATATTTGCCTCCCTCTGGACGTGGGTTTTGGGGGACCTTATATATATTATAGGTGGAATTTGCGGCAGCCTCTTCGAGCTCGGCCTGCTGGGCGGTGACTATGTCGTTACGCCTACGGGCATTGGCTGGGAGCAGCACCCAGTTGGCAGCCACGGCATTGTAGTTCAGTTCGTTTTGCTGGCGTGGTTCGTCAACACACTGGACAACAGCTCGCGAGTGAGCCATACGGGTGGTGACACGCATGAGCACTGGCAGCTTCTGCTTCTCAGAAAAATCGAAGGCCACAGCCATCATATCGTAAGCTTCCTGCTGATTGGAAGGCTCGAATGTAGGAATCATGGCAAACTTTCCATAGAAACGTGAGTCCTGCTCGTCCTGTGAAGAGTGCATCGAAGGGTCGTCGGCAGCAAGCACTACCACACCACCGTTGACACCCGTCATGCCGCTGTTGACGAAAGCATCGGCACAGACGTTCATACCCACATGTTTCATACATACCAGCGCACGTTTTCCCATGAACGACATGCCTAAAGCCTCTTCCATGGCTGTCTTCTCGTTGGTTGACCAACGGCTGTGCACTCCACGTTCTTGAGCCAAAGCGTTGCCTTGAATGAACTCCGTGATTTCTGTCGAGGGCGTACCTGGATATGCATACACGCCAGATAATCCGGCATGGATGGCACCCAAAGCAATGGCCTCGTCGCCAAGTAATAGTTTCTTATTCGACATTCTTGTTAATTTAGAGTTGTTGATATAGATTCGAATTAGGATTTTTCGTGGGTTGCAAATTTACACACTTTTTTTCTATTGGCCAAACAATCAGCCAACAAAAAGTTCACTAAGCAGTGCTTTCACGTGTCCTGGCAAAACGATGTGGTGGTTGCCAATGGGGTTCGTCAGGAAGTATTGCGCCTGTGCAGCATCGTCAAGGCGAATGACTTGTTGGGTGCGACACAGGTCTGGCTCTGCCTGATTGCGCAACAGTTGGCCTTCGGCAATGAAATGGCGCGTCAGGTCGCCCGACACCTTGAACAGTGTGACGTCGCCGGGCTTCATGTAACCACGTATGCCAATGCCAATACCCGACTCAAAATGGGTATCCAACTCGTATCTCTCCACCATGTTGAGCGGGATGGTGCAATGTGCCAGGAGCATTTCGCCCGTCTCAGAATTGATGTAGGCAGGATTGGCCTGGAATCCAGATACGCCCGTCATGGCCTGTCCTATCTTCATGGAGAGCAATGCAGGTACATCGCCTTCGCACCCTGCCACGATGCCTTCGGCATTTAGCTTAGCCAATGCCAGACACCCAGTGTTGTGGACGGCAGTAAGCAAGTCGAAACAACGTAACGTGAATCCTTGCAATTGGTGTCGGCTGACAATGGACTTCAGCGCCTCGTAGATCATCAGTGCTCCTTCCTTAGGGGTTGCGTCTTGGATGGTCGTCGGAATGGCTTCCAGCAGTTCCTCCATATCGATGTCTACAAGATTTATACCTAATCGTTGGCTAACAGACTCCTTGTCGGCTTGACTCGCTATAAGCCAGTCGGAGGGTTGTCCGATAATGCCTAACCACTGTCCATCAAGTTGCTGCCGGACATCACCCACTTGCGCCAACCTCTGGATGCGATTAGCCACGAAGGCTGGTTCGCCATGAAGCACTTCGCCTCTCAGAGCATGTTGCCTGAGGTAGGAAAGAATTTCGAGTGAGGCGGCTAAAGAATTGCTCTTGCCTGAGGTGAGCAGATAAAAGGGACGCGATGACTGTTTTTGCAGTTGAGGAAGCAGGCGGCGGAATATGCCTTCGGTACCGCCTGTCCGCACGTAGATAAGGTCGAGTGCGTGGTGTCCGTAGTCCACATAGTTGTTTCCCTTGAACACATGTGGAATATCGAGACTATCCAGAAATCCACGGGTGACAGCGGCCACGGATTTTTCGTCGTGAAGCTCCGATGTCAGTGTATAAATGGCAATACTCATGTCTCAGCGTCAAATGTTAATGGTCGTTTTCTTTCCTTTGTAGACGATGGTCTTCACTGGTTGACCATTCACCATAATCTGCATCTTCTGCTGTTTTTCCATGCCAGGATAGCTGCCTTTGCGGGCTCCGATGGTGAGGCGACGCTGGGTTTCGTCCCATTGCAACAGGATGCGGCTTTGTGCTCCCTGCTCATAGGCATTGGTTTGTCCGTCGTCTTCATAGAGCGTGAAAGTGGCATCAGCTCCTGTGTAGACACGTATCTGTAATGGCTGGTTGGTCTTTTCTGCGGTATACTGACGGTTGGGGCCGTAGGGGAGGATGCTTCCGCCACGTACGAAGACTGGGATGAACGACTCGTTCACCTTAGTATTCACCGTCGTGCCGCCAGCATAGTGGTGACCGGTGCGGAAGTCATACCATCCGCCTGCATGGCGCGGCAGATAGGTCTTCCACTCGGTGACATCGGGCTCGGTGATGGGACTTACCAACAGCGCACGTCCAAACATGTATTCATACTGTTGGCGGAGGGCCTCGGCATCATCGCTGAAGTCGAACACCAACGGGCGCATCAGCGTGGAGCCTTCGTAGGTGATGGCGGCTGCATGACTGTAGATGTAAGGCAGGAGGCGGTAGCGCTCATACAGGCAACTGTCGATAGCGGCCTGTGCCTCCTGGCCATAGCACCAAGGTTCGGTGTTGCTCATATAGCCATGAACACGCATCAGAGGCAGATAGACGCTGGTCTCAATCCAGCGCAGCATACGGCGGATATAGGCCTGGTCATTATATTGATTGCCGGGACGGAAGAAACCACCTGCATCATAGGTCCACCAGGGAATGCCTGCGGCCTGCATGCCAAGGCCAGCTACGATTTGCCTGCGGAGGGTTTCCCAGTCGTTACCCACATCGCCACTCCACATGGCCGAGCCATAACGCTGAATGCCGGGGAATGCGCAGCGAGTGAGAATCATTGGGCGCTGGCCGGGCACATCCTTTCGTAATCCCTCATAGACGGTCTTGTTGACCATCAACGGATAGATGTTGCGCACCTCTTCACCGCTCCATTTTCCGTTGTTCACCCGTCGGCCTGCCAGGTCATCGTTCTCTGGCTCTGTGGCATCCTGCCACCAGGCGTCGATACCCAGCGGAACAAGACGCTGACTAAAGTTCTTCCAATAGGCTGCTGCTGCATCAGGGTTGAAGAAGTCTATCCAGTCGGTGCCAGGGATATAATATCTGTCGGCTTCCATCTGCTTTCCTACTTCCGATTGTTTGTCAATCTTCGACCACACGCTGACCATCAGCCGCATTCCCATCTGGTGAAGCTGGTCGGTCAATGCCTTTGGGTCGGGATAGAATTGTTCGTCAAAGCGCATGGCATTCCATCCATACTTGCCCCAATACTGCCAGTCTTGCACCATGATGTCGGCAGGCAGGTGCTCGTCGCGGAAACGTTTGGCGGTGGTGAGTATCTCGTCAGATGAATGGAAGCGTTCGCGACAATGTATATATCCTAATGCCCACTGAGGCATCAAGGGTGATGGACCTGTAAGTTCACGATAGGAAGCAATGACCTCGTCGGGTGTTCCTACCATCACCGTATAGTCGACAGCTGTGGCCAAGGGTGAACGGAACACCGTTTCGTCTTTCACCTTATTATAATATAAGGTAGGTACGTCGCCTTTCGACAGTTCTGCAGTCACCTGATGCTTGCCAGCCGATAGACGGATAATGGCCGAAGCGGTAGGTGGCAACCATAGGTTCTTCATCTCGATGACGGTCTTTCCGTCTATCATCAGGTTGTGCCGACGTGCCATTTTCTGTCCTACGTCGAGTAGCAAAGAATAGTCTCCAGCCACAGGAATATCAAGTGTGCCCTCGAAAATGTTGCGTTCGCGTACTTCTTGTTTTCCTCCTTCGGTCGACGTGACGTTGACTACCTCACTGCTGCTGGAGCCTTCAAGTTTTGCAAGAGCAATATGCTGGTTGGAGGGATTAAACTCGGTGAGTCCATAGTTGTTCCACAGCACGCCATAGCCTTTGCTCGATATGAGCATGGGAATGGAAATCTGTGTGTTCACCTGTGTCAATCGGCGAGAAAGACCACGCACATTGGAATAGCCGTCCTGAAACTGTCCTAAGCCGAAAAGACATTCGTCTTGAGGCGATGTGAAGGCGAGGGTGGCTGTTCCATTCACCAATTGATGGCGGGTCGCCTTGAAGACCACCTGTCCTTGTTGGTTCTGTATGCTGACGATCTGTTTTTCGGCATCTACATTGACCTTGATGTCAGTAGAAGCCACCTCGTCGTGCTTTACATAGAGCCAGTCGGGCAGGTCGTTTTTGTTTTCCCCTTCCACATACTGAATTCGTACGGCATTGCGTGCCACGTTTTTCACTGTCAGTTGTCCTTTTCCAAAAGGCATGGCGCTGGCACTTGTAAGGCAAAGAAACCACGCCACGATACAATACATTGTCTTTTTCATCGATCTATATAATTATTTAATGGCACAAAGTTACTAAAGAAAAGTGGAGTAGTCCTTATTCGTTGTTTCACTTTGTTTCTCTGTTGTAGCAAAAAGCAAAAAAACGTTTAAGAAAGCACCATTATTAAAGGATTTTTCCTATATTTGCTTTCGAAAACCATATAACTAACTCATTGACCTATGAATAAAGTAACATGTTCACTTCTCATTGTCATGCTTTGCGTCTCTCTCACGGGATGGGCACAGCAGACAGGTAGTTCTACCATCTGTCATGAAGATGGTACCGTGACTTTCCAATACCATAACGACCATGCCAAGGAGGTACTGGTTGACGTCCAGTTTGCCGGACGTAAGCCCATGACCCGCGATGCTGCCACAGGACTGTGGACTGTGACGCTGGGCCCGGCTGCTCCCGACATGTATCCTTACTGCTTCATTGTTGACGGAGTCAGCGTGATGGATCCCCAGAACCCGCAGTACTTTCCCAACGAGGGCTTCAAGAACAGCCTGCTGGAAATCAAGGATCCAAAGGGCAATCTTCCACACGACATCAGGAAGGATGTGCAGCATGGACGCTTGGAGTACATACACTACTACTCAAAGAGCCTTGGCGCAACCAATAATGCCATCGTTTACTTGCCACCCAACTACATGCGTGACTACCAGAAGAAATACCCTGTCTTCTATCTCATTAGCGGAACTACCGACACAGAGGAAGTCTACTACAAAGTGGGGCGTGTCAACTATATTCTCGACAACCTGATTGCCGAGAAGGCCGCCAAGGAGATGATCGTCGTACTACCTTATGGCAATCCGATGAAACTGAAGCCAGCTTCAGCCGACAAAACTAAAGAAGCACCATCGCTGGCAGTAGGAGGAGGCGTCTTTAATGATGACCTCATCAACGACCTGATGCCTTACATCGAGCAGAATTACCGTACGCAGAACGATCGTAATCATCGTGCTATTGGTGGTTTTTCGCGTGGTGGCAACCAGGCACTCTACAATGGTCTGACACACCTCGATAAGTTCTCTTATCTCTGTTCTTACAGTTCCTTCACCTCGACTGACATCCCCAATGTATATGACAACGCTGCCGATACCAACGGGAAGATTCACCTGTTCTGGCTGGGAGTGGGGACCGATGACTTCCTCTATGGCAATGCCCGTGACTACATGGAATTTCTTGACAAGAAGGGTATCCGTTCGGTGAAGGAGTTCACTAACGATAAGTTTGGCCATACGTGGATGAATGCCAAGTATTTCCTTGACAAGACGTTGCGCCTGCTGTTCAACAAGAAAGCCTCGGAGATGGCCATGAAGGAAGGAAAGCCCGCACCTGCTGCCACCGGCAAAGAACAGCTGTTCACGCCGGGCGTCATGGCACGTCTCTTCCCCAAGCCTATAGTGTCGCCCGAATACGGAGAGAAGGGCATCACCTTCCGCTTCAAGGCCCCAGATGCCAAGGAAGTGAAATTAGAGTGTGAGATGCTACCTGACCAGATGACCATGCAGCGAGACTCCGATGGCGTGTGGAGTGTGTTGTTGAGCGACTACCTCTTTGAGACCTTTAAGTATTGCTTCGTGGTAGATGGCACGAAGGTGGCTGACCCCAACAACATGTATTTGGCCCCCGATCGCGGCTTCAAGTACAGCATTGCCGACAATCCACACTCTCCGTTTAATTTTGCCTCCATGGGTGACATCAAGCATGGTCGCACAGGCTATGATGTAGACCGTCAGGAGGCCTGGTACATGTCTGCTATGCCTGCTGCCCGTACCATGCCTGTTTTCATCCAACTGGTTCCTGGGGAGGGCGACACGATGGAGAGCTGGTTCAAGATTGGTGGTGCCGATGCTATTGCCGATCGCCTTGTGGCTGATGGAAAAACGAAGCCCTGTATCCTCACCACCAGTACATTAGAATTTATGCCACAGGGGCCACAGATGCCTGGCTTCAAAGTAAATACGCTACGTGCTGACGACTATCCTACTTGGACTCAGCGTCGTCGTGCGTTGGTCAAACTCCTGTTCGACCTTGGTAAACAGCCATCCCCACAGTTCCCCGGTCCCGGCGGCTTCGGTGGTGGCATGGACCGCGACGGTTTCTAACCTTATGCAGAGCGAAACAAAGTTACCTCACCCGCTTGTGGCCCTCCTGCCTGTGGTAGTGCTCATTGGCTTCCTTGCCGTGACCATCGCCATTTTTGGCAGCGATGCCCTCAGCGGAGGCAGTCAGACGGCACTTCTCATGGGAATGGCCGTCTGTGTTTCCGTCTCTATGGGTTTCTATCGTATTCCCTGGCGGCGTTTTGAGCATCAGATAAAGGAAACCATTGGCGACGTCAGCATCACCCTACTCATTTTGCTCTGTGTAGGCATGCTCTCTGGTTCATGGATGATTAGCGGTACAGTCCCGACACTTATCTATTATGGAGTGCAGTTGATGTCGCCCCAGTTCTTCCTTGTCTCGGCTTGCATCATCTGTGCCCTGGTGTCGCTCCTGTCGGGCAGTTCGTGGACCACTATCGCCACTATTGGCATTGCACTTCTCGGCATAGGCCACGCATTAGGCGTGTCGGAAGCTTGGACGGCGGGCGCCATCATCTCCGGTGCCTATTTCGGTGATAAGATGTCGCCTTTGAGCGACACGACGATTCTTGCCTCCTCGGCTACGGGCACTGACCTTTTTACGCATATCCGCTACATGATGCTGACTACGACCCCCACGTTTCTCATCACCCTCCTTATCTTTTTTGTGGCAGGATTCTTCCACAGTTCGGACGAGCAACTACAGATAGACCTCTATACCAGTGGATTGGCTCAGACCTTCCGCATCTCACTGTGGACGCTCCTCGTTCCCATCTTTACGGGTGTGCTGATTGCCCGTCGTGTTCCCTCGCTGATTGTTCTTTTCTCGTCGTCGGTGGCGGCTGGTGTGATGGCCCTGCTGCTTCAGCCACATATTCTCTACCAGATTGCAGGAACGGACAGCTTGATACGCGGCCTCGCCATCACCTACTATGGGGCCACCTCTGTGGAGACGGGGTATGAAGCTCTCAACGAGTTGGTTTCTACTGGCGGCATGGCAGGAATGCTCAATACTATCTGGCTCATCCTGTGTGCCATGTGTTTCGGAGCCTCCATGCTGGCAAGCGGTATGATTGACAGTCTGACGCAGGTGATCGTCAGATGGGTGCGTACTCGTGTGTCTTTAGTGTCATCGACCGTTGCCACAGGCCTTTTCCTTAATATCACTACGGGTGACCAGTTCATCTCTATCGTCCTCAATGCCGACATCTACAAATCGGTTTACCGTTCGCAGGGCTACGAACCGCGATTGCTGAGTAGAACCACGGAAGATGCCGCCACTGTGACCTCGGTATTGGTGCCATGGAATACCTGTGGCATGACGCAATCGACTGTCCTTGGCGTGCCGACCTTGACCTATCTTCCCTATTGTTTCTTTAATCTTCTGAGTCCACTTATGAGCATCCTGATGGCAGCCATCGGATGGCGTATCTACCAACACAAATCCAACCAAAATGAAATTACTGTATAGTCTTTTAGCTACATTCCTCGGCACTATGACTTGCATGGGCCAGGATTTGAAATTGAACGCTCTGGATTATTTTGAGCGTCAAGGAGTCAATGTCTTAGTGTTCAGCAATAGTTTCAACGGAGGCTTCAACGACGAGAAAAACTCGGGCATAGAAATCATACATCATGGTGAGCGAACGGTGCAAGGTGGTGCAGTAAGACTGAATAACACCCCAGAACAATGGGACTTAGTGCCGAAGATGACCAAGCGCACAGTCAATAAAGAGGCAGGCAGTATCGAAGTGTGTCTTAGTTACGATGACTATAACTTTGAAAGCCGAATCGTTGCAAAGATGAAGGGTAAAGCCGTCGAAATATCTGTTTGGCTTGACAAGCCTGTCCCCGCCTCACTTGAGGGCGAGGCGGGTTTCAACCTTGAGTTCCTTCCTTCGAAGTACTGGCTGAAGACCTACACCATGGACGGACGCTTAGGCCGATTGCCCCGCTACGCTACCAGCCTTATGATGACTCGCCCCAACAATCAGAAACCCCGCCAGTTTAAGGGCTTCAGGACTTACGACGACCGTGGTACGGGCCGTTTTGTTGATCCCTTGCCTCTTGATTCCGGCCACCATCTTTCCTTGGCCACTGATGATCCCCTGCACCTCGTTCGTATCAGTTCTGACGATGCCGAGCTTCGTCTTTTCGATGGACGCATGCTTGCGCAAAACGGTTGGTTTGTGGTGCGCAGCATACTGCCTGCAGGCCGTACTGGCAAGGTGCTGACATGGATCGTGGAGCCTCATGCCGTTCCTGGCTGGATTCGCGAGCCCAACATCGGCTTCTCACAGGTGGGCTATGTGCCCGACCAGCCAAAAGTGGCCGTCATCGAACTGGACAAGCTCGACAAACCTCAGCCTACTGCTACGCTCATGCGATTGCGTGAGGACGGAACGAGTGAGGTGGCTTTTCGTGGTGACGTCAAGGTCTGGGGACCCTTCTATAAATATAATTATGTGAAGTTCGATTTCTCTTCGGTACAAACGCCGGGCGTCTATTATATCCAGTACGGAAATATTCGAACTAATGATTTTCTGATTGATGCCCATGTCTATGACAAGATTACCGACGCTACTACGGACGTATGGGTGCCTATCCACATGAATCACATGTATGTGACGGAAGGCTATCGCACTTGGCATGGTGAACCCTTCAAGGAGGGATACCTACAGGCACCGGAGAGCGACCACTTTGACCTGCATGAGCAAGGCCCCACCACCGACACGAAATACAAGCCTCTGGAGTTGATTCCCGGCCTGAACATTGGTGGATTCTTTGATGCGGGCGATTTCGATATCGAGACCAATTCCAACATTAGCGTGGTACAGAATTTTATTCGCACATGGGAATTGTTCAAACCCCTGCGCGACGAGACGTTCGTCAGCCAGAGCCAGCGCTATGTGGAACTGCACCGACCTGATGGCGTGCCTGACATGCTACAGTTCATAGAGCATGGCACCCTTAACCTCGTGGCACAGGCCGAACAGATTGGACACATGGCCCAGACGCTCTCCAATTCGGTGCTCGACAACTATCACCACCTTGGCGATGCAGCCAGCATCACCGATGGACTGCACTACGACCCTACGCTGAAACCATACGAAATATCTGCCGATGGCAAGCGCAGTGGAACGCCCGATGACATGTGGGCTTTTACTACGCGAAGCCCCCAGCTCGACTTCCAGGCCGCTACGATGTTTGCGGCTGCCCATCGTGTCTTACAGGGGTATAACGACGACCTGGCTAACCGTGCCCTCACACAGTCAAAGCGTCTGATGGCCGAAGCGCAGCAGAGCATGTCGCAGGTACAGCGGGGCAGGCAAAACCGACGTGGTGACCTGGCTACCAACCTACAACTCTATGCTGCCACCCATGAGCAGCAATATCGTGAGAGCTTTCTCCGTGATCTGTGGCCGATGCTTGACAGAAGTATGAACTTTATGTTGCAGATTGCCCTTGATGCCGTACCCTTCATGGACGATGCTTATCGGCAGCGCCTGCGTCCCTATGTAACCCGCTATGCCGCCTATTTAGACAGTCTGGACCAGCAGAATCCCTATGGTGTGCCTATTTGGCTGGGCAACTGGGCAGGCGGAACGCAGGTGATGAGTTTCGGTACGACGATATGTTTTGCCCATCTCTATTTCCCCGATATCATCCGTCGCGATGAAGTCTATCGCGTGGCCAACTGGCTCTTCGGCTGTCATCCCTACCACAACTATTCATTTGTAGCTGCCGTGGGTGCGGCCCGTCCCAAGCAGGTCTTCTATGGCAATAATCGCGCTGATTTCTCGTTCATCCCAGGCAACGTGGCGCCCGGCCTACTATTCCGTCAGCCTGACCATTTTGAGAATTTCGACGATTGGCCTTTCCTTTGGGGACAGAATGAAGGCACCATTGCAGGAAACACGCAATACATCATCTTCAGTTCCGCCCTTCGAAACATTGTCAATGGTGTGAAGTAATACGCTTTAGGGGGAACTCCAATATGAAACGACAACCAGAGGTGTACTGACTGTCGAGTGTGATGTCGCCACCTAACTTGTGGGCAAACTGCTTGCTGAGGTAGAGGCCAAGGCCAAGACCCTCGCTGAAGTAGTTGGCCTTCATGAAGTGCTTGAAGATTAGGGATCGCTGGCTTTCGGGTATGCCTGGGCCGTGGTCTTCGACAATGAAGAAGACCTTGTCAGACGAAGCTTTGACGATGAGACGGACGGAACTGCCGGAGGCAAACTTCTTGGCATTGAGGAGCAGTTCGCGTAGAATGAGAAACAGGTACTGTCGATTGCTCTGAATGACGAGAGAGTCGGGTACCGTGGACTCAAGGTTGAGTACCACGTTGTAGGGTGTCTTTTTGTGGAAGGCTTCTACAGCCATGCGGGCAATGTCGTTGCAGGCGACGCTTTCGTTGCAGTCTAATTGAAAGTCTTTATTGAACTTGGAGGCATCGGCAAACATGTGAACGATGCGGCTGAGGTTGAAGGCATTCTGCTGCATCGTGTCGGCAATGGACTCTCTTTCTTCGTAGGGTATGGAGGTGGAATTATCGAGGAGCACCCGGAAGAAGCCCTGGATAATGTTGAGCGGAGTGCGTATCTGGTGCGATACGTCTTGTATGAATGCCAGTTTCTTTCGGTCGGACTCCTGCACCAGTTGGCTGGCCAGAAGTAGTTGTTGGTTGCGCTCCTCTTGCTCTCGGGTAGTGCTCTGCAACTTGCTGATATGCTCGTTGAGCGACTGCTGCATGCTGACGAAGCTGTTCTGCAACTGGCCTACGAGGTCGTTGCGCTTAGACATAGGCATGAGCTCGTCAAAGTGACCTGTGGTGATGTGGTGCGCCTGCCAGGCGAGTTTGCCTAAAGGAGAAACGAAGTGGCCGACGGCTCGAATGCAGAAGAGTAGGATGATGAGGGTGCCTACAAGGATGCTGATGAGGATAACATATACCAAGCTGTTGTAACTGCCGAGGATGTCCTTTTCGAAGCAGACGATACCGATGCTCCAACCTGTCTCCTCCAGCGGTTGGTAGAAGACGTAGGATGGCTGTCCATCGATGATGACCTCCTTGTAGTCGTCCTTGCCTGCAATCATGTCGTGCCCCAAGACAATGATGTCGGGATGCTTTTTCGGGTCGATGCCGCTAAAGATAGTCTGTCCGAAGAGCTTGGTGGAGTCTGGGTGTACGAAATATTCTCCTTTTGGTCCAAGCAAGATGCTGTAGGAGTTGGGGTAGGGCTTTTCGCGAGAGATGGTGTTAGAGAGCTTGTTGAGCGAAATGCTATTTGTGATGACACCGAGGAACTTGCCCTGCTGGTTGCTGTCCGAAGGTGTTGGTGCATAGATGGGCTTGCAATAGGAAGCCACCATGTCGTAGTGGATGACGGGCTCAAGGTTGGGGTCGTCGTAAGGGTCAAGCCAGCAAGCATGTCCCAGGGCACGAGGTGTGCGATACCACACGGCAGCATATATGTCGAAGTTGGGAGCCGGGCCGAAAGTGAGGACACTGTCTCCTGAACGTATAGAGAAGGACGTGAAATAGCCGTTGAACAGTGCGGCCACCTCGGGTTCAAGCGTAATGGAGCAACCATCGACGTGGCTGGTCTGGAGGATGATACGGCTGGTGATATGGCTGAGGCTGTCCATGTAGGGTGTTTTGGTCAGCAGCCAATCGATGTTGCGAGTGGCCGTCTCTACTTCGTTCAAATAGCCCCTGACGCGGATGGCTGTCTTGTCGAGCACCTTGGTGGCACGTTCGATGGCCTCCTGTCTGACAAGTTGGCGGGAATGGTGGAAGAGGAAGCCCAATGATATGGTAGTCACCACGATGACCACCACGACGATGGTGAATCCGACTTTGACGGAGGCATAGTTGCGGATGAAGTCAAGTTGGCGTTTCATGGCTGGCCTCCTTTCTGCTGTGACACTTCGAGCATCTGGTCGAGTATCTTGGTAACGACGGCCGTCTGTTTCTCCATGCACTTCACGAGTTCCTCGGTTTCGGATTTTGTCATGCCTTGTTTGCCGTTGTGAAGGTCGTTGACGATGCTTTCGATGATGTTGACGGGCTGTCCAAGCTGGTCACTCATGTTTCGGATGAAGGCATCTTTTATGCGGTCGGCTTCCTGCGCCTGCACATTGGCGGCAAGGAGGGCTTCATTGCTTTTTTTAAGGGCATCGTTGGCTTGCTGAATGTCGTTGACATGCTTCTCTATGGACTGTTGCATGGCGTGGAAACTATTCTGCAGAGCGCCTATTTCATCGTGTCGATGGGTTTCGGGAATAGTCTCGTCGTAGTGTCCCTGCGTGAGTCGCTTTACCGTATGGGCCAGAAGTCCCAGTGGCTTCAGTATCTTGTTTACGACGAGAAGGCAGAAAGGAAGCAGGAACAGCAAGCCTACCACAGCGAGGGCCAGTCCGCTCTTTTGCAGTCGGGCGTTGCCGGGTAGCAATTCGTCCTCGGGACAGATGATGGTGGCCACCCATTTCTCGCTGTTGAACGTCTTGTAGAACACATAGCACTCTTCCCCCTCAATATCCACTGTCTTGTAACCACTTTCGCCCGCCATCATCGACTTGAGCAGTATGCCCATGCGGGTGTTTTGGCTCGCTCCGGGCAGGTCGTAGATGGTGCGACGGTGTAGCTTCACGGTGTCAGGATGGATAATGTAGTTGCCCTCCTGGTCAATCATGGAACAATAGGAGTCGGGGAAGGGCTTGGTGTCGAGGATGGTCTGAGAGAAACGGTCGAGTGAGATGCCTATGCCCACGACACCAATCACCTTGCCGCTGGCATCGTTAAGGGGCATGCAGTAGGCGGCCAGTATCTGACCCGTTCCTAAATCCTCGTTGAGCTTTATCCAGCAGGCCTCGTTCTTGTCTCTTGTCTCAGTGTACCACTCCTGATGCAGATAGCTGGCAATGCCATAGTTGTCGGTTTCAACTATTTTAACCTCCTGAATCCCCTGCTCGTTAACAATGTTCTTGCGGAAAGAATAGGAAAGAAATTGCTGACGGTTCATGAAGTCGGGTTCCAGGGCAATGACGCAGCCCGCAATAGCAGAGTCATTTTTGACCACTATCTGAGTAAAGGCACGCATGGCCTCGGGATTGTCCAAGTGGTGTTCTGCCATCCAGTGTAGGCACTTGGTTGCACCCTCCATCTGGTCGAACACGAGGTCAATCTGCAGCACTGTCTCGTCGAGGGTTACTGCGGCCTTTGCCAGTGCCTCATCCCTTACGGCTTGGCGCGAGAAATGGAACATAACGGTTAAGGTAGCCACATACAATATGGCTACCACCGTTACGACCCAGAGACTGAGTCTCCAAGAGAATGTATCTTTAGGTTTAGTTAAAGGTTTAGGCATTCATCTTCTCGCGTCCGTTAAAGAGATGGTCATGTCAAGGCACTGAGATCCTTTTCAGCAATAAATTTCAAGTTGTTGAGGATAATGGTCTCGCGAGCCTTTTCGCGGTTGTCGGTGCGGAACACCAGGATGCCTTTGCCATTCAACAAGAATGTGTAGATGTAGGTGATGCTGATACCAGCGTCACTGAACGTCTTCACGGCATCGGCAGCGCGTCCAGGCTCGTCGTCAAGCTCCAGGGCAAGCACGTCACTCAGAGCCACGGCCACGCCAGCTTTCTTCAACTCGTCGTAGGCACGCAATGGCTCGCTGCAGATGAGTCGATAGATTCCATACTCTGCCGTATCGGCAATGGTTGAGGCGATGATCTGAATCTTGGCCTCTTTCAGTACTTCAAGCACCTTGATGAGGGTGCCGGAGCGGTTCTCAATGAAAATAGATAACTGGTGAATAGTCATATTTGTGTTGTGTTTAAAATAGTTTTCTTAGGTCTTTTACTCTCACGGCCTTCTTCTCGTCACTTACGGCCAGTGTGCCCTTGGTCACGAGGTGTACCTTAGGCGTGATGAGAATCTCGTCTTTCAGCAGACGGGTGATGTTCTTCTCCAGCTGCTGCAGGCGAGAGAAGTCATCCGTAAACATCTGGGCCAACTCGACTTCAATGGTCATTATGTCATTGCCGTCCTTGGTTTCCAAGGTGATAAGGTAGTCGGTCGACAGTTCCTTGAACTTCAGGAGAATCTTCTCAATCTGTATGGGGAAGATATTGACACCCTTCAAGATCATCATGTCGTCTGAGCGTCCTTGCAGGCGAGCGATACGTCTGTGGTGGCGTCCGCAGGGGCATTCACCAGGGAGGATGCGTGTCAAGTCGCGAGTGCGATAGCGCAGCAGCGGCATGGCCTCACGGTTGATGGTGGTGAGCACCAGCTCGCCCATTTGTCCGTCGGGTACGGGTTCTAAGGTCACGGGGTCGATAATCTCCACGATGAAGTAGTCTTCCCAGATGTGCAGTCCGTTCTGTTCCTGACACTCGAAGGCCACGCCAGGTCCCATCATCTCAGAAATACCATAGGAATTGTAGGCCTTCACGCCCAGGTTCTCTTCGATACGCTTACGTTGCTCCTCACTGTGAGGCTCCGCACCGATGCAGAGGACACGTAGCTTTGTGTCGCGTCGTGGGTCGCATCCCTCCTGTTGCATCACTTCGTAGATGCGGGAGGCATACGACGGGATGGCGTGTAGCACGCTGGTGCCGAAGTCGCGGATAAACTTGATTTGACGGGTGGTGTTGCCAGCGGCTGCAGGCACAGTGAGCATACCCACTTTCTCGGCTCCGTACTGGAAACCCAGTCCTGCGGTAAACATACCGTAGCCGGCCGAATTCTGGAAAACATCCTCAGGCCTGCTGCCCACCATCCACAGACAGCGAGCAACGGCATTGGCCCACTCGTCAAGGTCTTTCTGTGTGTGCAGCACCACTGTGGGGTTGCCCGTTGTTCCGCTGCTGGAGTGCAGGCGGGTACAATCCTTTAAAGGTACGCATGCGAGACCAAAAGGATAATTCTCGCGTAGGTCTTCCTTTGAAGTAAAGGGCAGACGGCGCACATCGTCAAGCGACTGGATGTCCTCGGGCGTGATGCCTAAGTCGGCAAATTTCTTACGATAAAACTCAGCATTCATGCAGTGACGCACAGTCTGCTGCAAGCGTTCCAGTTGCAGCGCCTCTAATTGCTGCCGCGACATGGTCTCCAACGCTGGGTTGAAGTAGGGTGAATAAGGTTCGTTCATGGCTTCATGTTAAGTTACTTATTGCGCTACAAAGTTAACTAATTTCTTGCAAACCGACAAGGTTTTCCCAGAAATTTTGTTTTTTGTGTAGCGTTGTCTCGGAAAAAAGTATTAACTTTGCAAAAACAAACCTTTTAAACCATGTAATCATGAAAAAGATGTTATTCACACTTGCGCTCACAACGATGGCTATGAGCGCATCCGCAAATGCGACGGAAAACAGCGAGCAGGCTGCCATTGCAGCCGAGACACCTCAAAAACGTATCGTGGAAGATGGTGGTACGGGACCTTACAAAGCTGTCATGAAGGAGGAGGCCTCACTGACCGCCCACACCATCTTTGTGCCACAAGACCTCTCGGCTTTCGACAAGAATAAGCCGTTGCCCGTCCTGGTATGGGGCAATGGTGCCTGTACCAACTCCCCTTGGGAACACTATAAGTTTCTCAACGAGATTGCCAGCTATGGCTATATCGTCGTAGCTACAGGCTTCATTCCCATGAACGATGAGCCCTATCGTGGACCCATGTCGACCACAGAACAGCAGATAGAGTCGATGAACTGGGTGGAGGCGCAGAATGCTGATCCCGCTTCGCCTTACTATCAGAAGATTGACGTGAAGAACATTGCCGTGGCTGGCATGTCGTGCGGTGGACTGCAAACACTCTATAATTGTGCCGACCCTCGCATCAAGACGCTGATGGTCTGCAATAGCGGCTTGTTTAATGTACAGAACGCCTCTCAAGCTGTAGGCGGAATGCCTATGCCTCCGAAAGAAAAGCTAAAGGAGATACACTCGCCCGTTATCTACATCCTTGGCGGAAAGAGTGACATAGCCTATGAGAATGGCATGGATGACTTCCATCGTATCCACCACGTTCCTGCTTGCGCCACCAACTTTCCCGTTGGTCATGGTGGTACCTATCGTGAACCTCATGGCGGCGAGTTCTCTGTAGTGGCTTTGGCTTGGCTCCAATGGCAACTGAAGGGAGATCAGCAGGCTGCCAAAATGTTTATTGGTAGCGACTGCCAGATCTCCCAACGTAAGGACTGGACCATCGAAAAGAACGAATTGTTCGAAACGATGAAATAAATTATAGCTGACGTTTGTCTATGACGTGTGCACTCTTGCCCTGGGAACGCTCGATAGTTCCTGGGGCTTTTAGTTGCACCTTGGCAGCAATGCTCAGGACACTCTTCAACTTCGAGGACAGTTTCTTTTCCAAGGCGGCAACGGCTGCCGGGGTGTCGAAGGTCGAGGTGAAGACCTCCTGACGCAGCTCTACTTGTACCAATAGCGTGTCGAGGTTGCGTTCGCGATCCACCACCAACATGTAGCGAGGAGCAAACTCTGGCAACGAGAGTATCACGCTCTCCACCTGTGACGGGAACACGTTGATACCACGGATAATCAGCATGTCGTCGCTACGACCCTCGATGCGGCCCATACGCACGTTGTTGCGGCCACAGTCGCACTGGCCGGGCAACAACGAGCAGAGGTCACGGGTGCGATAGCGCAGCAGTGGCATGCCTTCCTTGGTCAGCGTGGTGAACACCAGTTCGCCCTTCTGTCCGTTGGGCAGGGGCTCCAGGGTCACGGGGTTGATAATCTCAGGATAGAAGTGGTCTTCGCAGATGTGAGAGCCATGTTGCTGCTGACATTCGTAGCTGACGCAAGGACCCATGATTTCGCTCAGTCCGTATAGGTTGTAGCCCTTCAGTCCCAAGCGTTCCTCAATCTCCTTGCGCATGTTCTCCGTCCACGGCTCTGCACCGAAAGCACCTACCCGCAATTTGATTTGGTCTTTCGTGATACCCATTTTCTCCATCGTCTCGGCTAAGTAGAGAGCGTATGAGGGCGTACAGGCAATGCCTGTGATACCCAGGTCGCGTATCAGCTTCAGGTGCTTCTCGGTATTGCCCGTTCCCGCAGGAATCACCGATGCTCCCAAGTGCTCCACGCCATAGTGGGCACCCAGACCGCCAGTGAACAGGCCGTAGCCATAGGCCACGGAGAATGTGTCGTCGCGAGTTACTCCGTAGGCTGTGAGGCAGCGAGCCATGCACTCGCTCCACACGCCGATGTCCTTGCGTGTATAGCCCACGATGGTGGGATTGCCCGTCGTACCGCTCGAAGCGTGTACACGGATAATCTCGCTCATTGGAGCGGCCTGCAGGCCGAA
>Ga0326513_10001114_pt1 | contig 21836 bp, 26 predicted proteins | sample 2_2465_0518_D_FD_203654 | JGI IMG/M metagenome (GOLD analysis project Ga0326513, IMG submission 203654) | Bovine rumen microbial communities from UC Davis, California, United States - 2_2465_0518 | ecosystem: Host-associated > Mammals > Digestive system > Stomach > Rumen | place: USA... | reverse complement strand
CAAAACCTATAACTATTACTACTCTATTGATGAAATAACTAAAAATCCCCTTGACGGTGTAAAAAGGCCTAAGAAAAGTCCGCCTAATAAATCTCATTTAACACAAGAGCAATCAGATGATTATTTGACAGCATTATATGCTGAATATAGTCCTGAAGATAACCTGTATGCGGCATTGCTACTTGATTTTTATGCTGGCCTTAGAAGGCAAGAGATATGTGGTTTACGTTGGCGAGATGTAGATTTTGAATCTAACATAATTACAATCAATACAGCAATAGGTTATGCTAAAGGCGGCAATTATACAAAGAACCCTAAGAATAAAAGTTCTGCACGATCATTCCCTATGATCCCACAATTAGCAGAAGGCTTAAAACAAAGATATGATGCAATCAACCCTAAAGATAACTGGTTTGTATGCGGCAATAAAGAAAAGCACTTAGCCCTAAGTACGTTTACTAAACATTTTGCAGATTTTAGAGATAGAAATAATCTTAAAGATGCTTATGGTAAGAAAGTAATTCCACATGGTATAAGGCATAACCTTGGAGCTGTAGGTATTGCCGCAAACATGGATATAGCAAGCTTATCTGTTATGATGGGGCATTCTAAGTTCTCTACTACTCTTGATATTTATGGAGATGCTACAGCTGATGCAAAAGTCGTAGCATCTAAAAAGTTAGCTGAAAAGTTTGAAAGTAGCACAGAATACTTTAGTAAAGAAGCTATGGGAGCTGTACCAGAAGAAACAACAGAAGAAACAAAAGAAGAATAAAAAATGCGGCGGCTGGTTAAACCTGATCTTAACTAGGATCATGAATTGTTTAACCAGCCGCCTTTTTACTGCTATTTCAATTAAGGTAATATATATGTTGCTTCTATGTTTAACGTAGTACCACTAGCGTAAGATTTATTAACGTGAATTTCTCCGTTTGTATATATTATTCCAGTACCATCATAATTAACGATAGCCCCAGCAAAAGTTCTAGGGCGTTTACCATCAACCAAAGTTGCCACTACCTTATTACCAGAAAGAGCGGCAGTAGTTTTTAAAACAAGATAAATTTGCGCTATTTTTCCCCATTGCGCATATCTAGCGCTACTAATAGTTATATTAGTTCCTTTAGTTACAATGCTTGAAATAGTTTCAGTATATGTAGTTCCCGTGCTACCAGTTCCACCTCGTGCAATTGGTAATGTACCAGAAGTAATATCTGAAGCGGCATGTTTATGACCAGCCATAGAAAAAGTCTTCCAAGAACTCCAAGTACCAGATGAATTTCTGCTTCTTAAATACATATATGGGTCAGTTGTATTCATAACTGATGCTATTTGAACCACATTGCCTCCAAATATCTCAAAACATTTTAAAAATACCCAAGCAGTAGTGGGTTTATTTGTTCCAGAACCATCAAGATAATAATATTTTCTAGGGTCGATACCATCATTACAATTGTTAAGTTTTGTCGCGTCTATATTTGACAATAATTCTCCATTAACCTCAAGATTGCCTTCAACTATGGTATTTCCGTCCCAATCTACACTAAATGCGTTCGACCTTTCTAAATCACTACGACCATTGCCAACAGCAAACGCAAGTGGGGAAAATTCATCATTATTTATATTATATCGACCTATTGATAATTGGTTATCATTGTTGGCGTATAAATCTTCTCCAATTGTTACAGAGAACGGGGCTAATATTGCATTTTTGCCCCTTGTTCCGAATGTCATAGCAGGAGCTTTTGTATAAGCAGAACTTTGATAAATTTCACCATAAACAACCTTACTCCACAAACCCAAAAACATTGACTTTTGTTCATTGTTACCACTTGTTCTGACACATTCACCGTCCAATGATGATAACTCAATTGTTACTGCTCCATCATAAGTGATTGTTTCAACAACGGTTAGATTATACGAATCTCCAAAAATATTTACAAAAGATGCAGTAATTGTATATGTAGTAGTTTGGGCTGTTCCATGTGTAAAGGTAAAAGGCGGTAAAGTAATGGAATATGTACTTGCGTTGAAACCAATGGCAGGACCAGAAGTTTGAATTGCGCTACTACTAACCGAATTAACTTTTACATTTGTTAAATCTGAATTGCAATATTCAATTGTAATTATAGCGGTTAAACTTTTATTATAAAATGTCACATCTGCAGAAAAACCAGAACCAACAGTATCAAGCGTAATGGAGGTTGAAGAAAACACCTTGGTCTCACCAGAAGGCGCTACCTCTGCCTCTGTAACAACAGTTCCATCTGTTGAATTAACAGAAAATACCGTCGCACCCTTATTGTTAGTTGATTTTATTCCGTCTTTTTCAATTATAAATCTTTGTTCATTATTCGCTCCGATAATTGCACCGCTTATACCAAATGTTGCCAATTCTTTCTTATATACAGGATCATAGAACTTAGTATTATCACCAGTAAAACTAGCAAGTACTTGTTGCCCTTTTCTAATATCAATAGAATCAGAATCAATAAATAGATTATTATCTGTAGTTGATCCTATGCGGGCGGTTGATCCGAATGAAGCTAGACTTGTTCCAGCTGTAGGTGTGCCGCCGCTCCAAGTAACATTAGATACATCAAATGATCCATCAGCATTAACCAAGGCACCAACCGAATTATTTGTTTTGCATACTAATACACCATCAGAATACTATCTGATTAATGTTTGAACATTCTATACAGCTGTCTTAGCTTGGTTTGCCTTTGTGTTTGCTTCATCAATAGAATCCTTAACATCATTGATCGTTGTCATAACATTGGTACTGCCTATGTTTATAGTGCTTGCATTAATACTAAGATTTGTTCCATCCCAACTAATGCCCTCTCCTGATGTAGCATTATTATAATTAAAGGTACCGCTTCTAAGATTGATCCAGCCGCCAGTACCAACAATATTTTCTGTTGTTATTTTCTAAGCAGTAACAGCACCAGCTACAATCTTATCTGCTGTTATAGTTAAATCTTCTATTACATCACCATCAAGCTTCTGATAACTTGGTGTACCTTGTGCGTCAAACTGAACCATGTACTTATGCCCATCAACAGTAACAATCAGCCTTTGCACATCAATGGTACCAGCAGTGATCCGATCAGCATTTAACTGAATAGCATCAAGAGTATAGATAGTACCCTCATGAGCTAATAGGCCTGTTTGAACCATAACATTATCTACCCATGCATTTCTTAATGTGGCTGTATTAATGTTTGCGGCATTTACCTTTGCATAATCTGTAGCAATCTGGTTAGCTGTAATATAATTTGCTGTCAGGGTACTGGTATCAACTTTACCAGCTACAACAGTGTTCAGATCAGCATAATCACCTTCAAGTGTTGTAATTCTACCCTTAGCGGCATCAAGATCAGATACATTTGCCTTGTTAGCTTCTAGGTTCGTAATTCTACCGGTTGCCGCATTTAGTTCTGTTACATTTGCTTTTGTTGTTTCCAGATTCTGAACCTTAGCATTTGTAGCATCCAGATCAGTAATGTTTGCCTTTCCAGCTACTACAGTACCAAGAACCGCTACATCAGCAGATATAACATTTATTTCTTCCTGTTGTCTGTCACCTGATCCGACAGTACCCAGAACTGTAGGCTAACCATTGATCAGAGCAATCATCACCCTATCACCCTGTTGTATGTTTCCTATTGTAGGCAACTCACTTTTGTTATCAATAATAGGTGTTACTTCTGATTCCTCTACAGCTATAGGGGATTCTGTTATATCCTATGTTTCATTTTCATCAATAATATCTTCTGGATCAGGATCAACTTTATCACCAGCTTCTGTTGTTTCTGGTGTCGGATCAGAAGATTCACCAGAATCTTCATCAGCATCTGGTATTGTTTTATCATCTTCTGGCTATTCTATATCATTTGTTTCTGGTAGATCATTAATTATATCTTCATCCTATTTAAAGACTTCATCAATGATACCAATAATTTCATCTGTATCTGCCATTTTATAATCTCCTATCATTCATCCTGTTCAGTGGCATCATCATCCTACCAATCCCAGAATACTGTTTCCTATTCCTATTCTTCTTCAATTAGTTCTTCATCTTCATCAATACTATCTACATCATCATCTTCTGATAAAGATAACTAAACATAATCATCATCTACTTCATCATCAGCTGAATACACCTAAGTATCCAGCTGAATAGAAACTAATCCACTAGAACTATCTGCTAAGGCAGTTCCATAAATCATCGTAGTCTGATTATTGCTTACAGCATTATTAACACTATTCTACCTAGTGCCGCCAAATAATAAAGCACTAAGTTCATCTAAATTATAAGTTGCCATAATCATACCTTCCTTATCTTTACATGCATAGAAGCACCTATGCTTAAACTCAAATCTATATCTGTAACCAGACCATTTACAGTAATGTTGTCATACTTCAGTGTAATAACCTAACCGATCTGTATAGGCTGGTAATAAGTATCAAATTCATAATAAACAGTTTTATGATTCAGGTTAGCAAGATAAGCTTTAGCCTTAGCTTGTAAGTTCTTTACATAAGGCTTTTTACAGTTTGTTATCTTGTAATACCTTGTAACCCATTTACCTGTTTTGGCAAAACTCCTAGCTTCTTTACCAGCCAATGCCGCCTTACCTACATACTGCTTTGTTTTCTTTCCATTAGATTCATCATAAACACAAACAACCCTGTTAGGTATTTCCTTTATGCTATTGCTGATCTATAGGCCTGGCTTTAAAACACTGTTGTTATTGGCTGATACAATATGTGTAATATGTTTCTTTTTGTTGGCGGCACTCTCATAATTCTGAAGTACTGTTCTTCCATGTGCATCAACAGTAATCTATCCGCCACAATAATCAGCAATATATTGAAGTATCTGCATTGGCGGTACACCAACATCAAATACATGAATCTTATTAAATTTCTTATCAGTTATTCCCTTGATAGAAGGAAAACCACCTAAATATTTGAATACTGCCTTATAACTTGCTGATGAAGTGATACCTTTTGAAATAGTCCATTTAACATAAGTCAAATCATCAATGTGTCTTGCCAGCAAACTTCTTAATTCAAGTGTTCCTTTATACATCCCATTTTCATAATGAAGGTTAGCAGTAAAATAAAAAGTTCCTAATTCAATCTTCTGCTTTACACCATCAAGAGCAGGACAGTACCAAATTCGGATAAGGTACTAATCCTAGCTCATTGAACTTGGTGCATTGATAACTTCTAAACTTCCACTAACCTTTAAATCTGAATAATAAGAATAGTTTAGAGTGCCGCCAGTAACTAAGCACCCTAAACTACCTAATGTTGTGTTCAGATTGCTGGAACTTACCTTATCAAAAGAAAAGCTATCTATCCTTCCTGATCTATTCCAATCCCAAGCCATTACACAACCTCCACCATATTAACCTGTAAATCATACAAATCTTTTTTACTATGCTTCATATCAAGGCCTGTTAAACCAACTTTAAACATATCCCCTTTATTAGTCCTGAATATGTATAGGCCTTGGTTATTCTGAACATTCTACCATGCAAGCTTTCTTCCATATGATCCACCATAACAGTTATCTTTATCAACAATAGTAGCAGTTAAGGTAATACTCTTAGTTGCTCCCTGTCCATAAAAAATAACATTGCTGTTTCTTCCATATGGTAAGCTTGTCTAGTATTGCGGCTGGCTGTTCACACTGTAACTAGGCTCCCCCCATGCAAGGCCGCAAATACTTGTTGAATTTATCTTGTTTAATCTATAGCCTGATCCATTCAGTATTAAACCTGTAATACTCTAACTGTCTTTATAATCATTTGCATCTTCTTCTTTAATATAAATATTTACTGATATTCCTATTGGTGGATAGAAATAAAATGTAGAAGTGCCAGTTAAATTCTTTGTAACACTGAATGGTGATAATGAATATGCTTTGCCATTATAGGTATAAGAAACATTACAACCTATATTAGTAAGTGCTACTGTATCATTATTAACTGCCTGTACCTTTAAAAGTCCTAACTTCTAATCCCATATATGGTTAACAGAAATATTTATATCCCTTGTAGGTTCAATAACTGTTCCTGAAGGTAATGGAACAGAAGCACCATCTACAGTTACAAATCTAACATTTAAAGTTAATACTTCACCTTTTAATATTCTTCTTTTTAATTTGTCGATCCCAATATTAACTACACCAGCCTTATAACCTGATCTTGGTTTTGGTGTTGTCTGATCATTTAGTGTAGTTCTCTCTATGCCAGTAGTATATGCTTTCCTTAAAAGCTATCTTCCAGCGGAATCCTTAATACTATTAACATGAATTGAAGCTGTTCTATCCCACATGTAGTTATATTTAATCTTTAAACCGCCATCAGAAGCTGTAATAAGTGTACCATCAACCACTACTGCACTTTTAAAAACACTTAATATAGCTGACCTTAAATCACCATGTCTTGCCTGTGATCTGTTAAATGTTCTAATCCTGAACTAGAACTGCCTTGCATCATACAATTGTGGAATCACATAGGAATTAAAGTTATAGAAAGTTACATATGAGCTGTTCTTGTTAACACCTTTATTAGCTTTCATCCATCTAATTATAGGTTTGCTTGCCTATGTAGCGTCAACCGGAATACCTGAAACACCTATAGCATTTTTCCATGGGCTCCAATTCGTCCATGATGCACCTTTGATTTTAGCATTAGCTACAGTATATCTTGATCTTTGACGGTATTGTATTTGATATGGATAAGCTGTACTGCTTTGTTTAAATCCTACTTTCCTTGTAAACTTGCCATTTGATCCTGTATAGAGAACCTTTGACATGTTTTTACCAGCCGCTGTACAAAAGGCAATCTTAGATACTGTAGGCAATTTTGCATTTCTTCTTGAAAATGTTGGTGTTGCCATTACATTAACCCCTTTCTAGCCATTATTGTTAACAGCTAACTAAATTTATTTTCAATCTGTTTGTCATCATTTATTTTTGTTCCATTAATATAAACATTGTAAGTTGTGCCATTACTATTATTAACAACAGCACCAGAAGTAAGTGCGGCCGATCCTACTGTAGCATAAGCCAGACTTGCCTGAGCATTGAACCGAGTGCCGCTTATTGTGTCTGCTATATCATGTAATGTATTTTGTAATTCTGGTTTTGCATTCTATAAACCATTCATTAAACCTTGCATGATCCAGCCGCCATTAGGAACCAGTAACTTCAAGTCGTATTCTTTAGGTCCTTTGTGGGATGCAATCCAGCTACCCATTCCAGATACTTTAGACTTAACTTCCTACCATTTAGCATTAATACCATCAAGCAAGCCTTGAATAATACTATCACCAGCATCCCATAACAGGCCGCCTACACTGCCTATAGCACTTGAAATTCTTGAAGGCAAATCACTAAACCAGCTTACTACTTTGTCTATTGTTGATGATATTGATTCAAACTTACTTTTAATGCTATTAACACAACTATTAACTGTATTCTTGGCATTATTAATAGCATTGCTGATACCTTGTTTAAGGTTATTGAACAAAGTCTTTACCTTATTAACAAAACCAGATACCGTATTTCTGGCTGTTTCCAATGCACTACTGATTGTATCCGCCAGATTATGAAAGAACTGTATTGCACCAGATATAACAGCAGATATTACTGCCCTTACATTTTCAAATATCTAAATACATGCATTTCTGAAACCTTCATTAGTATTCCAAAGGTAAATCAACGCACCTACCAATGTAGCAATCAGTGTAACTATCAGTACAATAGGGTTAGCGTTCATAGCTGCATTTAGTAACCATTGTGCTATTGTGGCACCTTCATTAGCCGCCTTAAATGCTGTAATGGCCTGAGATACACCAGATATAATTGCTGATATACCTAATGCTGTTTTAAAAGCAATAAGGCCTGAAACAACACCAACTATTGCCGGTGCCAGCCATTCATTCTATCTGGTAAAATCTTTTACTGCTGGTATTACCTAATCTGTTATCTTATGAATAATATCCGTAGCAACAGGAAGAAGCTAAGAACCAATGCTGTTCTTAATCCCCCCTATGGTTTCTTCTAAATCTAACATAGCATCCTGATAACTTGCTGAAGCGGCAACCCCTTCATCGGATAGAATCAGCCCTAAATCTTCTGCCCTGTCTTTTAATTCCTGTATTCCGTCAGCACCAGAATTTAGAGTAGGTGCAAGTTCTTGTGCTACCTTACCACCAAACAGCTAGGTTGCAAGTGCTGTTCTCTAAGCACCATCCTACATACCAGCCAAGGCCGCCATAGTATCATTCATAACATCCTCTGTTGATCTGAATGAACCATCAGCATTAGTAGTAGAAACACCTAATGTATCAAATGCCTAGCTACCTTCTGTAATCTTAGCTGATAATGTTTTTAATCCCTTTTGCATAGATTCTATAGAACTGCCATTTCTTTGTAGAACATAATCCCACTTCTGATACTCTTCTGCTGATATTCCCATCTTTTGAGAAGCTTTATCTACTTCATCACCATATTCAGCAGTATCATCTAATAATCCTTTTAACCTGTTTCCTAGGTCTTTAGCGGCTGATGCCAATGAAGCAAACCCGGCACCAACCTTTACAGCTGCCTACATCAGATTCTGTTTAAAGCTCTTACCAGCTTTATCTGATGTTTCTTCAGCATTTTTTAATTCATTGTTAAACTATTCAGCACCTTCTAATTTAAGGTGTGCTTGCAGAGTACCTAAATCTAACATTAGTAACCCCCTTAATGTTTTCTATTAAACTACTCTATAGCTTTATAGTCTGGCTAAGTCTGTTGCAATCTCCAACAATCCCTTAAATACTATCTGCCTTCCTATGTTTCCTTTAACCTTAAGCAGATAGCATCTCTAAGTAGCTTACTGAAGGTTAATATATCTAAGTCCATTGCCTGATCAATAGGTATACCGAACTTCTAGTAAACCAAGTTATACTGAGATAAACCAACAGCAAAATAAGGATTATCCTTATCTTTACTTACTGCTGTTGGTTTCGTGGGAAATTTACAATATTAGCTGTATCCTCATTCCAAAAGCTGAAGTAGTCTTTTATCAATAGGCCAATAATAGCAAAATCATATTCATCTGCTATCTATTCGGCCTTATATACTTTTCCTTCTGTATTTCTATTCAGAATCCATGCAAACAACTCATTAAAGGCTTTAATTGTTTCCATGTCCTTATTATCATTTGCCATATCCTGAATAGTAAGCATGAACTCTAACATCCTTTGTGTTGGTCTGTTCAGCTTTAATTCTGTACCATCAATTAAGCGTACTTCATAATATTTGTCTTTTCCAATTTTAGATAAATCAAGCATCTTTAAATCTCCTCTATATAAAAAAATAAGTGCGGCGGCTGTTAAAGCCTTGCCGCACCTAGTTATCATCACGCACCTGTCTTAATCTCAGCCAGTACACCACCAGCCATAGCGGAACATGTAAATGTAGGTTCAAGTGTTACAGCATCGTCCGCACTAAATGAAAGTTCAAAACCATCTGTATTCTTACCTACTATTGTTACTCTTAAATCATCAGTTTTATGTTTAAAGCGAACTACATATTTCTTGTTATTGTCGTTAGATACACCACCAATCTTAATTGTAGTAACACCATTAGCTGTTGTTGATGTAGCTGTAGGACAGATTTTAACAATATCAGTAGCTTTACCCATGAAAGCACCACACTTAAATGTAGCTTTGTCTGTCTTTAAGAATGATTCTTTAACATCACCATTATCATCTTCAATATCTGTGTATTCTGTCTAATAAGATAATGTTGCACCACCCTTTGTATAACCAAACTGATTTTCTTCTGTTTCAATGACATTATCAGCTGGTATTGTGTCTGTTGTATATTCAACAATATAGATTCTTCCTGAACCTAAAGTAATATCTGTTGCCATATTCGTTTACCTCTCAGCTCTTTGTTCTTACATCATAATATGTTATCAGTTGCGGCAACCCTGTCTGATCATCTTCTAAGGTACCGCCGCCATTAACCTAGATTCTTAAAGAACCTAGATTCTATTCATCACCCAAGGATACCAGCACATCAGCTATAGTTTCTTCGATGTTTAAAGCATCTTCATAACGCTAAGCTGTTATCCTTGTCTGGAATCTCCAACCTTCTACTACAGCGTTATCTGTTGTTCTATAAGCTGTATATGTAATTGAAGGCAGATCATTTATTCTAGTGCTACTGAAGGCAACCGGATCAATACCAGTTGCTTCTTTAATAGCTGTTAGTATATTCTTTATTATATTCATTAAATCAACCCCTCAAAACAATTCTTGATCTTGCTTGTGTTTTGAGTAAGTGCTGGCTATAAATAAGGCCTTGGTTTCATGCCTTCTGTCCATCTGTATTCTGTCTACCCATCTACATATATAGGATACTTCCAAGGTCTGTCTCTACCATCACCCTTAGCTGAATAGATTCCTGTACCAACCTAAACATAAGGCGCGTATTCTACATTTGAATAAACTATTCCTTCTGTACCATCATCGGATACCAGAAAATCAATAGATCGTTGTAACTATCCTGTACCATGTGGAGCATTTAATACAGCGTCATTCCTGACAATAGCACATGCATCAGCCATTGCCTTATACAAATACTTCTTACCCAGCTAACTTCTGAATTTACCAAGGTTTAAAGATACTTCATTTTTATCTGCCATTTTCGTAAACCTCTAAATAAAGTATGTTTATGTTTCTATGCGGCATGGTGGATGTAACAATGAAGCTATCCCCCACCAGCCAGCCTTTCTGGATACTTAAATCTCTGGTGTAACCAACCAAAGTACTTTTGTATGTTTCCAGATCATTGGCTTTTATCATGCTACGATCCTGAACAACAATATGTATCTTTGCTGATCCCATTGGTTCATAGCTAGCTGTTTCATGGTTGTAAGCATCTTTTACTACTACAGGTTCCGCTAATGTGTATTCTTTTTCTTTTCCGTAAAACATATTAGCACCTGCCTTAAATAGTCTTGATCCTTTTATGCTTCTTCAGCCTTTTATAAACATTTTGTGTATAATCCTGTTCATAACTTACTGAAGAGCCGCCAGCACTCTAACTTGAAATACCCTAACTAAGCATTTTATTCAGGTCTTGCTTAGCCATATCAAGCATTACTGATTCTAATGCTTCTGGTACTTCTTCTAAGTTGCAATAATCAAGAACAAATGATTGCACCTGTTCAATAACAAGTGCAATCACATTTCCATCTACTGAAGGATATAGAAGGCCTAGTTTATCTTCCATACCTTACCCCCTGTTTAATTAAGCAATAGTAATTTTTGTAGAACGAGTATCATCTGTTAAAGCAATTACACCATGTCTTTCATAAACAACTGTGTTATCCTTTGTTTCAATATCACGATCCTGTTCTACTGTTCCTTCCTTCTTAACAAAGAATGTAATAGCTTTAGGCTCAGTTACATAGATTGTCTTAGCTGGTACTAAATTAGAGTAAACACAAGGAATACCAGCAATAGTACCGAACTGACCAGTATAAAGAATCTCACCCTGTTTAGAAGCTTCGAATAACTGATCTTTTCTAACAGCTGCTCTGCCATCTGCACCCATGATAATAAACAGATCAGTAATATCAGACTATGCGGCCTTTGCTAAACCAGCCACAGCATCAACTACTGCTTCATAAACAGATGCACTACCAGTACCATCAAAAGAGTTAGAAATCTTAGCAAGTTCTGTAAAATATTCTGCTCTAATCTCATTTGTCATAGCTTTACCGGCACCATCAGAAAGAACGTTAACAATGTTAGGATCAGCCATAACATCCATATCATTGTATTCATAAGTTTGTTGGTATCTTTCAACATTATAATCATTATGTGTTAAAGCAACTGCACCTTTAACTGTATTCTTTGCACCCTTAGCAAGTTTTTCAACAGTACCAGTATAAGTATACTTGTAAACTCTTTTTGATAATCCAGCTGAAGTAGCTAAGGAAGTATCAACAGTAAAAAGACTTCTTGTATCTAAATAAGTATTAACAATATCAGTGATTTTAGCTTCAATCACCTGATTAGGAATAAGTTGTAATGCCATAATTATTTCTTCCTTTCATATAATCATCTTGAAGATAAAGCCTTATACAGATCAGGATTATTCTTATATAGTTCCGCCTGTTCCGTTAGCTTCATCTTATTAAACATTTCTTTAGTTATCGTTTGGTCTGTAGGTAAGTTTTTTCTAGGTGTTGAAGTTGCTAACCTCTTTTCAACTTCTGCCTTTACCGATGCTTTAAACTCAGCTTCTAATACCTTTATATTCTCCATCATGGTATCAGCATCTTCTGCTACAACAAAATCAACCAGCTTTGCACTTATCCCCCTGTCCGCTAAACATGCGGCGGCGGTTGCTTTATTCTAGGCTAAGGCTAGTGCTTTCTCTTTTTCAGCTATAGCCTTTTCCCTTGATTCCAGCTCATATTCATATCTTTGCTGTTCATTCATTTGTGCCAGCTTCTGAGCTTCTTTTACCCTAGCATCAGCCTTTTTTTGTGCTGTCTGCATAGCTTGTGTAACTCTCTTATCTACTTCTGATTGCAATGCCTTATCAAACTATTCCTGAGAATAAGTTCTAGGTTGTTCTTGCTGTACCTGATCCGCATCAGTGTTTACATTAGTGTTTGTTATATTTTCCATTTTTCAATCTCCTCTAAGTACTAACGCTAAGATTAGCCCTCTATTAAAACTATTCAGTTGTTATGTAAAATAACCCCTGTTCTTATATTATTTATAAAAAAAATATTATTAATATTATTGTGTTGCGTCCTATTTTATTTTCTTTTCAACTCTCTTAATTCATTGATCCATCTGTTAGCTGTACCATTACCGCCTAATGAATGGTACACCTAGTAAACCTGTTCAATGTGTTCCAGCTCATCTTCATCTATCTGACCAAGGCCGCAAAACTATTTATGAGCATTCCTTATTAACTAACGCATCATGTTCTTATTAGCCTATTGCATCAGCTTATACTACTTTCTTTTCTGCCCTATGTTATACCTGTCCATGATCCAGCATATGCCTTTATATAATGCCCACAATGCACCAGCAGATATAACTATAGTCTAACCTGTTAATTCAAATACCATTTTATTTACTTCCTTATATATCTAATGTGAATGAACACTAACAATTAGGATGAAGCGGAATCATTGTCTGAAGTTCATCTAATGTAAACTTCTGTCCGTCATACTTCCCACAATCCTAGCAAGGATCAGAAGCAACAAAGATTCCATGAGTAAATCCCATCTACTTATATTTGTTTGTCTGTCCTACTACAGCTGCATGTGCCACTTCTGTTCTAGCAAGCCTGTATGCTTTATACTCCTAAACCATGAAACAATCTTTTAACTACCTTGATATTTCATAAGCTGTTTTTCCTATTGTAAGGTTGTCTTGTAAATGCTTTGATAAATTTGCTATCATATCATTCTTGTTTAACCAGATTCTATCTGAAAAATTCTTGCCATCTAAACACCAAGTCTGCCTGATTGCGTGTTTCGGATCAATAGTCCTAGGATCAAGGTACATAGGCCGCATCTTACCTATTTGCGGTTCAATCTTACTTATAATATCTTGTGCCATCTAATAAGACTTCAACAGGTACTTCTATGTTACAACTACCTATTTACCGCCTAACTTCTTTGCCGCCTAACTGAAGCTTTGCAATAGTACATGGAATTGGTTAGTTCTATACAGATCATTTAAATATATCTTGCCATGTTCATTCTTATCATTATCAATCTTAGCGAATACACGCATAATCTTATAATAAAGATAATTAGCCTAATCCCTATACAGCTTCAGTAGTTCCTGTTGTGCCAGATCAGAGTTAAGCTAAACAGCTTTCTGGTTCATTTCCTTAACTCTTCTAATCCAATACTCACTGCTCATTATTCATATCCTCACTACTAACCTTATACAGTTCAGCCAGTACACTGTTCTGCTTATCTATCTTTTCTTTTTCAGCACCTACATCAGAAACAAAAGGTAACTGGCTAAGTAAAGTTTCATCACTAACTAATCCTCTAAGCTTATTAACTGTATCAGCAATATCAGCAATATTTTTTGGAAGGTTATGAGTAAAAGAAACTTCAATATCAAAAGCCTAAGTATCTAATAGAGAAAATACATTATTTAAAAGATGTATTCTTTTCTTTATAGCTTTTTTAAACTGTCCTTCTATATTGCTTGCTATGTTATTGAACCCTACCAGCTTAAACTGTAGAGCTATTCCTGAGCTAACCCCAGCACCAAATTCTTCTGAACTGAAATCTGGTGAATTAGCAATAGTATGAATAGCAACATTAATAGTATCTAACAAGTTCTGAACTTGTGTATCTGATGTGTTCTTTGTCAAATATGCGGCCGTTGCATCATCATCAAGAACCAGCACCCTGTTCTCTTTCATCTTAGCTATATCCTATGCATCAGCTGTAACATTAGTTAAAACCATATAAGCATCAACAAAGGCCTACCAATCATTAACAGAATCACTAAGCATTTTGTTGTAAGCGTCCTGTAAACCAATGATGCATTTAAATATGCTCTCCCCATCATCAGTTAAATAAAAGATACTGAATGGAACCTGGCTAAAATAGTGCTGTTCTATTTCCCCATCTGGTATAAGGTTTGATATAGAACTATCAGCTGTGAAATGTGTAATTGAATAAGCATCATAAACATTAATACTGTATCGTGGCTCCCATGAATCAGAATCCCAATCAACAATAGGATAATAGTAAATAACATACAGTAATTCTTCATCCAGATCAGCTGAATACACTGGTATAACCGATTCAGGATTCAGGTTCTTGAATTTCTTTTCATTGTTTTCATTTACATAACAAAGCTGGGGAGCATACCCATAGATCAGAGCATTCTTTAACCATTCCGAATCAGTATTCTAATAATCATTCAGCCTTAGACAATCAAGCAAAGGTGTTACATCTACCTATGGATCAATAGGCTGGTAAGTAACCGGAATGCCAGCTATATACCCCCTAAAGTTTTCTACTATGGTTTTGCAGTAGTTCTTGATAATGCGGTTGTTCGGTTTATTAGCATCTTTATACTAGCGTTTCATGATCTGCTGACCTAGGCCGTCATAATATCCCCTGTTAAATTTAAGTTCAGGTAATATGTTTTCCTGATGATAACGAATTATCTTCTGTAATCTTTTAGTGTTTAATTCATCATCCTTATCAATATAAATTTTCTTCATCTTGTCTTACTCCTATATTATTGTGCATTTTGTACAATCAAGCTGCTGAGATCTTCCCCGATCCATAGCTACTAGATGCACAATATGCACAATCATAATAAACTTGAAGGTATTGTTTTCAATTTTGGTTTTATATCAACACATTGCAAGCTGTATCTTAAAGCGTCTATGCAATGGTTAAACTTATCAATAGGCTAGTTAACATACTAACCTGTTTTATCTTTAGTCCAGCTGTAATTCTGGAACTATATAATCATGTTCTTGCATTCAGGATTAACTACAATATGATACTGCTGTAGCTTCTGTATACCCTGTAATACTGATCCTTTACCCTTTGCGGCGGCCTTGATCCGCATGATTCCAGCTCTCTTAATCTCCTAGATACTTTTCTGCTAAGCTGAATCCGCAATGATAACTGACTTAGCTAAACCCAGATACCTGATCCGCTAAGCAATCTGGTTATTCAATAACCCTTTCTAGTACATCTATTGTTCTATGTAGATTATATTGTTCTCCTGATCCAGATAAGCAACCACTAAAGCAGTAGGATCATTAACATAACCAAAGTCCAAACCGCATAACAGTTTCATATCCTTAGTTTCTTCTATTGTTCCTATCTTCCAGTTATCAAATACCAATCTGTCTAAGCTACAGAACTAACCCTAACCATAAATCTTATAGTAAGTAGGATTAGTTACCTTCATTGCTTCTATAGCATCAATGTACTCTTTAGGAAGAAACTTATTATCTTTATAAGTTGTCTTAAGAATAATTGTGTTCTAAGGTGTACCGTTTGCAAAGAAATGTTTATAAACCCAATTGGTTTTGGATACAGGGTTAAAGCAAAGGAATATCTGTAGATTCTTAGCCTTATCCCTTAAACGTAAATCGAGCTGGCTAAAGTCCTATAGCGTTAACTATGTGGCTTCTTCAATTACTATATCCGTAATTCCAGTTATTGATTTAATTTTCTAAGGATTATCAAAACCCTTAAACAAAAGCTAAGAACCGTTAGGAAGAATTATATTATGGGTTGTTCTGTTAATGCGGCAACCCTATAACAGTTGGAACTGGCTAAGGATATTTATACTAAGCTGGAATACACTATCTTTTAATGTCCTTTCAACCTTTCTTATAACAAGTACCCTTCTTTTATCCGTTAAAGCCTTTATAATCATCTTCTGGAAAGCAAATACACTCTTCCCTGAGCCGGCAGAGTTAAGAGCCATAGTAAACTTCATATCTATTACAATAGGAAAATAGAAACGGATAGTAAGCATCATTGAATATTTTGCGATTTATCCGTAAGTTTATCTAAGGCATCTTGCCACCCCCCTTCTACAATCTTAAAAGAATAACCTGATCTACTTTTTCTGTTTTCTTTTAAACAGTTTCTAACAGTTTTCTAATTACAGTGTGCAAGCTATGCGGCCTTCACATATCCCAATGCTCTACCAACTAATTCATCTTTGTAATAAACCTACACTCTTTTAGCTACTACCAGCCTTGCCGCCTAAGTTGCTTTCCTCTGATTATCAACACCTAAGCCATGTTCTAAGGCATGGTTTGTATTTCCTTTAACTGTTGTCCACTATAAATTAGAGAAATGATTATTTTGCTTATTACAATCCAAATGATTTACAACATTACATCCTTCTGGCTTCTAAACAAACATTAGTGCAACCAGCCTATGAACTCTTTCATAATGTCTTTTTCCTTCTGAATCTACTAAACATACTTCATAGTATCCTGTCTTTCTTAATGTAGGATGTAGCTTTCTACCACTAACACAGCTCCATACATTTCCATTTTCATCAACCTGATACCTTCCCTAATAACCTTTAATATCCTTATACATTTTGAAACTCCATTTCTGACAGTAACCCCTGTCCAATCTTTTATTATTAATCATCAATAGTAACAGTAATAACAGTTGGTGTATTAGTTTCAATCTTCTGTGTTGCGTTATACCCTTGATTATCTAATACATACTTAACAGCACTAAAGCTACCTTCTTGTACCTGTTCCCCCAGCTTCTGAACAGCCAATGCCTACAGGCTCTTAAACCTTCCCTAACACATCTTATGGTACTGTTCCATAAACTATTCATCTTGCCGCCACAAATAAAAGGTTTTACTTGAAATCTTCATATCCTTACAAATCTGTTCATAGGATAAGTGTGGATTAAATACCCAATACTTTAATATATCTTGTTTTCTTTCTTTATTAATCATTTCAAAAACCCCCTTAAACAAAAAAGGGTATAGACTTTAATCTACACCCTAACAAAAGATAGAAAAGGAGATAGAAAGATATAATCCATCTACTAGTTATTATTCTATCTCTATATGAATTATTATGAAATGTCCATGCGGCGGTTGCTTCATGAAACATCTAATCTAGAATCAATGCTGTATACACCAACCGCCGCATTTAAAACAAAGAACACATTTGAAACTTATTAATGTGATTTTTTTATCTTGAAACTATATTATTATTACTTCTTCCTTTTGTTCTTTGTTTCAACCCTCTTTTATATTTTATGAAAATTTTTCTTAGATGTCAAAAATCATGGTTTATGCCAGATTATCTACCTTCTAGCACATTTTGTTAAGCATAGTATAGATTCTGTTCCATCTAGCTCTATTGATGCTTAGTCTAAGCAATCCAACTAAACCATTTGTTGCTATTGTTGTAACAACCATCATTATTAATACATTATTCATCCTTCTACCTTCCTTTCATATAAAACACATTTATCTTTAAACTAATATACTTCCTTCTTTCATTAACTAATAGACCATACCTAAAGTTAACTACTCTCCAATCAACTATTCCCACTCAGCTTTACATTCTTCATCAATGAATGAATACTGTTCTTTCTATAATCTGTCAATTCTCTAATTTACCTAATCAGGTTCAACATAATTATCAAATACTTCATTTATTAATCTATCATACTCTTCTTCTGTCCATTTTGTTTTCATAATATAACCTCATTAATATAAAACATACTCAGGTACTTTAATCGGATAACTACCATACTTTCCTTTAAACTCTTTCTTAGCAAGTACAAATGAAGTATACCCAATCTATCCTACTGCCTTATCTCTTTCTTCTTTTGTTATTGTTCCAGCCTAAAAATCACTATAGATACCAGCCTACATTTTAACCACTCTTGAATCTTTTCTATATCCTTTAAACATTTCAAAGAAATCTTGTATCTGCTCCTAACTAAGTGGTTTATATGAATTGTGATTCTAATAGCTGCTATTATCTAACATGCACCATATCTTTCTTTTGATATAACCTTTTCTTTGTTTTAAATCCTATGTATCTTCAAATGTACCCAGATCATTCTAACAGGTTCCAAACCATTTTCTCATTCTAACTCTTACATGCTAATATACTGTTCCATCTGTATAATTCAAATCTCTCACCTATTGCCATTCCTATTTTAATATTCTTGCTACATTTGCGGCTGTATTAAGCGGCCTTTCTTGGATTGTCTAAATTATAGAATCCTAATACACTTTATCTCTAACTATTGCCTGATCCGTTTTCTTTCTAGTCTTTCTTGAATACTCATAATCGAAATTCTTTTTAATAAAGTGATATATAGTACTTCTACCTTTATATTCAACCTAGTACTACCATGCTTCACTTAATCCTAGCAAAATATCCTTCTTATTATTGAAGAAGGTATTTTTACTAATACCCATTCTTGTATATAACTATTTTGTATCGATCTTATCTCCTACGTTAACCTACAATATCAATATCATTACCCCTTTCACGAATAGTACCAAAATTCTGTTGTACTCTTATATATATAGAATCCAACAGAATTTTGGTACTCATTTTATTCTTTCATTTATTTATAAAAAACTGCTGATAATTATTTTAAGGCTTTGCCCCAAATTTTTATTCATTAGCAATTTGAGCAAATATCTATTGAACCCTTATATATATAGAATCCAATAAACTTTTGTACCCTTTCAAATGATTTATTTGAATAGAGCCAAAAATCTGTTGGAGTCTTATATATATAGAGTACAACAGATTTTTGGCTCAATCTTAATGAATCATTTAGTTAATCATTTTTGCTTTCAATAAAATGAGTACTCCAATAAACTTTTACACAAACATTTAAATTTAAATCATTCTTCCTAAACATGAAACACAAAAGGATACTTACTATCCTAAATCAAAGGCATGATTTTAAGCTTCTTCTTAACATTAGTTGTTATTCTACTGCACTTATCATCATAGGTATACCTGATGCTTTCAACAGGTGTTTTTTTATGATTGATGTATGTATTTAGCGGCGGATATAGGTTACTTATGTAGAACTCCTAGGTATTGCTTAACTATTCTGGCGTACAATAACATATGATTCTAATTTCAATCTTTGCACCAGCCAAGGCCGCCTATCTTAATGCTACATACTTCTTGCTATTGTATTCTTTCTCTTGTTCTTCAAAAGTGTTCATCTAATGAGCAACGAATCTATTAAACAGGTTATTAGACTTTCCAACATATACCAACTTATTGTTACTATAGATTCCATAAACTCCAACCTTCTACCAGAATCTCTACTTTAAATCTTCATGTAATTTATAGTGCTTCTATCTTCTTTCTAAGAAATTCACTTTCATTCACCCCCTTTCTTCTATTCCAACATTCTACTGATCTACTCATAATACTTAACAGGAATTAACTTCTATCCTGATACCATTCTACTTACAAAGCTATTATCTACTCCTAATCTCTTAGCTATTTCTTTGTACTTAACCCTATATTCAGTTTTTAATTCAATTAATTTTTTAACATAAATATCATTCATCTTTTTATCTCCTCTGTTCAATTTGTTGACCTCTAAGTCAAATAAGGATCAGGGTTAGGTTCAGCAACTAAAAACCTAACCCTTACTTAATACGACATAGAAATTTGATGTTATTTATTTCTCTCATAGAATCTTCAAAAATCAAAAGGCAACATAAAAAAGTTGTGTCCTTCTTTGCTAAAAAATGCGGAAACCGCTTAAATCAGGATGAACCTAGGTTAATCAAGATTTGACCACCGGCCGCATAAAAAGAACCGCACTAGCCTTGCACCAATGCGGTTCTTAATATTCTACCTGATATAACCAACCAATAATGTAAGTTACTTACCTTTACATCATATTATGAAAATATCATCAGAAACTTTATTCTGTTTTGTCTTGCGGCGGTTCATCACATCATGAATCTAGATGTGATCAGGATTTTAACCGAAGTCCGCTTACTTAAACATTCCTTCTAATTCTTCTATTGATTTGCCGCTCTTCATCATCTTATCAAACAATGCCTTAACACGGCCTTCATCTTGTTTCAGCTTAAGCTCAGCCAGTTTCTTTTTAGCAGATGCAAGATTCTTTTCATAAAAAGCTACCTTCTTTTCAGCTTGAGCAATCTTTTCTTCAATCGGAATAACTCTTCTAGTTTTTTTCTCTTCTGCTTTTGTTTCTTTTACTTTCTTAACTTCATCAGCCATTGTATTAACTCCTTCCTTAATAAGTTATAAGCTGCTTGCTACTATTGTTATTATAATAGCACTAAGGATAAGAAAACAATGGTTAATTATCGTGGTGTACGGTTCAAATAAAAAAAAGAATTTCCTAGATTTGGTGTACGATTTGGTGTATACCTTCTAGGAAATCCTTTATTTTAGGGCATTTCTAGCCCTCATGATGCACCCGACAGGAATCGAACTAAAAGCCACAACCCCTGTATTTAAGGCATTTTTAGCCTTTATATTTGGTGTAAATATGGTGTATTTAGGTTGATTTGGTGTATTATTTGGTGTACCATTTTTATAATAACATTTTCAAGCCAAATAATAAAGGAAGGAGTACATATGAAATATCAAAATGGTTTTGTAAGACAGTTAAAGAATCAAAAGGGTAAGCCTTGGCAAGCTGTAATAAAGTATAAACAGGATGGTAAGTGGAAACCGGTTAGTAAAACATTAAAAGAAGCTAAAGGCAAAAGAGAAGCCACTAAACTAATGCAAGATTGGATGAATGAAATGAACAAGGCCGCTTCATTATCAGCTACTATTGAGCATGATAAAACGGTTGCGGAAATGATCCAGACCTACATTGATTATCAGCTGACAATGGGAGAAATAGAAAAGTCAACACATGATAAGAATAGAAGGGATTTAAAAAACTCTGTTAAGCCTTATATTGGAGATATTAGTTTCTTAACTCTTGATAAGACCGCAATTAATAAGTGGTTAGCTGATTTATATAAAAAAGGGTTAAAAGATGGTACTGTTAATAATGCTTTTAACTTAGTAAACAAAACCTATAACTATTACTACTCTATTGATGAAATAAGCAAGAATCCCCTAGACGGTGTAAAAAGGCCTAAGAAAAGTCCGCCTAATAAATCTCATTTAACACAAGAGCAATCAGATGATTATTTGACAGCATTATATGCTGAATATAGTCCTGAAGATAACCTGTATGCGGCATTGC
>Ga0326513_10001113_pt1 | contig 21861 bp, 19 predicted proteins | sample 2_2465_0518_D_FD_203654 | JGI IMG/M metagenome (GOLD analysis project Ga0326513, IMG submission 203654) | Bovine rumen microbial communities from UC Davis, California, United States - 2_2465_0518 | ecosystem: Host-associated > Mammals > Digestive system > Stomach > Rumen | place: USA... | reverse complement strand
TAACGATTATTCCGTTCAACACTCACGCCGGAAGCAGTGATGGCGGCACTTACAGTGATATCAGAGAACTTGAATCGAATGCAACAGTTCTGGATGGACTTGCAGTTCGCGGTGAGGACGTTGGAAAAGACAGCACAAAAGAAGCAGTGCTTTCATGGCTGCAGGGACTGGACCTGGAATAACGTACTCCGTATACGGAGAGATTTGAGAAAAGAGGCGTATTTTTTGAAGAAATTGATTATACTGATATGCTTTCTGCTTCTGATCATAACTCTGGCCGCATGTGCAGGGATTCAAGCTCAGACGCAGGAGCCAACAAAGCAAAATGATACAGAGGAATCATCCGGGGACACGAAAGCGCCTTCGGATGTCACCTCACCAGAGAATAAGGAAACTATGGAACAAACAGGATATACTGTCGCTGTTCCGCCCTCATATAAGACCGCATCAGACCATCCCGGTACTGTGACCAGGCTGGATTATGATTCGAAGGATTATGTCAGAAACGGGGCGGCAATCACAAGAACAGCCTATGTCTATACGCCTTATGGCTATGACGAAAACGATGAAGAAACCCGATACAACATCGTTTATCTGATGCACGGCTGGGGCGGTCATGCAGGTGAATACTTTGAATTCACTTCAACCAAAAACATGTTTGATCACCTGATCGAAAACGGAGAGATCCCGCCGGTTATCATTGTTTCTGCCACGTTCTACAACAAGAACAGCAATACGGATTTCAGCGGTTCCATTGCGGAGTTCCGTCAGTTCCACCGGGATTTCGAAGAGAACCTGATGCCGACGGTGGAAGGGAAATTTCACACGTACGCGAAGTCTGTATCGGATGAGGATCTGAAGGCCTCTCGTGATCACCGGGCATTTGGCGGGTTCTCTCTTGGCTCGGTCACGACCTGGCTGCAGTTCTGCTACGACACGGATTATATTCGTTACTTCCTGCCAATGAGCGGATCCTGCTGGTATTACGGCACCTATGGGGATTTTCAGATCGAGAAAAACGTGGACTTTATCGAGCAGCTCGTGAAGGATAACAACCTTAACGAACGCGGCTATTTCATTTATCACGCCGTTGGCACCCAGGATGCGGTCAAGAGCCAGTCCATCGATATGGCGGAGGAAATGCTTGAGCGATCAGATGTGTTTACACGGGAGCATTATATGTTCCATCTGAAGGATGGCGGCTATCACGACTTTGATGCCGTACAGGAATATCTGTACAATGCGCTGCCTCTGTTTTTTCGGGATCCGGATAATGATCAGGTGATTTCCGATGCAGCTCCGGCTGCTGTCTATACAAAGGACACCGGAATTACCGAGGTACAGAGTGATCCCGCTTTCGGCGATTACGGAAGGCTGATCTTCCCGGTCGATAACGGATATATGAGCGGCAATACATTGGGAAACCTTCGTCTTACCTGGTACAGCAATATCGATCCGGATAAGACGGTAGAGATCTGCAATTATCTGAAAAGCCATGCCGAAGACGGGGAGACGGTTTTCTATGACATCTACTCTGAAGAAGAAAAGGCGGCAGATCCTGCCAAGGAGGATACCGGACTGTTCTTCTTCCGTGGAGACCCTGGTGCGAAGTTTGCTATTGTAAACGCCGGCGGCGGCTTTGCCTACGTTGGCGCGATGCATGACAGCTTCCCGCATGCTCTGGAGCTTTCAAAGAGGGGCTACAACGCCTTTGCCCTGATTTACCGTCCCGGTGCGCAAACTGCCTGTGAGGATCTTGCCAGAGCTATCGCATTTGTCTTTGATCATGCGGAAGAACTGCAGGTGGACACCTCGGATTATTCCCTTTGGGGAGGATCGGCAGGTGCGCGAATGGCAGCATGGCTTGGCAGCTACGGCACAGAAAGTTTCGGAGAAGATGCGTATCCCCGTCCGGCAGCATTGTTTGTCAATTATACCGGACTCTCGGAAGTATATGGCAATGAACCGCCGACCTACAGCGCCGTCGGAACAAGCGATAGCATCGCTTCCTACAGGACGATGGAACGGCGGATCCAGGCCATTCAGGCAAACGGCACGGATGCAGAGATCGAAGTCTTTAATGGTCTGTCCCATGGTTTCGGGCTTGGCACGGGCACCGTTGCGGAAGGCTGGATTGACCGTGCCGTAGAGTTCTGGGAACGCAATATGAAAAACGAGTAAGGAGGAATTTACAGGTTATGAAGAAACAGACAGCGGGAAGAAATCACCTGGGCAATCTTGCTCCGAAATTTGCAGAACTGAATGATGATGTACTCTTTGGAGAAGTCTGGTCGAGGGAAAAGGAGCTCTCCCCAAGAGACCGCAGCATGATCACGATCGCTGCGTTGTTTTCCGCAGGGCTGTATCCTCAGCTGAAAAGTCATCTGGCGCTTGGAAAAGAGCACGGTATCACAAAAGATGAAGCAGTCGAGATCGTGACGCAGCTTGCTTTCTATTGTGGCTGGCCAAAGGCCTGGAGTACTTTTCCGATGATTCAGGAGGTGTTTGGAGATGATGAGAGAACCGATCTTCCGGCAGGCGTGCCTTCCAATCTCCGGTTCCCTGTCGGAAAGCCCAATGAAGCATTTGCACAATACTTTATTGGAAAGAGTTACCTTGCGCCGCTCACGATGGAACAGATCCCGACCTTCAATGTGACATTCGAGCCGGGGTGCCGGAACAACTGGCATATCCATCATGCTGATAAGGGCGGCGGACAGCTGCTGATCTGTGTTTATGGCCGTGGCTGGTATCAGGAATGGGGAAAGGAACCCCCCGGCTACTGTAGAGTATGAATAAGTAAACGCAAAAAAAGAAGGCGGTACTTAAGCGAGTTAAAAGCCTTACTGATCTTCAGAACAAAACTGGAGAATCAGTAAGGTTTTTCTTTAATTTTCCCCCTTTTCCTTTGACATACGAATTGGTAACGCACATAGATTTGCTGCAAATAGACATGTAAATATGTTGCAAGAACTGCTGCTGAATGGTATCCTATCTTTAAAGGAGGATACGAATATGCCGAATATAAGACCAATATCTGACCTTCGTAATTATACAAGTGTTCTTAAAGAAGTAAAATACGGGGAACGAGTTTATCTGACACGCAACGGTGTTGGTGAATGCGCAATCATTGATATGAAGGAGTTGGACGAACTTGATAAAATGATTGCATTACGTGGACTGATGAAAGATTTGGATCGGGCAAAAGCCCGTGCGGATCGTGAAGGATGGATCGACGCAGATGAGGCAGAACGCATACTGGGGGTAGTAGATTGAAAAAAATAGTATATTCCCCGGATGCTATTGAGAAAATCCAGAAGATAGAGCGCCAGGTACGTGCGGAATATGGGGATAAAACAGCCCGGAAGGTAAAAAAAGCCATCACAGCAAAAATCCGTTCCCTCCAGACTTTAGAAGAACAGGGCGTTTCCATGTATGATCTCTATGGAGTCACACCGGATTACCGTCGGCTTTTTATTGCACACAACTATGTTTTTTATCTGATCGAGGGAGAAACGATACAGATCGTTAACCTGTATCACGAAAAAGAAGACTTTATGTACAAGCAGTTCGGTGTCAGCAGTGTGGATGAGGAGGCGGAAGCCTACTGGGACGATATCGACCATGATGAGTCTTTATAAACAATACAAGTAGGACATATGGAATGACCTGGGAGGAATAGTCCCTCTGGCAACAAATTGGCAACAGAAGATCAGAAAGGGAAGAGACACAGTATAACTGAGAGAAAAAACCGGCTAAAAGAACACAAAACTTAACTGATATACGTTAAGTAATGCTTTGCCGGTATCGAGTACGAATAAGCTTTGAGCCATGCAAAATTAAAAAGGAGAGGCGATTCCGGATGCTTGCATCCAGGAAGCGCCTCTCCTTTTTAATTTTATACGGCGAATGCCGTGACCCAAAATACCGACAAATTTAAAGAAAAAAAGGGGAGGGTTGAAAAAATACTTGTCTGAATATAGGAGGTTGTTTTTTTAATGTTATAGGGTATCATGTCATTAATCCTTAGATGACAGCAAAAGTAGGACTACCTGGAGAGGTCGCAAATCTTTGGTTTCAATCTAATCTCAGGGGGTATAGATGGACAGGAGAACGGGAGTGAGTTATCATGTCGAGCGCGTGCGCACTCGGAAATCCTATCTGGAGGCAGAGCTGATTCTTCTGATTGTGATCAGAGGAAAAATAGAGGTTCAGATGAAGGACCTGAAGGTGTCTCTTTCGAGAGGAGGAATTCTTTTGATCAATCCGGGAATTGCCTATGAGGTCAGTGGCGCAGAAGACACTCTTATAGGTAAATGCACCTGGACGGTTGCTGTTTTGACACAGCTCTTAAAGGGAAGCTACGCATATTTTTACTGCAACACAGCTTCCGGGTATTCCCGCTGGCACGGGGAGCTCAGGAAAATCCTGGAGAACCTGACAGCTGTTTACGCGGCAGCGGATCACCAGACAGTCTGATGGTTGGTTACCTTTATAAGGTGCTGGACTGCCTGATTGAGCATTTCCAGATCAAAGGCAGCATGCCCGGCGATCAGGGGGTGGTAACTGACGACTACATGCCCCGGATCATGCAGTACATTCTTCAGAATCTTCATGGAGAGATTAGCCTGACGGCTTTGGCGGAGCAGATGTTTGTATCAGCTTCTACACTGTCGCGCGTGTTCAAGAAGCGGACAGGGCTCTATTTTGCCGACTTTGTACTTCAGCTCCGCGTCAGGGAAAGCATGGCGCTGCTTGCGGAAACCGAAGAGAACATCACACAGATAGCGCTCCGCGCGGGCTTCTCGGGCTCTTCCGCTTTCAGCCGCTCGTTCAAAAAAGAGACGGGCGAGACTCCTGTCGAGTACAGAGAGAGGATCCGGAAAGAAGAAGACGCCAGTACCGAGGCCGCTGCACTTGAGGAGAAGAAGATCCGGGAAGAGCTCTTTGCGAGCGGCCGTATTTCAGAGGATGGAAAGATACACCGGCTGGTAACTGCTGACCTCAGTGATTCTTCGCCGGTGCAGCTGCGCAAGATCTGGAGTAAGGCGATCAACATCGGAGAGGTGCATGACCTGACCAAGGCGAATATCCAGAAGCACTGCCTGTATCTGCGCGACCACCTGCATTTCCAGTATGTTCGCGTCTGGAATGTCTTCTCTAAGAGGCTTATGCTGACGGATGGGAAAACAGCGGGGCGCTACAATTTCAGCCTGCTCGACCAGGCACTGGAATTTCTCTTGGAGAACAGAATGAAGCCGTTCCTGGATTTCGGCCGCAGGCCTTCCATGGCTATGGACGCGGACGGCAGGATCGTTTACTACGAGGATATATACACGGAATTCGAGAGCAGAGAACTGTGGGAAGAAGCTTTTCGGGAAGTTCTTCGCCATGTCCGCCGCAAGTTTGGCAAAGCGGAGGTTTCCACATGGATCTTCGAACTCTCCAGAGACAGCTATCACAGAGCGAGGGAGGTCTCAAAATGAATAAACAGTTTAAAGAAGTTCTCGTGATGAATCTTATGTATAATCTGCTACTCGCGATCATCTTGTCTATCGTGGCACAGATCTTGAGTTTTGGAACAGTGATGTGGCCGGCCGTTCTGTTGGACATGCTGATCGCGTATATTCTGGAAATGGTGATCGCCCTCGGGCTTCCTTTTTCAAAATGGGGTATGGCACTTGCTAACAAATATGCAGAGCCTGGAACGCTTAAGTACAGAGTTCTGATGACGACAGGAACGGCTATTCCGTTCGCAGTCGCGATGTGCCTGGGAATGAGTTTCATCGGAACGATCCTCATCGGACATCAGCCGATCATCGCATGGCTCATGGCGATGGTAGGAATGCTTCCGGTATTCATAGTACTAGGCTGGATGTTATCCTTTATATTTGTTCCCGTGTTTATGGGGCTGGCGCACAAGATCGTATATGGCGAGTGAATCGCTGCAATGGTAAAGTTTTACGAATAGCTGTGTACACGTAATTCAAGGCCTGCCTTGCGGGCCTTGAACCTGCAGTATTGATTTGGGACAGCCGCACACCTCAAATGGTGGTGTGCGGCTGTCCCTTTCTTTTTATGGCATAATGAGCGCATTACTTCACTGCGCTTTCGGAACCATGTATTGTGTGTTGATCACATCTTTATCATAGATGGTCACAAGTTTTTGGCCTTTTCTGACAGGTTTTCTGTCTAAGGCAAAAATGACATCCGCCTCGTTTTTCTTATCTGTCAGTACGCCGTTTCTTGCCTCCACATTGAGCATTGCAAGATCATAAAGAGACACTTTGTCCTGCATAAGTCTCTCATTAATGTAGTAAACAGTTTGTGCCAGTGTGCCGGCATAATTTTCAATTGCCATGCATGTCGGAGGCAGGTCAAAATGTCTGTGTGTATTGGGAGGACCTGCCTTTCCGAACTGATCAAGAGAGTTATGCGTTGCCATGTTCAGAATCGTTATGTTATGGTCATCAATGTCGTATATGACAGGAATGTTGGCATATGCTTTTCCGGTTAAGTCCACTCTGAATTTCACATCAACCGGGTTCAATGGATCTTTTCCGGCTGATTTTATGTACTCTCCAACATCGTCAACATTGGAAAACGTCAGAAAACATTCCGTCAGGCCATCTACGGTTGTGAATCTGCCCCATGCTATTCCTTCATAGACAATGTATTTTGCTTCCGGAATAGTTTCTTTGATCTTGGAGAGGTTCACATCTATGATCTCCGTTACGCCTCTGGCCGTATCCCAACAATCTCCTGAATGGTAAGCAAAGTTTTCTTTAAGATTATTCCAGGAGATCTGTCCGCGGAAACTGTAGTTTTTGTCAAGAAACGCACAGGAGAAGTCAAAGAAACCGTCTCTGGGTCCTTTTTTATACAAGGCGGCCCGCAGTATTTTTTTATCCCGCCCATATGGGATTTTTGTACCTGCTGCTACAGTTCTGTTTTTGCCGCTGTCGGATCGCCCCACAACCGGAACAGGGCAATTCTTTAGTGCCGGCTGAATGTATACTTTTCCGATGTCTTCCTTATGAGCAAGCTGCCTGACGATCAAACTGCGCAAAATGTTTGAAAAACGATCTTTCGTTTCTTCAGACAGCTTTAGCGACATATTCGGAAACGGCTCTACCTCAACATATCTGGTCCGTTTGAACCTGAATTTCACAGGTTCTTCTTCCGCAGAGACGTTTGAGTCAACAACCTTTTTCAGCGTCAGAAGTTTGTCCATTGGCGCATTTACGCAGTGATTCTTAACCATCCGGAGGATTTTATCTACTGAGCGAAGATCACCTGTTGCTTCTGCCTTTGAGATCAGGTCTTTGGCGTGGTCCAGCAGCACGCCCTGCGAAATAGCTGCCAGGATTTCTGCAGCTCTCAAATAATTCTTATCGGCCAGTGCTTCTGCATACAGACTCATTTTGCTTCTTGATCCTTTGGCCTTGATCACGAAGTCTGTAAAGTCTTTTCCGCCTTTCATTTTGTCGAAATGCAGCCGCCGTTTTAATACGTTTACGATGAACTTTTTGGCATACCGTGGAATTGCAGATTCACACATAACAGGATAGTTGTTTTTCAGTCCTGCTGTAAAAATACTGTAAAGCGCGATCCTTTCCTGATTGGTAAAGTTGCGGTATTTCTGTTTTTTGGCTAATGATACATCCGCTCCGGGAGTAAGGGCCGCCAGTAATCTTTCGAAGTCAGTGATCGACCGGATATCAATATCCCGGTATTTTCCATTAAGAAAATCATGTGCAGCTACAAGAGCCCATGTTTCTCTGAATGGGATCACTTCCGGCATATAGTGTTCATAGCTGAAATTTTCTAATGCGAACTTAATGATCTCCCGGTCATATTCGGACAAGGATGTCTTACCGGAAAGCATATTTCTGACCATTTCATAATAATCACTCACATCTCCGAGATGGATCGTGATCAGTTCCGGCTGATCGGATGCCGTCGCACCGCTCTCTTTTATCGAATTATGTGCGATCGCGCTCAGGATCTCGCGACCGTCGCCCTTGTATTCCTCGTCTTCTTCCTGCTTACTTAATGCCAGGGCTTTCATGGCGTCCCGGAGTCCGGATGTCAAAGAAGAATCAGCAAACGCATTTATTTCGGCGATATATTCATCATATAGTGTTGTGAAATATGACATGAAGCGAAAGCCGGAGAGTGTATCGATGTCAAGGACTTGTACAGACCGGGGAAAATCGGGGAACAGAATATGGTGTTCAACATCCATGCCCTTTGCTTCTTTTAAGGCGTCAAGCAGCGGGAGATAGACTAGTTCTGTCAATCTTTCTTCTGACATTATGGCCATCTTTCTGATGTCATTATAGGAGAATTTATAGCCGAGTTTCTCAAAACTTGCGAGCATGGCTGCAAGAACGTTTTCTTTCACCGGCGAGTACGGGACGTTTTCATGAGATTCTTCGGGAAGTATGATGGTCTCTTTCTTATTGAACAGCTGCCTATTCATGATGATCAGTTTATGATCGGCATCTATTTTGTTTTTCATAATGCTGCTCCTAAAATGCTATACAAAAAAAGAAAAGTCGAAGGAAAGTCTCGACAGAAAAGTAAAAAAAATCCTTTCCGGCGAACCCAAACGCAGAAGAAGGACAAATACGTTCTGTATTTGGGCTCGCCGGAAAGAACACTATGCCGTGGCGGTCACACGAGATTGGCCGAAGAATGATGAATGTGCGACTCTATCTGGCAAGTACCTGTTTTCACAGGCAGCTATATTATAATACATACATTTATTGTAATAAAGAACTTGAGTATACTTTACACAAGAGAGAATATAGTAAACATATGAATTGACTATAACCGGCGCCAAAAAAGTTTCTGATCAAAGAAAGGAGACTCCGAACAACAATGCATGATTGGAATCATGATGGAAAAATTGATCTGCGCGACAGATTCATACAGGATGAGATAGAGAGCAGGAATACAGGTAACCGGAGCACAGGCGGTGGCTCCGGAGGAGGCTGCATCATTATCCTTCTGATACCGGTCATTATCTTGTTTCTGTATGCGGCAGTAAAGAGTGCACCAAGTGGTGTGTTCTCAATTATATTTTTCCTGTTCGTTGTGGCAGTGCTTATTGGCGGACTGATGAATTAGGGGAGACTTCCGGCTTTCCGGTGCTCAGGAGATACCAAGAGTGTTTACCATTACATAAAGTTTTAATTTTATACGGCGAATGCCGTACAGTCCGGGAACCGCTTAGTGAAGCGCTGTGCAGATCATGTCTGCTCCAGTCCGAAAATCCAAAACAGCCAAAATATTGAAATAAAATGGAAATTCAAAATTGCAATAATATGGAAATAATGGTATGATCCAGATACAAGAAATAACTTCAGGGAGGTGATCCGGGGAACATGACGATCGAAGAGATGCGGAAAAGGAAGAGAGAACTTGGATATACGAACCAGATGATCGCTGACCGCACAGGAATACCGCTCAGCACGGTGCAGAAGATCTTTGCGGGTGCGACAACATCACCGAGAAGGGAGACGGTAGGTGCGCTTGAAGCACTTCTGAAACCTCACGAAGGAATCCGATACGGAGAAGCAGATCATTGTGCGCAGGTTCTCGGGGAAGCGGCGTCAGTTTACGGAAGCAGTGTCGGCCGGATGAAAGACGAGGGGACCACTGCATTATCTCGCAGCGTGACAGGCGGTGCCATTGGTCCCTATAGACTGGAGGATTATTTGAGATTGCCGGATGACCGGCGTGTGGAACTGATCGACGGCGTCTTTTACGATATGGCCGCACCAACGACAATTCACCAGGGTATTGCGGGATTTCTTCATAAAAAATTCCTTGATCATGTAATGGAGAAGAAAGGGCCTTGTTATCCCTTTATTTCGCCCGTGGATGTGCAGCTGGACTGTGACGATAAGACCGTAATTCAGCCGGATGTGCTCATTGTGTGCGACAGGAGTAAATACAGAAACGGAAGAGTGTTCGGGGCGCCGGATCTCGTAGTGGAGGTGCTGTCTCCTTCTTCCAGAAAGAGGGACATGCAGATTAAGTTTTTCAAATATTATAATGCCGGCGTCAGAGAATACTGGATCATCGATCCTGAGAAAAAGATGCTGGTGCAGTATGATATGGAGCATATGGAACTTCCATCTGTCTATAATTGCGAATCGGCTGTTCCGGTTCTGATCTGGAACAGCGAGTACAGGATCGATCTTGGGGAGATGTTTGATACCATCGCATTTCTATGGGAGGCAACATGAAAAAAAATACTCGCAGGTCTTTTAGCCTTAGTAATGTCGCTGTCGGGGTGTGCAGGCGGCAGCACCGGGGGAAACAAAGAGGCGTAGGCGGCGCAAGGCGCAACACAAGCAGCCGCGCAGGAGGAAGGGCAATCCGCTTCGCAGGAGGCAGAGCAATCCGCCGCACAAGGAGTGACACAGGCATCCGCTGAGGAAGAAGAACAGTCAGCCGCGCAGGAAGCGGGCACGGAGCAAACGGCGAAAGGAATCCGCGGCAAAGGGGCATCTGAGTTTGAACCGATCGAGTCCGAAAACGGTAATATAGTGATCCTCTATACAAATGATGTGCACTGCGCCGTCGAAAAGAATATCGGCTACGCCGGACTCGCAGCCTATAAAAAACAGATGCAGGAAGAGGGCAATGCCGTTTTCCTCATTGATGACGGCGATGCGATCCAGGGAGGGATTTTTGGCTCGCTGACCAAGGGCGACGCGATCATCAACCTGATGAACGATATAGGGTATGATCTCGCGATCCCCGGAAATCACGAGTTTGATTATGGGACGTCCTGCTATCTGGAACTGATATCCAAAGCGGAGTATCCATATATCTGCTGCAACTTTGATGACATCCAGAAGGATGAGATCGTGCTGGATTCCTATGAGATCAGAGAGATCGGCGGCAAAAAGATCGGATTTATCGGCGTGGTGACGCCGCTGACAACCGCAACTTCCGCGCCTGCGAACTTTAAGGACGAGAACGGAGAGATGAAATACGGCTTTTTGCGCAGCGATGACGGAGAGGAACTCTACAAGAGAGTTCAGGAGGCCGTAGACGCCGTAAACGCGGAAGGCGTTGATTATACGATTCTGCTCTCACACCTTGGCATTGAAGAAACCGCCAAACCTTTTACATCCGTAGATGTGATCAGAAATACGACGGGCATCGACGTAGTCCTCGACGGCCATTCGCACAGCACAGTCCCTATGGAGCTTGTCAAAGACAAAGACAGGAAGGATGTCGTGCTCACACAAACCGGCACGCAGTTTAAATCGATCGGAAAGCTGACGATCGATCCCAGTGGCAGGATCAACAGTGAACTGGTCACTGAAGTGGACGGGAAGGACGAGGAGATCCTGGCCGACATCGAAAAGGAGAGGGGCGCTTTCCAGGACAAGGTCTCAGCCAAAATAGCACACACCGATTTTGACCTGATCGTCAATGAAGGGGATATCCAACTTGCCAGAAACAACGAGACAAACCTCGGAGATCTGATCGCAGACGCTTTCCGGAAAGCGACCGGAGCGGAGATCGCAATTGTAAACAGCGGCGGGATCCGGGAAAATATTCCCGCCGGAGATATCACGTACGGAGACGTTCTCAATTCAATACCGTATATCAATGAATTGTGCGCCATCAAGGTGAAGGGACAGGCCATTGCGGATGTTCTGGAATTCTGCGTAAGCTATGCGCCGGAACCCCACGGTGGGTTCATGCAGGTCTCCGGGATCAGTTTCGACCTTGATCTTGACAAAAACGCGCAGGTGCAGACCGACCAAAACGGAATGTTCACCGGTTTTGGCAGCGACGAGAGACGAGTCTCGAATATTAAAGTGAACGGAGAGCCGCTCGATCCTGACAGAGAGTACACGCTCGGAGGGACTCTTTATGTTCTGGAGCAGCAGGGATGCGGCATCACATCCTTTGACGAAGCGGAGCCGGTCGACATTGGAAGGAACGTACTGGACATCGATGCAGTGGCGGAATATCTCGGCGGGATGGACAGTACATTAGTCGAAGAATATGAAGACCGCTATGGACAGGAGAGGATCCATTTTATCAGTGAGTGATAGTTCTTTAAGAACACCCCGGAAATCCTTTATTTAGGGGATTTCCGGGGTGTTTTTGTGTTTGTTAAAGTAAAAAATGTTCTTTACCAGCGCACAAACATAGTACAATCCCGTTATACATAATGAAAAAAACAATGGGAAGGAGGGCGTCTGTTGAACCTGGAAGAGCAATATGACCGGATCTATAAATATCTGTATTTCCGCATTCATGACCGGCACACAGCGGAAGATCTGACGCAGGAAACCTTCCTCCGGTTTTTGGGAAGCAGGACCTACCGGGACGAAAACCGGCAGATGCAGTATCTGTACACGATCGCCCGCAATCTCTGCAGCCAATATTACAGAGATAAGACGATTGAATACAGATTTGATGAAACATTGGACATTACGCTGTCGGAAGACTTCGAACAGTCTGTGGTGGAGCGGATCAGCCTGATGAATGCTTTGCAAGAGCTTTCACAGGAGGAGCGGGAAATGCTGTTCCTGCGGTACGTCAATGATGTCCCCATACCTGTGATGAGCCGTCTGTACCATATCTCAAGGTTTGCTGTGTACAGAAAACTAAAAAAGATACTGAAAAAGGTTATGAGTGAGATGGAGAAGGAGGGCGATCATGGATCATGACAGGTTAATGAAAGATCTGAGAGAGATCTGCCGGGCTCCGGAACCGGAAAGGAAAGAGATATTTTTCCAAGGACTGGCAGAGCGGGGGGTGACATCAGGACGTCCCACTTCCATTAGTCATGGAGAATTTATCCTGAGGCAGTTTCTCTATATTGGGAAATGGGTGTGGCTGTCATCGGCAGTCCTGTTATTGTTCATTACATGGATCTGTTACGGCAACAACGGAAATTATCCGTTTGCCTTAACGCCTCTTCTGGCAGCAGGGATCCTTGTGGAGACAGAAAGGTCCTTTCGGTGGAAAATGGCTGAATTGGAGTATACTGCCCGATTTTCCCTGAGAAGTGTAATGCTTGCAAGGATGTTCCTGGTGGGCGCTGTAGAGACGGCAGGGCTTTTGGTCGTCATATGGGCAGTACAGCCGAGGTTTTCATACTCTTTTGGCAGAGTATTCCTTTACATGATGGTGCCGTATTTGTCCGCCTCACTGTTTGGTTCGGTGTATGAGAGGAAGCACAGGACGGACAACGGATGGGGAAGCATCGTGATCTGCCTGTTGTCATCTGCCTTTTTCGCGGCAGCGCCATACTGCATGAGCAGCTTATATGAGGAGCAGTTTGCAGTTGTCTGGTTGGCGGTTTTCGTCCTGCTGATCATAAGCCTCGGCAGCAGTGTAAGAAGATGGTTTTTGGAGATGGAGGAACCCGCATGGAGCTTATAGCTGACAGAATCACCAAACAGTATAAGAACAAAATCGCAGTTGACCGGATGTCCTTTACCCTGGCGAAGGGAGTGACCGGGCTTCTGGGCGCGAACGGAGCAGGAAAGACAACACTGATGCGGCTTCTCTGTGGAATTCTTGTCCCCGACAGTGGAACAATTTCCTGTGACGGCATGAGCGTGGGAACGGAGGAATACCGCGATATTTTGGGGTACCTGCCTCAGAATTTTGGCTATTATCCGGAATTTTCCGGAAAGGATTTTCTGCTGTATATGTCCGCTGTAAAAGGGATTACCGGAAAAGACGCCGCTCGGAAAACGAAAGAATTGATCGAACTGGTTGGATTGGCGGAGGTCGCTGGGAAGAAGGTGAGGACCTATTCCGGAGGGATGAGGCAGAGGCTTGGGATCGCGCAGGCGCTCTTAAATGATCCGCAGATCCTCATCATGGATGAACCGACCGCAGGCCTTGATCCGCAGGAGAGGATCCGCTTCCGGGAACTGATCGCGGACATCGGAGAGAAAAAAATAGTGCTTCTCTCGACGCATATTGTGTCGGACCTGGAGCACATCGCTGACCGGCTGATGATCATGAAGGACGGTCAGCTAATATGGCAGGGAAGCCGGTCCGCCGGCGGAGAAGACCTGGAGGCATTTTATATCTCTAAGATCGGGGAAAAGAGGTGAGACTAAGTGGTACTGAGAACTTTGTACCTGTATGAACTGAAAAAAATAGCCTGTTCCAAGGTAAATCTGATCGCGCTGGCAGGGGCAGTGATCATGCTCGTTTTCCTGGAGATAACTTCCGTCCCGGAGAACCAGCCGGTGTCAAGGGAAGCCGCAAAGGAACTGGACGGCAGAGCCATTGATGCACAGCTGATCGAGGAAATGAAGCCTGCGATGAGGTTTGTGAACGGATATACGGTGATAGAGAGCGGTGAGGAGAATGAAAAGTATGTTCCTGTCATGGATGTGATCACGGCTGTGACTGGTAAAAACAGTGATGTCACCAAACTTTCCGGAGCGGAATTTTATAAGCTGCGTGAACAGGAACTGGATCACCGAATGAACAAACAGAGACTGACCGATACAGAAAAGGAATTCTGGCGCAGTCAGGAGGCACAGGTTTCCAAACCCTTTGTCTATCACTATCACAGCGGCCCCGGAAATCTGCTCAAGTCCTTTCAGGCGCTAGGTATGTTTATCCTGCTGCTGTCTGCTGTCGGACTGTCAGGTGTCTATGCGAGAGAAACGGCCGATCAGATGAATCAGCTTCTGCTCTGCAGCCGTTACGGAAAGAAAGAGCTGTATCTGATCAAATTTGCGGCCGGGCTCACATGGATCCTGGCAGCGGCGCTGCTCACTTTTTTGGCTCTGCTTATCCCTGTTTCTCTTATATATGGGATGGAAGGAATGGAAGTGATGGTGCAGCTGGTGAAGCCGTGGTGCATGCTCCCTTATACGCTGGGGCAAATGCTGGCGGTGTTTATAGTTGTCTATCTTCTGGCAGCGGTCATTTTCGCTTCTGTTACCATGCTGCTCTCTGTGGTCACACAGAACCAGCTTGTTGTGACTAGCGCATTGCTTGGATATATGCTGATCGACCTGTTTGGGGAACTTCCGGAAAAGTTCGGCGTATTACAGAAAATATGGACGCTCAGGCCCAATGCGGTCCTGATGAACACAGGGTTTTCCAATTACAGGCTCATACATTTGGCAGGCGGATTGTTCATGAATTATCAGACAGCGCCGGTGATCTATGCTGTGATCAGCATCGCGGCTTTGATGATAGGGAGGAGAAAATATCGAAGGATGCAGGTTGGGAATTGATGGATCTGCCCTTTCGAAGGCCTAAAGGGTAAGGAAAAGGGCAGCGGAAGGGCAGATCAGGTAGTTATTGACAGATCTGCCCTTTAGAAGGCCTAAAGGGTATGGAAAAGGGCAGCGGAAGGGCAGATCAGGTAGTTATTGACAGATCTGCCCTTTCGGAGCCCTTAAAGGTATATAAAAGGGCAGAAGCCCACTTACCTTTTCAGCGTTTTTTCAACCTGGTCCGCCGTCGCCTGGTCGCACTCCGCTGTGATCTTAGTTCCTTCAGCAGTGTATTCTGTCTGAAGGACAGTGGACCTCTCCATCAAAAAAGAGACGATACTTCCCCGGTCGTAGGGAATGAGGAAGGTCCGGATCGTCCGCTTCGCGTGGAGGATATCAAAGATCGTCTTGCAAAGATATTCGATGGAACTCTCTTCTTTGGCACAGAGATAGAGATTTATATTACTTATTCCGTCAACAGACTGCACGATGGCGCCTGTGACGGGGTGCGCAGCGGGCGGGTCGCAGAGATCCGCTTTGTTGTATACGGTGATCATGGGAAGATGGCCTGCGCCGATCTCCGAAATGATCCTTTTTGTGACTTCTATATGCTTCCGGCAGTGCGGGTCGGAACCGTCCACTACTTGCACGAGGAGGTCCGCCTGTGTCACCTCTTCGAGGGTCGATTTAAACGCCTCGACAAGGGAGGTGGGCAGCTTATGGATAAAGCCGACCGTATCGGACAAAAGGAACTCCTGTCCTCTTGCCACGCTGATACGCCTGACGGTCGTATCCAGGGTGGCAAAAAGCATATTCGCCTCAAAGACCTGCCGCTTATCCAGGTCGCCTTCCGGCGCTGTGTCAGACGAGTAATGTGCCAGCATCGCGTTCATGATCGTGGATTTACCTGCATTGGTGTAGCCCACAAGCGATACCAGAGGAAGTCCGGATCCCTGCCTCTTTTTGCGCTGCGTCGCGCGTTCGCGGCTGACGCCCTTGAGTTCGCGGGTAAGCTCACTGAGCCGGTGGTCAATGGTACGGCGGTCGATCTCCAGCTGGGTCTCGCCTTCGCCCTTGGCGGACATGGAGCCTGAGGCACCGCCCTGGCGGTTCTGGGTCTCCCACATGCCGATCAGTCTGGGCTTTAAGTAGCGGAGCTTGGCAAGTTCCACTTGCAGACGGGCTTCTCTGGTTCTGGCTCTGCGCTCGAAGATCTCAAGGATCAGAGTTGTCCGGTCCATAACCGGAAGCTTTAAGAGCTTCTGCAGGTTCCGGATCTGGGAGGGGGACAGCGTGTCGTTGAAGATGACCCGCTTCGCGTCGAACATTTCCGCGCAGATCCGTATCTCGTCAGCCTTTCCGGCGCCTACATAGAGGCCGGTGTTGACATGGGAGAGCGACTGTGTGATGGTATCCACCGGATTCATCTCACAGGCCTTCGCAAGTTCGGCGAGTTCTTCCAGAGAATGCCGGAATTCTTCTTCCGAAACCGGCTTCTCCACATCTGTCTCGCGCACGCCCACCAGGATCACGGGCTCCCTGTCGTCTCCTTCATATGTATTCCAAATCTCATTTGCACCAAAAAAGGCTGCCATAATACTAAAGACCTCCCCAAATGTTATGAAAACAGTATAATAGTAATGAATTTTTGGGGGCTACGTCAATAATAGATATTTCTCCTGAAATAAAAGTTACGAAAACATCATCCTCGTACAAAAATCTTTTAATTCTTCGCAATATGTCTTATTATTAAAAGGAACAGATAACTTATTTTTCATAAAGGAGATCATAGTTATGGATATTTCAACTCTTCAGAAAGCAAGATACAGCTATGCCCCCAAGCTGCCCGGAATGCTCAGAAACGGTATTTCCGAGATTTGCGTTAAGGACGGAGCACCGACAGAGAGCGTTGCGGATCAGGAGAAGATCAAAGCGCTGTTCCCCAATACCTATGGCAAGAATGAGATCACCTTCCAGAAGGGTGCGAACACTTCAGCGCCTAAGAAACAGGTTGTCGGCGTTATCCTTTCCGGCGGCCAGGCACCCGGCGGACACAATGTTGTATGCGGCCTTTATGATGCACTGAAGGCGACGGATAAGGACAACGTTCTTCTCGGCTTCAAGGGCGGCCCGAGCGGTCTGATCGAGGACGACTACATCGAGATGACCGACGAGTTCATTGATCAGTACAGAAATACCGGCGGTTTTGATATCATCGGCTCCGGCAGAACAAAACTCGAGACTGTTCCTCAGTTTGAGATCGTTACAGAAGTCGCTAAAAAGCATGGCCTCACTGCGATCGTTATCATCGGCGGCGATGATTCCAACACCAATGCGGCAGTGCTTGCTGAGTACATGGCAGCTCATAATACCGGCGTTCAGGTGATCGGATGCCCCAAGACCATCGACGGCGACCTCAAGAATGAGGACATCGAGGCTTCCTTCGGTTTCGATACTGCTACCAAGACCTACAGCGAAGTGATCGGCAATATCGAGCGTGACTGCAACTCTGCGAAGAAGTATTGGCACTTCATCAAGGTCATGGGCCGCAGCGCTTCCCACGTCGCACTGGAGTGCGCACTGCAGACACAGCCCAACATCTGCCTGATCGGCGAGGAAGTCGCAGCTAAGAAGCAGTCTCTCTCCGAGATCGCTGACCAGATCGCGGACTCCGTAGCGACCCGCGGAAATAAGGGCATGAATTTCGGCGTTGCTATCATTCCTGAAGGCATCGTAGAGTTTGTTCCTGAGTTCTCCAAGCTGATCGGTGAGATCAACGAGCTCCTCGCAGGCGAGAAGACAGAGCAGTTCAATGCGCTTCCCAGCTGGGAAGATAAGTATGCTTTCATCGAGAAAGGCCTCACAGCAGAGTCCATGGCAGTTTTCGCGATCCTTCCTACCGGCATTCAGCAGCAGCTCTTCCTCGAGAGAGATCCTCACGGCAACGTACAGGTATCCCTGATCGAGTCCGAGAAACTGTTCGCAGAGCTGGTCAAGACCAAACTGGCAGAGCGCAAGGCAGCCGGAACTTACAATGGCAAGTTCTCCACCCTGACACACTTCTTCGGTTATGAAGGAAGATGCGCATTCCCTTCAAACTTTGACAGTGACTACTGCTACTCCCTTGGCTACAACGCATTCATGCTGATCCAGTATGGCTTCACCGGATATCTGTCCAAGGTTTCCAACCTCTCCGCTCCTGCAGAAGAGTGGAAGGCAGGCGGAATGCCCATCACCAAGATGATGAACATCGAGCGCAGAAACGGCGAAGACAAGCCCGTTATCAGAAAAGCACTTGTTGAGCTTGACGGCGCACCTTTCAAATACTTTGCAGCAAACAGAGCGAAATGGGCAGAGGAGACCTGCTTCCTGTATCCCGGTGCTATTCAGTACTACGGCCCTACAGAGGTCTGCGATACTACCACAAAGACTCTGGCACTGGAGCAGGCGAAGTAATTTGGCCCAAAAATTGGATGACAATTTGGTCATCTATGCATTCCAATGACAAGTAAAAGATCGTCCCTTGCGGCTAAGCCGCGGGGGACAATCTTTTGTGTAAACGGTCTTGCCGTAGTATAATCGATGATAAAGGAGGTACAAAAAATGTACAACATCGATGAGTCAAACAGAGAAAAACATGAGTATCCTACCTATGGCAGACAGTTCAACACTTACAAGTGGTTCAAACCGATCATTCTCTCGGCAGTGATGGGTATTCTATATGGCTTGTTCGCGATCGTGCTCCTGTTCACTCTTATGGGGGACGCAGAGAGCCATGGGCTCAGTTACACAGACTTGAATTTTACTGACATGCGCACGACATGTTATGTTCTGGGGACCATAGTGGTTGCTATTCCGGCTCTGTTCATTGCGACCAAAATTGTCAGAGACAGGCCCTTCTCCTCCTATACTTCTGCAAGAGGCGGATGGAACCTCAAGATATTTGGGGTCGGTCTCCTCGTGGCGGCTGTGACGACTTTTCTGCCCAGTCTGTATCTCACAGCAAAGAGCGCAGGCCTTAAACCTAAAAACGAGATCACTGCTGTGGCCCTTCTGGTGGTTCTGGTCCTTGGCAGTTTACAGTGTATAGCAGAAGAATATGTTTTCAGAGGAGTTCTTATGCAGACCATCGGATCGTGGGTAAAGATCCCAGTGATCGCTGTTTTGCTCCAGGCCGCAATCTTTGCGTTTCAGCATAAATATGATGTGTATGGACTTCTGTCGGTCCTCATCTCAGGTGTCGGATTTGGCCTTGTAGCATGGATCACCAGAGGGATCGAAGCGCCGTGCGCCCTTCATATCATGAACAATGTTCCTACCTTCTATTTCATAGGAGCAGGGCTTGCCAGTGTTTCCGGCAAAGCAAATACGATCACGGTTATTTATAATCTTTGTACTTACGGAGTGTTTGTACTGGTCATGCTGGTCCTCAAAAAGAAGACCCACCTGTTCGATGAGGTCAAGAGGGATGATCTGGCACAGTGGAATGAAAAGCATAGTGGCTGACAACACGCGGCGCAGCGGTTCGCAAGGCGGGCCTTGAAATATTGAGGGCCTCCCCGGCGGGGAGGCCTTTTTTGGTGGATCAATATTTTGGCATTTGAAGCTTAACATAGTCCGCCAGATCATACATATCGAATGAACCATCGGGAGGAAGATCGGCAAAGGCGATCCTGTAGCGGTTTTTAAGCCAGCGTATCTTCTGGTCGACATTCTCCTCGGTTAAAGGATTGTGTTTAGTCTCGTAAGTTGTGACCATATTGACGCCCGGAAACCAATTGCTGTCCAGATAGGTCAAAATCCTGCCTCTCGCCCGATTAAAATAGTATTCCTTGTCCATAGCTCCAAAGTGTTCCCACGCATACTTCTCATAAATTGAGATCATAGTAAGAAAGTCGGCAAAAGCATCTGTGTCTGTAAGGATCAATTGTTCTTCATAATGGAACAGAATTCCCTCCTCATACAGCCTGTCGGCGATCAATACTTCGGACTTCGACCGCACCTTGAAGCCGAGCTTTACCGGATAGATCAACTGTTCCGGATATTCTTCATTATGAGGGAAATCATTGATATACCATTCGATTATGTCCTCATATTCATTTTGCAAATATGACAGAAGAAACGGACGGTAGGGCGATTGCGAACGGAAAAAATCTGCCGGTGAGCAAGGGCAGTTTCGTACCCCGGCAAGAAGCTGCAGCATCGGAAGATCTGCCAAAGTATAGTTATGCCCCATCTCTTCCAAATAGTTCGATGGTTCTGAAAAGTAGTTACTGTCTTGATCGCCCAGAGGCCACTGTGAATTTGATGCCCCTGGTTGGTAATTCTTTATCAGAATGTCCGAAAAGTCCGTTGCTGCTGATCGGTAGCATCTGATCACATTTTCTAAGGAATTGATCTGGTTTTGGATGTATTGGGCACAAACAAAGCGGTACAGATTGATCGCTAGTTTTTGTATAAGCTTCGTATCTGACTTTCGGAGTCTTACATTGACCGGTGTACCGTTTTGCAGATCTCTTTTGGTCCAGCGATAGCCTTTTGCTTGTTTCTGATATAACAGGACACCTGACGGATTTTGCGGAGCATACAGTTTTTGAATGTGGTGGTTCTGAATCCGCCGCAGTAAAGCGCGTTCTTGTTTCAAATCATCAATAAACATAGATTCCTCCAATTGTATATTAAGTTTAGGAAATTGTGATAGTTATGCGAGTGAACAGGGTTTGTTGATAGTAAGACCTAGTTTAGAGATATGAAGGCGACGTTAAACAGGCGTCTGCGTATAGCCGTAAACGCTGTAGTGTCTTATATGATGTTTGCTCAACCGTTTTGGAACTTTGCGGATGTCGCATAGATAATAGATATTCAGAATATCTCAGAAGGTTCCCGCAATTGTTATATGGGAACCTTAATCAAATTAGCACATTAGGAGTGAAAAGACAAGGTGAGGCTGACCAGTTTTGTTGGTTTCAGTGACGTCCGGCCTGGTGTAGCGTCACGGAAGCGTCAAATATGTCGGAGCGAGTAAGAAATTGACGTTTGAGTGACGCTCAGGCCGTTGTAGCGTCACGGAAGCGTCAAATATGTCGGAGCCAAGAAGAAATTGACGGATGGACGACGCCCAGGTCGTTGAAACGTCAAGGAAGCGTCAAATATGTCGGAGCCAAGAAGAAATTGACGGATGGACGACGCCCAGGCAGTTGAAATGTCACAGAAGCGTCAAAGAGGAAGAAGTCCAAAAGAAATTGACGTTTGGACGACGCTCAGGCTGTTGAAACGTCACGGAAGCGTCAACCTGGAAGAAATTAAAGAGAAATTGACGTTTGGACGACGCTCAGGCCGTTGTAGCGTCAAGGAAGCGTCAATTCGGAAGAAATTAAAGAAAAATTGACGCTTGAGTGACGCCCAGGCTGTTGAAACGTCAAGGAAGCGTCAAAGAGGAAGAAATCCAAAAGAAATTGACGTTTGGACGACGCTCAGGCTGTTGAAACGTCACGGAAGCGTCAATCCGGAAGAAATTAAAGAAAAATTGACGCTTGAGTGACGCCCAGACCGTTGAAACGTCGCGGAAGCGTCAACCTGGAAGAAATTAAAGAGAAATTGACGTTTGGACGACGCTCAG
>Ga0326513_10001112_pt1 | contig 21865 bp, 21 predicted proteins | sample 2_2465_0518_D_FD_203654 | JGI IMG/M metagenome (GOLD analysis project Ga0326513, IMG submission 203654) | Bovine rumen microbial communities from UC Davis, California, United States - 2_2465_0518 | ecosystem: Host-associated > Mammals > Digestive system > Stomach > Rumen | place: USA... | reverse complement strand
CTCAACAGGACCATCCCCGCTCTGGCGCAGACACCTCTCCCGGTCCTCGTGGACGAGAGTGACTTTATCTCCCAGATGGCTAAGATCGGCGTCATCATGCTCATGTTCGAAGCAGGTCTGTCCACAGACATGAAGAAACTCAAGCAGACGGGACTCAAGGCTACGGCCATCGCCTGTGCAGGCGTTTTCGTCCCGCTCGTATCAGGCGCGGTCCTGTTCATGGCATTCTACGGATGGGACGGATTCGGTTCGGAGCAGATGCTCAAGGGACTGTTCATCGGAACCATCATCTCAGCCACTTCCGTCAGCATCACGGTCGCAGCCCTGAAGGAACTCGGCAAGCTTAACGGACTCATCGGAACAACTATAACGAGTTCTGCCATCATCGACGATGTCATCGGCATCATCGTCCTTACCTTTGTCCTGAGCGCCAGAGGGACCGAGACCAACATCTGGATGATCATCATCAAAGCCGTACTGTTCTTCGCGATAGCGATCATCTCCGGCTTTGTCGTATATAAGATCTTCTCCTGGCTCGACAAGCGTTATGAGCACACGAGAAGGATCCCCATCGCATCTCTCGTATACTGCCTGATAATGGCGTTTGTTGCAGAGAGGTATTTCGGGATCGCCGATATTACCGGTGCATATGTCGCAGGTGTTGTCCTGTGTAACCTTCACGATGCTTCTTATGTCGAGAGAAGGATCGATATCTCGGCGTATATGGTTTTCGCGCCGGTGTTCTTTGCAGGCATCGGTCTCAAGGTATCCTTCGAGACCATGGACCTGAAACTCCTGTTGTTTTCCGTCTGCTTCGTGCTCGTTGCATGCCTGAGCAAGATCGTTGGCTGCGGCGGAGTGGCAAGGCTCTGCAGGTTCAAGGGTAACGATGCGCTTAAGATAGGCGTCGGCATGATGACCCGTGGCGAGGTCGCGCTCATTACTGCTTCCAAGGGACTTGCCGCAGGACTGATCACTGAGGATTTCTTTACGGGCGTGATCTTACTGATACTGGTAAGCTCCATCATGGTGCCTATCCTTCTCAAGTCAATGTATAAGAGACATCCGGCAGACTAAACTCGAGCAGCGCGCTTGCTCGCTTAGGTCCTCCGCGCTTCGCTTGTGCGGAAGTCGCTCGCGAGTGTGCTGCTCTCAGTCGGTGCTCAAAGCGGCTTTAATGAAAGCTTTTTACCAGGAGGCCTGATCGCCCCAGTTCCAGTCAGATGACCAGTAATCATCGCTCGGAGATACACGGTCTTCAAGGGCATCCTGCATGATGTCCTGGAGCTGATCTTCGGGATTCTGCTCTCCGCCGGAAGGAGTAGGAGTAGGCGTAGGCGTGGGATCGTTCGGATCAGAAGGAGTAGGCGTCGGCTCAGGTGTAGGTTCAGCCTGCTGCAGGAGCTCTTCCTCGAACTCGTCGATCTCATCCTTGAGAGTCTGGGCAGGATCATAGTGACCTGTTCCCTTGTCATTGGCACACCCGTCCTCACAAAGGATGTCGCGGGCTTCGTCCAGTATGTCGAGAACCTCTTCCAGATTATCTTCATTGATCTTGTCGGGATCGATGGGAGCTATCAGTGCCAGTGCATAGTTGACCCTGATCATACAGTCGGCAGGCTCCGGCGGATTGTAAGACAGCGCCAGGTCATACTCTGTGATCGCTCTGTCGTAATCACCGAGAGAATAGAATATATTTCCTCTGTTATAAGGATTGATGTACGGTTCGGTGAAGCCCAGGAAGCCGAGCTGGTTGAATTCGTACTTCTCTTTCTTGTAGTTCTTGATCATGTTCCTGTTGCTGTAGTAGGCAAGCAGGAGGATGCCCATGAAGATCACGAGCAATACCCATATTCCGACTATGACTCTTTTTGTGATCCTCATATCAACCTCTTCGCTTTACACTTATAAATTCATATGCAACAAGAACAGCCAGCGGGATCATAAAGAAATAATAGAGCTCCGCATATCCTTCTCTCTTATCTTCTTCAACATCGGTATCTACCGAATTCTTGATGTTATTGAGTGTCGACTCTATCCTCTCGGTCCTGTCCATGTGGACATAGGATATGCCCAGTTCCTGTGCGATCTTCTTGAGATTGCTCTCATCGATGTACGATACGGCAGGCTGATAGGGATAATCCCTCTCATCCATGAGGATCTCTGACTCGCCCGTGTAAGCATCTGTGACATGCATGATGCCGCCCTTGGTCGTACCGTATCCCATAACCGCACCGCCGTCGATGTACTCTGCAAGATCATCGAAAGGCTTGAGTGCATAATCATCCGTTATCTCGCCGTCACTTATGAAGAAGACGTATATCGGATCGTCGCTTCTCTCATCAGCTGCTTCGAGGACATTCTCAAGAGTATCCTTTACAACACTCAGATTGGTTCCGAATGCATACCTGTAATAGACCGGAGCGATGCTGTCTACAAATGCCTTTGCAAATTCCGGATCGTCGGTGAACGGGGTCAGGACCTGCGCATCATTGTTGAAGTCGATAATGCTGTACTCTGCGCCCGGGAACTCGTCTATGATGTAGGCGATGTCGGCCTTGGCTCCGTCGAATCTCGGATTCTTGCCGTCGTAATCCTCGGCGACCATGCTTATCGTATCATCTACGACAAATATGATCTTGCACTTTGTCACTTCCTGCTCGACCTTGACATGCTTGTCTCTGATCATCGGTCTCAGGTTAATGACGAACAGGAGCAGTATGATGATTATCTGTCTGATGTAAGGTGCTACCCCCCTCCTCTTAAGACAGAGAAGGATGACGCAGATGACTGCCATTGCCCCTACCGGGATTATCGGATTAAAGATAATATCGTCCATGGGCTACACCTTCGTTACAAATGCCAGCAGTATCATTGCCGCTATGGTGGTCAGGAGAAGACAGAAAGGCGTCTCCGGCTGATCCACTTCAGTTATCTCATACGTTGCATCATCAAGTGTCTCCACCTGATCTTCTATCGCAGACACGATATCTCTTACGGCTGTATTGCTCTCGCCGTAGAAGAATTCGCCGCCGGTATCCTCGACAGTCTTCTTCATCTCTTTGAGATCGCCTGAATACATATACTCGGTTCCGATACCATAGACGATAATGTTCTTCTCTTCGCATATCTTTCCGGCATCGGGAAGAGTGATGAGTTCTTCTCCCGCCAGATCGTTATCTGTCGAGAATATGATGATCCTTGTTCTGTCCGGATCTTCCTCGAGGTTGTTGAAGCTGAGAGCAGCCGCAGCGAGACCGTCGCCGATTATCGAAGAACCGCGCATCTCGTTGCCGACGAGCGTTCCTTTGCTGATGAAGTCATCGAGCTTGATGTATTCATCCCAATCGACATTCAGACTGCTATAGTAATCGGTCCTCATCTCCAGGGCTTCTCTTATCGTCTCCAGAGTGTCTATGACATAGTCGTAATCAGTGGTAAGGGGGCAGATAAGGACTGGTGTCGTATTGAATATTACGATGCCTACCTTCTGGCCTTCGAGATCTTCCACGACATCTATCAGTTTGTCGACCAGGACCTCGTTAAGTTCATCGACCGTCGTCGAGATGTCCATGCAGATGATGATGTCCCTGTTATAGTTCTCTATCGTGGTCGTCTCTGTCTTATACGGGCGTGCCATGAGGAATCCCGACAGCAGGATGCTGGAGATGATCGATAAGGACAGAAGGAACTTCATTACCTTATATGAGCGCACCTTGAACTTGTAGTAAGGCAGATTCTTAAGGTAGTCGGGGACGACGACCTTGGAGCCGCCCTTGTATTTCCTCTTGCGGTGGAGGCTGATGAAGGTGAGAACGATGTAGACTAACGCTACGGCACCGCAGATATATAAAGCTATCTCGTACTTCAGTTCCATTCCGCTATCGTCCTCTTCGTCTTCTTGATAGACTCTTTTGCATCGCCTTCGGATATCCTGTCGAACTCAGGCTCATAGTATTCCTCGACAAGATCCGCCAGTGAATTCATCTTTGCCATACGGATCTCGTAGAGTGTGTACTTCTGAACTTCGATGCCCGTTGCCTCATATGCAAAATTCCTTATGAGCTTACTCATCTTCTCGTAAGTAGGTCTGATGAGTGTCGGGTCTGCAAGGAATGCCTTCTCGATCTTCTCGAGTCTGGCGAGGTAATCCTTCTTGAGCTTATTCATATCCGGCTTGGTCCAGAGCAGTTCCTTCGCCGTGACCTTACGCTTGTTCTTCCTGCTCTTGATAACACGGACAAGGATATAGATAACCACTACGAGCGTGATCAGGAGCAACAGCGCACCGACAATTACTATCGGCGCCGTTGAATAATCAAGCATGTTCCTGAGCTTTACACTTGTAGGCATCGTTACTTCCTCATCTTATGCTTCTCGAGAAGCTCTATTATTCCTCTCTCGACATGACTCGACGATCTTATCGTCGTCATTGCTATGCCGTTCCTCTTAAGCTTGTTGTCACACTCCGCAAGGACGCGTCTCTTCTCGTCCTGCTGAAGCTTCCTGAGCTTCTTGCTCCTTGTTATGTACGCCGGCAGATAATCACTCTGCTCGATACCATATACGTTCTTGCCGAAAACATCCGCATCGCTGACGTTGATCAGCAGCACATCGTGCACGAGTATCAGCTGCCTCAGGAGTGATTCCGATACTTTGCTTATGCCTTCCATATCGGTTACGATCACAACGATCATCCTTCTCCTGATATTGCGGATGATGTATTCGAGCGACTGATCGATGTTCGAATTGTTCTTGATGTTTACCGCTTTGTTGTATCCGGACAGTATTGTCTCCAGATTAAGGAATCCCATCCTGAACGGGAAGCGGCACATCTTCTCGCCGTCGGAATATATCGCGCTTACATAATCACCGTTGCTGGTGACCATGTATGCCAGACTGCCTCCGCCGATGAGAGCGACTTCCCTCTTCTCCTCACCTTCGGATGTATCTGCGAGCATCCTGCGGTTGGTATCCATTACCAGCATGATGTTGTGCTTCTTCTCGGCAATATACTGCCTTATGAGCACCTTCTGGCTTCGGGAGGTAGCCTTCCAGTCGATGTCCTTGACATCGTCGCCGGGAACATACTCTCTCAGCTCATCGAAATTCATGCTGCGGCCTTTGTATATTGAGTTATAAGAACCGTCCAAGACCCTGCTTGTGGTCTTTTTGGTGGAGATGGTCTTATATCTCTTGAGGCCGTCTTTTATCCTGGAAATATACTCGAGTCTCATGGAGTGTTGATGGCTCCGACGATCGCATCGATGATAGACTCTTCGCTGATTCCGTCAGCAACTGCTGCGAAGTTCAGCATGATCCTGTGGCGGAGGACTTCGTAACGGAGTGCCTTAACGTCATCAGGTGTGCAGTAGCCTCTGCCTCCGATGAGTGCCATTGCTTTCGCTGTCTCCATGAAAGCGATCGCAGCACGTGTGGAAGCGCCCATTGCAACGTAGGATGCGAGCTCGGGCGAGATGAAGGCCTTAGGCTGACGTGATGCCTGGACTATATCTACGATGTATTTCTTGATCGTGGGTGCGATATAGATCTTCCTGCAGAGCTGCTGGAGGAATACGACATCCTCCATGCTCGCGACGGCACTGCTGCCAGTATAGATATCTGCTTCTATCCTGTTGAGGATCTCGATCTCCTGAGATTCGCTGGGATATGTGATGACTTCCTTAAGAAGGAATCTGTCGAGCTGAGCCTCGGAGAGTTCGTATGTACCTTCCTGCTCGATCGGGTTCTGTGTGGCAACTACCACAAATACATCAGGAAGCTTGAATGTCTGTCCGCCGATACTTACCGATCTCTCCTGCATCGCCTCGAGCATGGCACTCTGGGTCTTGGCACTGGAACGGTTGATCTCGTCGAGCAGAACGAAGTTGGCATATACCGGACCGATCTTGGTCTCAAAGGTATTGTTGGTCATGTTGAATGTCTGCGTTCCGATGATGTCGCTCGGAAGAAGGTCCGGGGTACACTGTATCCTCGAGAACTTACCGTTGACGGACTCGGTCACGATCCTTGCCGCGGTCGTCTTGGCAAGACCCGGAACAGATTCGAGAAGGATGTGTCCGTTGGCGATCATGGATACGAGGAGCGATATTCCGAGCTGCTCCTGGCCTACGATCTTGGACGCATAATAATTCCTTATCCTTGCGATGATCTGATTCGCACGCGCGGTCTCTTCCGGTGTAACTGTAGATACCGGCGTATTTACTTCTGCAATGTTTTCCATAGTCAGCTCCTCTTTCCAAAAATCAACAATACAGTAATGAGTATATAATTTTTGACAAATGAATTATAGCCTAAAGTGCGGCAGTTACCAGTTGTCTGTTAGTTGCAAGGTAATACTTACTACGCCAACATAATAGTACTGTTCTGCTACTATGTCAACTGTGAATTTGAAATAAGTTATAATGTCACTATAAGTCGGAACAGGAATTCGGGAAAAGGGAATAAGTAAATATGAATAAGAATAATCTTTGCTATAAGATCACAGCCGCTCTTCTGCTCGGTGCCATGTTGATCCCGCTGGCATCGTGCAGCATCTTCGCACGTAAGGAGATCATCGAGGCAGCGGACAGGCTGGGAGCCGATATCACAGACGGAAGCGCAGATGACATCCTTTCCATGTCGAGCAAGAAGCACAAGAAGTTCAGTGAAGAACTCAATGCTCTGATATCAGGCGAAGGATACACGGAAGAAGAGAACCTGTATGCCGATGCGGTCAGACAGACAATGGAATACGAAGTGGACGAATCTTCCGTAACAGTCGACGGAGACAAAGCGACCTGCAATATCGTTATATCCATTGCTGACTACACATCGCTCACAGGCGGTGATTATGACACCATATATGACCTTACTGATGCTGTCTCTTCCTGCGGCAAGACCGACATCACATTCACCGCGGAATTCAAGAAGAAAAACAATGAGTGGCGTGTCGAGAATCTGAACAGCGAAGAATTCCTTAAGATCTTCGAATACAGGAATGCCGAGTTTACCATCGGCAGAGCATCACTCATAGAGACGGCAAATACCCTAGCCGGATTCATCGCGGAAGGCACTTCGGCAGATATCGAAGCTCTGTCATTCGATCCTGTTGAGGACGGTGCTTTCGAGTATCTTCTTGCAGAAGGCATAACGGGAGACGAGAAGGTTTTTGCCGATGCCGTAAGACAGACATTCAATGTCACTGTCCCTGAAGACTCTGCAACGGTAACAGGCCTTATCGGGACCTGCGACATAGTCGTGGAATCAGCTGATTATGAGAGCATAGCAGACGGCAATTACAGCAGCATCAGCGAGCTTCTTGCCGCAGTTGCAACAAGCGATACCATAAGTTATACATTTACCGCCGAGTTCATAAGAGAAGGCGATAACTGGTATATCACCAACCTGGGTTCGGAAGACTTCGAGAACATCTTCATCTACAGATATATGGTGCTCAGCATAAGCGACTTCTCCGGAACATATGTAGCAGAAGTCGATGTTACTGACGAGTTCAACACACAGATAGAGGCGAATGTCGGAGCAGGATCCACCAACGGCATGACGGGATCCATCATCGCCCAGGTAACCATGGAGCTGAACAAGGACGGCACATATTCCATCGGCATCGACCGTGACGTATTTGCACAGACAATTTACGATTATGCCGATACGAACATAGATAAGCTCATTACGAATTTCCTCGGAGTATCATCCACGGATCAGATAGAGCTCCTTGTAAAGCTTGCAGGCTACAAGGATTATGCCGACATGAGATCCCAGCTTCTCGGGCAGGTCACGGATATGCTCGGCGGTCTCAGCACATCAGGTCTCGACCGCGACGGCGACTATACAGTAAGTGGCAGCACCATCACTTTCTGCGGTGATGACAACACAAAGACAACAGACGATATAACGGGAAGCATAGATACTTACGGCAAGATCACGGTCACGGCTCCGATAACGGATCCGGATGCTGCCATGCTCTTTGGTGCGGATGAGATAACGCTTGTTTTCGCGCCGGAGAATTAACCCGGAAGCATCCCTCTCTTATCGAAGGTCTGCCTGCCGTCCGTCATGATGTAGTCTCCTCCGAATCTGATCTGATCACAGAAGTCCTGTATCGAAGTAAGTCTCCTCCTGAACGCCATGCCGGCTCCGAGCAGATTGACGCTGTGGATATCCGATCCTGCAGTACCGGGAAGTTCATGTTCATTTGCATACTTAACGGCGCGTTCGTTGAACTCGGGTCTCTTATTGGAAGCGTTGATCATCTCCACTCCGTCGACGATGTCCGGGAAGAGCCTTATCTCGGGTATGTACGTTTCTTCGCGGTAAGGATGCGCCTGGACATAGATGCCGCCGCCCTCATGCACTATCCTGCTCATCTCCGCGGGATCACTGTGCCTTAACTCCGGATGCTCCTTCATCCATTCCGGCGTAACACCGTAGATAAGGAACTCGGTTCCGTTGAATCCCGCTTCCATTCCGAACCACACATCGAGACCTATCTCGTCTCCCCTGGCCTTGGCCTCGCGGTATCCCTCAGCGAAAAGCTCTACCCACGTCTCCCAGGGAAGGCTCCTGTCGACACAGGTGTTGCCGCCCCAGTTGTGATCGGTGACGATTATTCCCGCATAACCCGCCGCCTTGGCGCTGTCAGCCATCTCCGCGCCGGTGTTTTTCGCGCAGGCGCTCGCGCTGCACGTATGTAAGTGTGTCTCGTACAGATAAGGATATTCTTTGTTCATTTATTGCCTTGCCAGATATTTATAGAAGAATGAGTCTTCGTAGCCCTCAGCCATGAAGTTATTCGTGATGTGACCGAGATAAGACTCGTCTACTATATTACCGTAAGATCCGATCGCTTCAACGTTATTCGGCGAGCCTTTGATCTCATTGCCGAATATGACGAACATATTGAGAAGTGCGGGGAACATCATGAGGATAAGTGCAAGTGCTGCAAGCACAGTCTTGATCCTGTCGCCTGTCTTCTTCGGAATCTCGTTTTTGTGTGCCTTCTCGGCAACGACCGCGGTGAGCAGCAGCTGTATCACGAACAGTGCAGGCATCGAGCCGCGCATATTGAAGTCATTCATCTCTGATACAACATATACAGGAAGCAGTACAAGAGTTAGGCATGCTGCCGCAAACATAGGATCCCTGCCATACCTTCCGCGGAGTATCAGGAAGTAGGGCAATACTTCAACGGCGATGAAGATCAGATATGCCGGTATATACTGCAGCGGATCATCGTAGAAAGTCCACGCGATACCCTGGAACGATATCGAACCGGAATTGCTCATATAGAAACTTCCGAACAATAACAGCATCGATCCGGCCGCAAGTATGTTGACGGGGGTGAAGATGTTCCTGACCGCCGTGATGCCCTTGCCGGCACCGCCCTCTTTGCGGAAGAAAGCTCCTATCGCGAGAGGCAGTATGCCGATCGTTGCCCATGGAGAATATGCGAACAGGAGACTTGCGGTTAGTCCCTCCGATCTCGTGTCAGGCTGCGTCATGAGCAGCAGAACGATGATGAAGCACGGGATGATCTGGTGGAACACATCGCAGAGCTCCGTAAAGTTCGCCACATAACAAAGGTACGGAACATAGCCTTCCATCCACAGCCACCAGTCGTAATGGCAAACGGCATTGATGGCATTCGGTATGGCATCGAGTCCCGCAAAGAACACCAGTATAAAAGGACCTGCAAATGACGGTCTCTTCGCGAAGACTGTCATGCCCAGGAAGATAAGGAATATCCCGATCGAATTCCAGATGAGCAGAGCCACGCACCCTGCCGTCATTCCCCCTATCTTGCCGATCAGGGCAGCAGGCAGGAAATACGTAAAGTAATATGTCAGGGCGCTCTTGCTTGCATGGCCTGCAAAGAATGCCGCAACGACAGGATTTGTCTGCGTCGACGTATCGTAGATGACAGGCCAGTCGTAACTTATGAGATCTCTGAGCATCGCGCGTCTGTAGACGTGATCTTCGAGCGAATAGACAAACTCGCCGATACCCGTCACAAATGACAGCAGGAGGGCGAGTACTATGCATACGATGACATAAGACCAGGGAAGCTTTATGAACTCTTTAAGTGCGGAGGACTTATACCCCGGACCTCTCACGGCAAACACGAGAAGCGCTGCAAAGACGAGCGCCATCGGAATGCCGATGTACGGTCTGAGATACCCCGCACAAAAGATCAGGACCGGGATCATCAGGAATGACATACAAAGGATATAGTAAGTCCTTGCTGTCATTACCAGGGCCCCGAGTCCTGCTTTCTTTTTTATCGCTTCTTCTGATCTCATCCTCTGGATTCTCAGACGACAGGTTCACCGTTGAGCTGAGCAATGATGTTCGGAAGCTCTCCGTCAACAACATCATTGTCAAGCTGGCATGTGCCTGCATTTGCATGTCCGCCTCCGCCGTAGCAGAAGCAGAGTTCTCCGATATCGACATCGCTGGCCTTGTTGATGATGGACTTGCCGATCATGACCGCCGTGTTCTGCTTCTTGAAGCCCCATGCGACGTGAACGCTTATCTCAACTTCAGGCCACATAGCATAGACCATAAAACGGTTGCCTGCATAGATAGTCTCGAGCGGACGCAGGTCGATGACTGCGACCTTGCCCTCGATCTTAACTACTTCTTCAAGCTGCTTCTTGAACAGCTCCTGCTGCTCGAAATACAGATCCACACGTTCCTTGACATCGGGAAGCGCAAGAACTTCGTCGATGGTGTGGTTTACACAGTAATCGATGAGCTCCATCATGAGATCGTAGTTGGAGATCCTGAAATCGTGGAAACGTCCGAGTCCGGTCCTGGCATCCATGAGGAAATCCATCAGTACCCAGCCTGTAGGATTGAGGATCTCTTCCTTGGTGAAGTCGGCGCTGTCACCCTTATCAACTGCCTCGAGGATCTCCTCGGTAACTGTCTTGAACTTATCCTTGCCGCCATAGTATTCATATAAGACACGTGCAGCGGATTTTGCTCCTCCGATGCAGATGAACTTTCCCTTGAATTCATCTTCATCCGTTCTGATGAGCTCTGTCTCATGGTGGTCAAAAGCGAGTCCTACTCTCGGATCGAACGGAAGGTTCGTTGTGATGTCATTCTCTGTTATCTCGACCTTGCCGTCTTGAACATCCTTAGGATGTACGAACTTGATATCACCGATCATGTCGAGCTCTCTGAGGAGCATGGCACAGACAAGACCGTCAAAATCACTTCTGGTTACAAGACGCATTTTTCCCATAGATACAAACCTCCAATAACTCGTTTGAATATACATTTAATATATCAGCAATTTTTGAAAATAGGGCTGAATAAAATGTTAACAGTTAGGTCTTTCCCCTGCCTTCGGCGGACCTCCCTGAGGACCCCGCAATCCGACGGCTCTGACGACTATCGGAGATATCGCTGCCGCGATGACATAAGCTGCGACCAGGGTGAATGGGAGCATTACGACCCACTGGCCGAGCCACATCGCCGCGAACGGCGGCTTGACCGGCATGTCTATCTTGTCATAAGACTGCAGCATGCTTATGAAGCTCAGCACCAGGCTTATTATCACGGTATTGCCCACCGCGAAAGGGATGCAGTTGATCAGGGTGAACTTGAGACCGGGAGGATTGGCTCCCGCCTTCGTAGCGAGCATATGTCCCCATTTGGCAAGCGGGACTGTCAGGGCGACCACTATGCCTGCCACCACCGACTCCAGCACTCCGGTTATGAGCATTACCGGGAGAGGAGGCATGGACTGAAGCTGCACATCGGTCTTGCCTGCCCTGGCAAGGAATACGGAGATCACGCCGAGAAGGACCGACATGACGACCGCCATTATCAGATTGACTTTCTTCTCTTTTTTTCTGATCTCGGAATCCATTACCGCGTATCCTGCCTTTTTGTAAATCTTATAGGATTTTATACATTCCCGTCAAACGCGAGTTATAATAACCGGGTAATAAAAATAAGAGGAGATAGGAACTGATGATATTCAAAAAGATCATTTCCGCGATACTTACCGCGGCAGTTGCGATTTCGATCGCAGGCGTTCCCGTCAAGGCTGAAGCGACGTATGCTCTCGGCGGCATGGCTCATATCCAGGACCAGGGCGATACGGCAGCAGTTTGGAACGCAGAGACAGGAGAGATCACGCTTGGAACCAGGGGGCTGTCGAGACGTCTGGAGAAGATCAACATCTCTTTCGAGAACAACACGGGATATGCGGGTTCGCTCGAGTACCGCGTGCACATCCAGGACATAGGCTGGACAGAGTGGCTTCCCGCAGGATCCGATGCAGGAACGGCCGGACAGAGCAAGCGTCTCGAGGGCATAGAGATCCGCCTTACAGGTGAACTCGCATCCTACTACAATGTAGTCTACAGAGCTCACATCCAGGATTACGGAGATGCTCAGGGATGGGTCGCCAACGGCGCTCTCGCGGGCTCGACCGGAGAATCCAAGAGAGTCGAGGAGATCAAGGTAAAGCTCGAACCCAAGTCGGCTCCCACTTTCTCTTCAAGTGTCATCTATCACGTACACAGACAGGACTACGGTTGGGAATCTGACTGGAAGGCCAACGGAGCGGTATCCGGTACCACTGGCCAGTCAAAGCGTCTTGAAGCCATCACGATCTCCGTATCCGATCCTGCTTACAGCGGCGGCATCAAGTACAGGACTCACATCCAGGATATCGGATGGCAGGAATGGAAATACGACGGAGACCTCTCCGGAACGACCGGAATGGCCAAGCGTCTCGAGGCAATACAGATCGAGCTCACGGGAGACATGGCATCCAATTACGACGTGTATTACCGTGTTCACGTCGAGAACTTCGGCTGGCTCGGCTGGGCAAAGAACGGTGAATCCGCAGGTACTTCAGGTCTGTCTCTTAGACTCGAAGCCATCCAGGTCGTAATGACGGCCAAGGGTGCGGGAGCGCCGGGCTCAGTTGCAGGTATCACGAGCGTGAGACCCGAGAGCACCTTCAGTGATGCCGACTTTGACATGATCGTAAGCCAGGGTCTGTACTCCGGCTGGATCACGGCAGGCGGATGCACATACTACATCATCAAGAATGCTGACGGAACGGGCAAGCTCGCTGACGGCATAGTCAATATCGACGGAACGGATTTTGTCTTTACCAACGGCAAGCTCGCACCTAACCAGCGCATAGTTGCAAATAACAAGATCTACTATACTGACGGAACGGGCAATGTGTACAGGATCGTAGACGGCGACAAGCCGATGGTGGCTCTTACCTATGACGACGGTCCCACACAGTACACAAACCAGATCCTTGACATACTCGAAGCAAACGGCGGCAAGGCTACTTTCTTCGTAATGGGCTGCCTCGTATCGAGCAACGCGGATGCCCTTAAGAGAGCCTATGACATGGGTTGCCAGATCGGCAGCCATACATGGGATCACCCGACTCTGACAAAGTGCAGCACCGAGAAGATCCTCCAGGAGCTGAACAGCACCGATGCTGCAGTACAGGCCATCATCGGATGCCCCACGAGCATAATGAGACCTCCGGGAGGAGCTCAGAACGGAACTGTTGCCGGTGTTATCGCTCAGACAGGCAAGCCGCTCATCCTCTGGTCGATCGATACCCGCGACTGGGAGAACCATAACTCACAGAAGATCATCAACAACGTCCTGTCCAACGTTAAGGACGGCTCCATCATCCTGATGCATGACAGACTCGGATGTACGGTTACGGCCAGCCAAACAATAATCCCCACGCTCACCGCGCAGGGATATCAGCTGGTCACTGTTGAAGAGATGGCACTCCTTAACGGAGGAATGGTTCCGGGCGGAGTCTACCGCAGCTTCTGATAAGAAGCAATAACTTACAAAGACCTTGCAGCGTCTTAAGAAGCTGAACCGATCAGTTTCTCGAGGCGCTGCATTGCTTCTATGGTCCTGTCTCTGTCTCCGAATGCAGTCAGTCTGAACCAGCCCTCGCCGTTCTTGCCGAATCCTGCGCCCGGAGTTCCGACGACACATGCGTTTGCAAGCAGGTAATCGAAGAACTCCCAGCTGTTCATGCCGTTCGGACACTTAAGCCAAACATAAGGAGAATTGATGCCGCCGGTGAACTTGATGCCGAGGCGGGTCAGAGTATCGGTAATTATTCTGGCATTTTCCTGATAATATGCGATGTTCTCTCTTGTGCAGCGCAGACCTTCCTCGGTGAAGACCGCATAAGCCGCACACTGAACGGGGTATGATACGCCGTTGAACTTGCTTCCCTGACGTCTGCCCCAGATCTGCGAGACGGACACCATGCTGCCGTCTGATGTGGGGAATTCGAGTTCTTCGGGGATGACCGTATATCCCGCTCTCATGCCGGTGAATCCCGCAGTCTTCGACAGTGAGCAGAGCTCGATCGCGCACTTTCTCGCACCCTCTATGCAGAAGATGCTCCTCGGGATATCGGGATCGGTAATAAATGCTTCGTAAGCTGCATCGTAGATGATCACCGCGCCGTTTGCTATCGCATAATCAACCCATACCTTGAGCTGGTCTTTGGTATAGGCAGAACCCGTCGGATTGTTGGGTGAGCACAGATAGATGATGTCGGCGTGAACGCTCTCGTCGGGCATTGCCGCAAACCCGTTTTCCTCATTCGAATCCGCACAGATTATCTTCCTGCCGCTCATTACGTTCGAGTCGACATAAACGGGATAGACGGGGTCAGTTACGAGCACCACATTATCCTCGGCAAAGATATCCTGGATGTTGCCGCAGTCGCTCTTCGCGCCGTCATTGATCCTGATCTCGGATGCCTTGACGTCGGCGCCGAAACTCTTGTAATAACCTGCGATCTGCTCTCTGAGGAAATCATATCCGGCACCGCTGTCTTCGTAGCCCCTGAATGTCTCCTTAACCCCCATCTCATCTGCGCCCTTCTTCATTGCTTCAATAACAGGCTTGGCGATAGGGAGCGTAACATCGCCTATCCCCATTCTGATTATGTCGGCATTGGGGTTCGCTTCCTTAAAGGCATTTACCTTCTGCGCAATGTTGATAAAGAGATAATTCTTCTCGAGCTTGCTGAAATTCCCGTTCATCTTAGGCATAGTCCTGCCCTCCCTGACTTCAATTAAATCCGATTAATTGTATCTTATGTTGGTCAGGTTAGCACGATAATTTAAGTATGGTAATCATACTTTAACAGTGTTACTATCGCTCAACCGCGGGGGTTCTTCGCGTTGCGCAGAAGGTCGAGAAGTCCCTTTTCCTTGATTATTGCAAGACCCTGACCCTCGTCTCCGAGCACCAGAAGGTTGTCTCCCGGGTTGAGATCGAAGATCTTCCTGGCCTTGGCGGGGATCACGATCTGCCCCTTGTCTCCCATCTTGACGAGCCCGAAAATGTGCTTCCCTCTCGGCGGCACTGCGAGCCCCAAGCTGTCCTCATCCTTCGGGTCATAATTCAGCAGATCATCTATCGTCACGCCGAAAACATCCGCTATCAGCATGCACTTCTCGATGTCCGGCAGGGACTCTCCCGTCTCGTATTTCGAGAGGGTCTGCCTGGAGATGCCTATCGCATCCGCGAGTTCCTCCTGCGACATATCGTGGATCTTCCTCAGCGATACAAGATTATCCTTGAACATTTCCTGCCTCCTTTTTCTTTTTGCTGATGCCCATTACCGCCCATCTGAATAACGGTATCCTTGAGATTGTGAAGTTAAGCAGATATGCCAGGGCAAAACCTGCGATAAGGCTCAACGAATAGCATGCCCATGCCGGAAGAAGTCCCGGCTTTGCGATGAAGAGCGCCACTGCGGATATTCCCAGATAGTGAAATACATACAGGCCCCAGCTGCGCTTGCTCATCCACTTGGTAAAGCCGGTTGAGAAGTCAAAGAACTTCGCGAAGCCTCCGATCATCGCAAGGCTTCCGAACCAGCCGTACAGAAGGAACAGCGGTGAACGGTATACGGGGTTATCCGCATAGTTCTGTCCGAAGTAAATTACGCAGAATGCTGTGCCCATACCAACAGCGGCTGCGGCAAACAGCAGGAAGTCATCTTTGATTACCTCGATGACCTCATCGTGTGAGAACACAAAATAACCGAGCAGGAATGCCAGCGAATAAAGACCAAATCTGTAGCAGACGATGACGGGTGTGTTGAGAATCTGGCCTGCGCCGTATATAAGTCCTCCCAGGAGGATCAATACCCAGACTTTTGTCTTGCCGCATACTTTCCAGAAGCGGTCCTTATCGATCTTGAAGATAATAGCGAGTATCATCGATAATACCCACAGAACCTGGATGTACCAGAGAACTCCGATTCCCGAAGCGCACCATATCAGATACTTTACAAATGCCGGAACTTCCATCGCACCCGCATTACTGAGAGAAGCATTGATCATTCCCTGGATAAACTGGAATACAAACAGTCCGATCGTCGAAGGCACCAGGAGCTTGACCGTCCTGCTCTTGATGAATTCCTTGACCGTATGTCTTTCCAGATAGTATCTCGAGCTGATGCCGGAGACAATGAACAGAAGGATCATGAACCAGGGATATACGATGTACTGATATATGTCGTAGTACTGCACTTCCAGATCAGTGATCTTCCCGGCAGTACCGGGCAATCCTTCTGCGTTGTACATGTAGAACACATGATAGATAACGACGAGTACGACCGTTACCCACCTTAAGTTGTCAATATACGACTTTCTCATAAAACTACCACCTTTGCCATTAATCTTAACATCAGTGTAAATGCGCAGGCAAATAAAAACCACCAACTCTGCTTAACAGGAGAAGGCGGTTTATGTTAACTTTGGTTGCAGAAATCTCAGACAGGCGGCTTCTGAAGTCTCGATATCATGTCGCAGATCTTCTGACCCTTGGCAAGGCCGTCCTGCACAAGTGAAGATCCGACAGAGAACATGTTCCTAGACGTGAACGTCGGGATCTTGATTCTCTTGTTCTTATAGCAGAATGTAAAATACACATACCTCGTTCCGCCGAACGGTCCCTTGATGTAACTTGACTGAAGATCGGTAAGATCATTGGCATGACACATCTGAAACTGAAAGGGATTCAAGGCAGATACGTATGCTACCCTTCCCGAACTCTCATCGATCGCGAGTACGCATCCGCACGTTCCCGTATTCTTGTTGGTGTATGTGTAAGCCTTTCCGAAGCCCTCTTCTTCTGAATGCTTCTTCATAGTCCTCTTTGCAAATAGTATCAAAAGCGGATTCATATACACCGGATAGAACGACCAGGCACAGAACGCAGCCAGTATCATCCACAGAATATACAGTCCTTCTTTTCCCACGATCAGACCGATGATAAAGCCGATCAGGTTCGCAAGTGCCGTCATGATCAGGATAGAAAATATGATCACCAAAACATTGTACTTTTTCATGGTCACCTTACAACTTCTGATAGAAAGCAGTCTTGTCGTTACGGTTGTATCCGGCCTTCTCATAGAAGTGCCATGTCTCCGGCTTTTTCGATCCGGTCAGGAGCATCATCTTGTAGCAGTTGTTGTCCAAGGCGATCCTTTTCGCATAGTCGAGGCATTCTCCTGCGTATCCTCTGCCGCGGTATTCTTCGTGCGTGACCACGTTCTCGACGAAAGCGTAAGGGCGCACGTTCCTGGTAAGATTAGGTATTATCACGCAGACACAGGATGACACGATCCTGCCGTCCACCACATTTACTATCAGGTGATGGTCGGGATCATCGATGATCTTATCCCAGGTATTGTGAAGGTGTTCGTTATCTTCAGGTATGCTCTCTTCGTGAAGGGAGAGATACAGCTCCAGTATCTCCTGCAGATCTTCCTTTACAGCCTCTCGTATCATGTGACCTCCTTGACCATGACATCGTAGCAGAGCTTGTCTCCGCCTTCGGTCTCTATCGTGTGGTATTCAGTCTCTTTGTAACCTCTCTTCAGGTATATCCTCTTGGCAGGGAATGAAGCATCCAGTTCGATCGTCTTATACTCTCTTGCGATCCTGTCTTCTGCGAAGTCCATCATGTATCTGCCGTACCCTCTGTGCTGGCATTCGGGCAGAACGAAAAGGCGGTTAATGTGATTGCCGCTCACGGTAACCGTACCGACGCCTCTGCCTTCATCTTCAAGGATGTAGACACAACCTGATTCGATGTCTGCTTTGATCTTCTCATCAGAGTGATGCCTGCAGAAGAACTCGACGGCACCTGCCGGATAATAGTGCGGATATACCGCCATTATCGTTGTCTGCGTTATCCATCTGATGTCATCAAGATCGTCTGTGTTTGCCTGTATTATTCTCATTTTGTTTCCTTCTGAGCTCTGGCATTCTCTTTGGCTATCTTGTAAAGTTCTTCGGCTGCCAAACGCGTCTTGGCGACGATATCGCCTTCCTTCGGGAAGCAGTAATAGAGACAGTCATTTGTTCCTATTGAGACGATGTCGCCTATCTCATACCAGAAGTAATCCGAATTCACGCTGTACGATGCTGCCGGCGACTGTTCGTAGTGAAGCCTGCCGTCGCATCCGTCTAATGTAAAGCCGTTCACGTCGTGGTGAAGATGACCGGAACCGACCATATACAGGGCTTTGGAATCCTTAAGGATCGCGATGTCACAGGGCACATCGAGCACGTAAGTTCCGCTTTCCAGTTCTTCCTTGATCTGCTCTCTTTCCCATGCGAACCAGTCGGGAACATGAGTAAACTTCGGTTCGACATTAATGCCCTTCAGATACCCTAAGGTATCGAGCTCATACTCGGCTCCGCACCCGTTGCACTTCAAGGTTATGCCCTTGCCGACGGTCTGTCCTTCACTCATGCAGTGAGGACACTTGTACAGGATCCTGTTGAGACCGTCAGCCCTGAACGGCTCATCGATCTCGATCTTATTCTCCTGCTGCCATCTGAAGTAATCGAAAGTGAACTCCTTATCGAGCACTTCGTCGATCTCACGCACTTTTGTGTTCGCGAGTTCATCCGGAGTAAACAGGCACTTCATCGTGCAGGTGACCTTAACATCACGCTTCTGCAGATTGTTATAGAGCGGGTCCCTTGTAAAGGCGCCCTGGGTCGAGATCATGACTACCGGGTGCTTGAGCTTCTTGAGGAGAACACCCATCCTTCTGGGGATGGTCGTTCCGGTTCCGTCCAGAGAATAGCCAGCCTCGGGATACATAAGAACGCTTGCCTTGTTGACATTAAGAGCATGGTCCATATCGGAGATGAGCGTAATATCGGATACGAATTTACGTGTCGGGATGCAGCCGAGATTCCTCATCAGCCACTTCTTTCCCACCAGGGCATCGGATGTGCACACGATGCTGAAGGGGCGGCCCTTGAGCACTTCGAAAGCGATGGACAGATCCGTAAAACTGCAGTGGTTCATGAGGATCATCCAGGGGCCGTCACCGGCCTTGTCCATATCGATCTTCTCGCAGGAGAAGTTCACCTTCTTCAGCTCGCCTCCGAGCGCGATCCTTCCGATGCCTTCAAGGAGCTTTGACGGCTTCTTGGGCTTCTCGTGCTCCCACGACGGAAGCTTCATGACTTGCTCGTAATCCAGTGTCTTTGTCTTGATCTTCATGAGGTGTTTTCTCCCGGCCAGGTTTTATATTACAGGATTGAATCGATGAACCCTTTGATCTTAGCTTCGTTCTCTTCCGAAGGGTGGTCATGCGGGTCGATGAGACTTACGGATGCCGCGAGCGAATCCGCTTTGGCAGCAGCCTTCAGATTATTGATGCACTTATCGGCATTGCCGCCTGCGCTCGTCGCGATAATGGCGATCTTCTTGCCTGACAGATCGTTGCTGTCCAGGAAAGTGCGGAGCGGAGGTGCGAACGTTCCCGCCCACACGGGTGATCCCAGTATGACCATATCGTATTCATCTTTGTTGAACGCATACTGCTCGAGATCCGGCTTTGCCTTGAATGTTACGGCAGCACCTCCCCACATGAACTTCTTCATGCCCTTGTCGGGATATGCCTTCTTCGGTATGAGTTCGATCAGGTCTGCGCCGGTTCCGGCTGCCACCTTCTCTGCAACCATACGCACATTGCCGTTCATGGAATAAAAAACTATCGCGGTCTTCATTTGCTGCCTCCGTCTAAAGTATATAACAACAGGATAGAGCAGAAGATATTAAATCATCATTAACTGCACCACAGTCTCGACATGCGCCGCATTCGCGAACAGATCCACGGGCGTTACAGAGGTTATCCTGTACTTCCTCGTGAGCATCCTGAGGTCTCTTGCCAGTGTCGCGGGATCACATGATACATACGCGATCTTTGCAGGTGCAAGTTCTTCGATCTTCATTATCACTCCGGCATCGAGACCCTTCCTCGGCGGGTCGACGATGACCGCGTCGGGCGCTTCGATCTTACCTGATTTTATCATCCCCGCGAGATCCGTCTTGAGCACATCACGGCACAGGAATGACAATTCGTCCGCACCTCCGTCAGGGAAAGCAAGGCTCCTGTTGATCTTTGCAGACTCCACGGCCTCCGGCACGGACTCCACTCCGAAAACCTTCTGCCCTTCGCGCTTTACCGCAATGCCTAACGTGCCCGCTCCGCAGTACAGGTCGTAAAAAACTTTGGCATCGTTTATCCCATCAGACACCAGTCCGGCAAGCTTCTCAGCCTGCTCGGTATTAACCTGGAAGAACGATCCGGCCTTAATGCGAAGCCTTCTTCCGCAGAAGATCTCATCGTAATGATCAACGCCCCTGATGACCGCACGCTTGCCGCTTCTCGTCCTCTTCGATGTCTTGTCCGGACTTATCCTCAGAAGAACTCCGTTCAGTGCAAATCCAGCTTCTTCGCAGACACGTTCAAATCCGGATGTCATCCCCGATGCATCAAGATAAGAAGAGCAGTCCCTTATGACAATCTCATGCGATGCTGAGAGTGAGCTTACGAACTCGACCAATACTTCTCCGGTCCTCTCAGACCCTCTCATTACCAGACCCGAGAAAAGTGTCGTCGGTGCCCTCTCGAAGCACGCTTCGGCAGCTCTTCTCAGTCTGCTGAAGATCTCATACTCTATAAGTTCTTCGTCATAAGCACCCAGTCTGTCAGAGCCTGCCGCAAGCAGTCCTACCCGGTTATCCTTTACCGCATACTGCATGTGATTGCGGTATCTGCCCGGTCTGTCGCACGGGACTATCGGCTTCATTACGCTGCTTAATTCTTCTTCGGAGATCCTGCCGACTCTTGCAAGACAGTCGCGGACTTTGGAAGCCTTGTATTCGAGCTGGGCTTCATAGCTTAAGGATGCCAGAGGCAGTCCCCCGGAAAGATCCTTTACGGGTTCGAACGCCCTCACCCTCGAAGGAGATGTCCTGATCACGGAGATCGCCTCACAATTGGCAAACTTGGATGACTCGGAGATAATGCGGACAAGGCAGGTCTCTTCGGGGAAAACGCCTTCCACAAAGCATATCTTGCCGGAAGGAAGTGTCCCTATTCCCTGTCCGTCCGTGCCCAGTGCCCGGATATCGACCTCAAAAGCCTCTTCCAAAGCCATTCTCCTTTGCCTCACATTAGTAATCTTATTATAGCGGAAGAAGTGATAAAATTAGTTGTATTTCATAGTGGAGGAGAATGCTTTGTCGAACAGCAGAAGTCAGCGCTCGACCGCACCGGTTAAGCCGGAGAACAGCGCATTAGCAGACGAGTTACGCTCGCAGCTTAAGGGTAAGCCCACCAAGTCGGGTTTTAACAGGAGCGCCATAAGGGAGTTCGGATCTTTTGTGTGGGATATCGCACGTGTCCTTATTGTTGTCGTGCTCTGTGTGTGTTTCCTTTTCGGCGGGTTCGGCGCAGGAATGCTCCTTGGTTATGCCTCCACCA